>Ga0187833_10004690_pt1 | contig 13227 bp, 12 predicted proteins | sample ETNtaG_37_FD_167968 | JGI IMG/M metagenome (GOLD analysis project Ga0187833, IMG submission 167968) | Marine microbial and viral communities from oxygen minimum zone, Eastern Pacific Ocean - ETNP2014_SV_400_PacBio MetaG (Illumina Assembly) | ecosystem: Environmental > Aquatic > Marine > Hypoxic... | reverse complement strand
TGTTGTTCCCGTTGGGCGAGGGATTGCGGCCTTCCGGTAGCGAAAAGAGCTCGTTGTTATAGAACACCGCCTGCTCCTCCACCATATGGGCCAGATTGCTGTCAAGGACATCGCGGATGACGTCCTCCTCCCCCACTGACTCCAGGAGGCCGATGAGGTACGGGGTGTCCCGAGGCCACACCACGGCCTCGTGGTACTGCTCGTCTCCGTAGTAGATACGCTCGTCAGAGTCCTTGACCAGGATACCGAAGGCCTTGCCCCCTCGCTCGATGAGCAGGTTGTCACGGGTGGTGTCCCATACCCTGCGCAGTTCGTCCTTCGAGAAGACGTCCGTACCGAGCATGGAGGCGGCAACGACCGCGGGTGAGCCCCGGGTGGCGTCCTTCCGGCCATTAGCGTCCACCATATTGTAGAGGAATCCTTCCTGGTCGTTCCAGAACACGTCCTTGTAGCTAGCGGCCCCCAGGGTGTGAAGGATCTCGCATCGCTCGGCGAGCTTGTCGTCACCGGCCTTGCGCGCCACCTCGGCGCCATGGGAGAGCATGGTCAGCCACTGTGCGTTGACCTCTGGCAGGAAATAGGAGGGCAGGTAGAACTCGTGTCGCGCCTGGTCGCCGCCGACCTCGCGCACGCGCTCCTCCTCCCATCCGCGCGGGATCCGCTCGGGCAACATATGGCCACCAACCTCGCGCTTGGAGTCGGTCCAGGTGTGCCAGGCAACGGAACGGATGAGACCGTTGTCCGTTACTACGGGAGCCCCGTCCTCGGTCCCGGGATCGGCGGCGGAGAATCCGTCAAGGGTGCGTCGGAGGCTTCCAAGAACCTCCTGTGAAAATGATCGGTCACCACTGTCCGTAGCGATACGCAGGCCCGTGTCGATGCACAGGAGCGTGGCGTCCACGGCATTGTAGCTCACAGGCTCACCAGCACGCTCGGGGAGCTTGTTGGGGATGCGACCTGTATCGTCCTGGAGCTTGAGCCCGGCGCGGACCAGGTCCTTGACGAAGTCATCGCCCTTGATCGTCCGGTAGGTCTCGTAGCTCGAGCGGACGCCTTCGTAGGCGTCGCGGAACCAGGCGTTCCTGAACCACCAGCCACCCGCCTCAGGTACCGTTGTATCGCCTACGCGTATGCCGAAGTTGGCCAGCGTTACTGCGCGGTTGAGCACGAGGCCCTCGCGCTCGTCACTCGGGTCCAGTCCGAGCTTCTGTGCCATGGAGGTGATGCGATACTCCTCGGCTCGCTCGTTGGCCGCATGTGTCATTGTCGCGTCCTGGTAGGCATCGCGCACGGCACCCTCGCCGCGCCCGGCCGCGAACACGACATCCAGGGCATCTCCGCCAGCCACATCGGCCTCTAGCTTGCCAGCGAATGTCGGGTGTTTCCACTCCTCGCGGAACAAGATGCCTTCAGGCCCCTCTGTCCGGGACCCCGATCCGAGCTTGTAGCCCCAGGGCATGGTCCGACGGAAGTCCTCGGCGCGTGCGTCCCGCGCTCCTATGAGGAGATACCTGTCGCCGCGGGCCGCGAACAGTGCGCCGGTGCCAGAGTCCACCCACGAACCGATCTCGTTGGGTGAGGAGCCGTCGTACATATGGCGGATGTCCACGAGCGGGCTCACCGAGAGATGGAGCCCATTCTCCTGGCTGTCGACGTTGTACCGGACACGACCGGTGATACCGTCGGCGTCGCCTCCGTCGAGGAGGAAGTAGTCAACATCGACCGAACCAACGTTCTCGCCATCGCGTATCATATCGTAATGATAGACGGCCTTATGCGCGTGAGCGGTGACCGATGTGGGCTTGAGGTCGAGCCACTGATCGCCCTGGCGCACACCGAACGCCATGGAGTCGAGATACTTCCAGTTCTCGCCCTCGGAGTGAACGTTCAGGCCCTCATAGGAAAAGTCACGGTTGGGCGCCATATAGATGCCCTGGTCCGGGAGGACCGAAGCGGAGAACACCGAGAGCGACATCTCGGCCTGGGGACGCCTGAGCACTACCCGTTGGTTGCGGGCGAATCCCCAGTCAGGATTCTCGTCACAATCCACGGAGTATCCTGTCTCCATCTGGCACGGTTTCGCTAGACCGCCGGTATTTATACCTTTCCCAGCAGCGTGCCGTGTCACTCGGACAAGGGCGCGTGTGGTGACCGTCACCACCGCGGGAACGCCGGGCCTACTCCAGATCCTCAGCGATCTTTGCGTAGATCGTGAGATACTGGTCGGCAATGGCGTCCCAGGTGAATCTTTCTTCGACTCTTTGTCGCGCATGCTTCCCGAACTCCTGGCGCAGCCCCTCGTCCTCCTTGAGAGTGCGCCCGTACTTTACCAGCCCCTCGTAGTCCTTGGCGAGGAGGCCGGTGCTCCCATCGACAACTACGTCCCGGTTGCTCACGACGTCGTAGGCGAGCACGGGCTTGCCGCAGGCACAGGCCTCCAGGATGGTGAGGGTCATCCCTTCCCATCCACTGGCCGTAGCGTAGAACGCAGCGCGGCGGTAGGTATCGATCAGGTCCTCTTCGCTCAGCCCCGTCATGATGTCCAGCTCGACACCGAGCTTGGACGCCAGGAGCATGAGCTCGTCCTTCTGGGGCCCCCGGCCGATTATCTTGAGGGGCATGTCGATGTCAGCTGCCAGCTGTACGAGCTGCTCGACCCGTTTCTGTCCGATGAGCCGGCCTACGAAGAGCATGTAGCCCTCGTCCTCCCCCGTGGGGCTGAACGAGCTTGTGTCCACACCATTGGGGATGTAGGTCGCATCCTTGACCCTGTACGTCCCCTCCAGCTCCTCCTTCTGGGTGAGGGACACGGTAGTGACCCGGTGCATTCGGCGATAGAGCGCCGTCGTGCCTCCCAGGAATCCGGCCCTGGCGATCTTCTTCGGTGCCATGGCCGGGTCCAGGGCCATGCTGTACCACCCGTGATACGTGCACAGGTAGTTGCGTCGGCCGTTACCCAGAGCCGCCCAGTTGAGCACGGCATGATGGAGGTGGAAGATACCGGTCTCGTTCAGCATGCGGTTGCGAACGGTCGTGAGCATCCAGAGCACCTTGTGACGGGTGTCCTTGGTCTTGACCACTTCGATCTCAAGGTTCCGCAGATCGGGATAGTCCACCTCGAACCCGCTCTCGGCGACCAGGACCTTGACGGGGTGGACCTTCCTGACCCGATCGATGAGGCCGAACATCACTCGGTCGATGCCCCCGCCCTCGATGAAGGTGTTGTTCACGTGGATTATCTCGGCGACCGTTCAGACCACCCCCCGCAGGAAACCCGAAGCGTACGTTATGAAGCGCACAAGTGCCAGAGGCAGGAACGCGATGGCCGCGAGACCATGATCATTGAGCCCTTGGAAGAGCACAGGCAGCCCGTCCACCATCAGGAAGGCGACCAATAGGAGCGTCAGCGCCAATCCCCCGGCCGGAACGAAAGGCGCAGCGATCGCAAGAGGGATGAGCACAAGGCCGCCCAGGCAGTAGAGGGTGTTGCCCGGATTGTGAAGGCCGTGCTTGCGCACGAGCCGCCCCTGGCCGACGCCGTAGCCGAACTGCTGACGGAGCCAGGGACCGATCGAGGCGCGGTGGTGATGGCGGGCCTTTGCTTTGGGGACGTAGACCGCTTCGAATCCGGCCGCCTCCGCCCTGATGAGCAGGTCCAGGTCCTCGCCGGTGGGCAGCTGCGTGTCGAACCCGTCCAGATCGTCAAGGAGCTTTCGTGTGTATGCGGTGCACCAGGATGGCGCTCGCGCCGGTGCGCGGTGGAAGTGGAGCTCCGTGCGTGAACCCTCGAACCGCTCCACCAGTGTAAGAGCGCCTGCGGCCCCTACCCTTCCGGTGGCGATGGCGATGTTGTCCTTCAGTGCAGGGAGGAGGGCGGACAGGAATCCTTTCTCGAGGTTTATGTCCGCATCCACGAAGAGGACCACATTACCGCTCGTCTCTGCGATGCCGCGATTGCGAGCGCGGGCGATGCCGCGTGTCCCCTCGATGACCACCCGGGCGCCATGCTCGGCCGCGAGCTCCCGCGTGCCATCAGTGGAACCTCCATCGACCACGACGACCTCTGCTGGCGGGGGCTCTTGGGCAGCGAGGCTATCCAGCGTCGCAGCAACGGTGTCCACGTTGTCCAGGGTGAGCACGACCGCGCTGACCTCCACGGTGTGGGGGGGTGGCTGCACCCTTTTAATGCTTATCCACCACATAGCATCCCATGCGCCTGTGCCTCTACAGCCCGTCGCTCGGTGAGGTTGTCGCCGGGGGTGCCGAGACCTTCGGTCGGGAGATCGCACGCCGGCTCTCAAGGCGCCATGAGGTCCATGTAGTGTGCGGCGGCACCGTAGCGCCCGAACTCGCAGCGATAAAGGACATCACGTTCCATACATTCCCATACGTGCGGCGCAATTCAGCCCCGGCGGACGCCTTCCGCAGTCTCACCCGTTACCATCTGGACGCCTTCTGGCTGGAATCGGTGTCCTTCTTCCCGGCGGCAAAGCGACACTTCACAGAGAACGAGTACGACCTCGTGGCCGTGCTCTATCCACCGGATTCCATGGTGCGCTCCGTGGCCAAAGGGAAGCTCGCCGTCCATTTCCAGGGCTATCCCGTGGGGAGTATCAAGCGGCGGATCTACAAGCGCATCCTCGACAGGTACGATCCAGAGGTATCCGCGTCGTGCAGCCGATTCGTGGCTGAGCGTGTCCGCGAGTCGCTGGGGATCGAGAGCGCGGTGGTTTACAACGGCGTTGACACGAAACGTTTTGCACCAGGTAAGCGTGATCCCGAACTCATGGAGGCCTTCCTGCTGGAAGATCGCCAGGCAGTGCTCTTCGTCGGCCGGTTCACCAAACAGAAGGGTGTGGACACCCTCCTGCGCGCCATTGCCCGGATGCCCGACGACACGGTGCTCCTCTTGGCAGGTGGAGGACCGCTTGAAGAACGGCTACGTGCGTTGGCCAAGGAACTGGGCATAGAGGAGCGGATCCGGTTCCTGGGCGTCGTGGCCCACCATGAGCTTCCCCGGCTCTACAAAGCGGCCAACGTCGTGGCCGTTCCCTCGAACATGGAACCACTGGGGATCGTCTGCCTCGAGGCCATGGCCTGTGGTGCTCCCGTGGTAGCATCGGACGTGGGAGGGCTGCCCGAGCTCGTGGGAGAGGACGCTGGACAGCTCATAGAGCCCGGTGACCCGGAGGGTCTGGCCCAGGGGCTCACAACGGTGCTTGAGGACGATAAGCTGGCACGTCGCATGGGCGCCGCGGGGAGAAAACGGGCCGAGAAGATGGACTGGGACGCAATCTCTGCCCAGGTAGAGGACCTCTACCTCGCCGGGTTAAAAGAGTGAGTCTTTTTAATGGAGGAATGCACTTAGTAGTGCTGTATGGTCCTACATATGGACTTCTCCTTGATGGACGGGACCTCTAAGGCCATCTTCATCATCCTCGTTTTCATCGTCACCTACATCTTCGCCCTCATCCCCCTTGGCATGATGCTCTCGCCCGAGACCACGCTTGCATACAATATGATGAACGGTGACACTCCGCAGCTGCGCCTGCTCAACATGCTGGCGGTTGTCGTTGCGCTCGCGGTGGGCTTCCTGGTCTCCTACAACATCGCATTGGCCCAGCGAGATGAGCCCGAGCACCAGCTGGAGATCATCAAGAAAGCATTGAGCGATGATGAGCGACTCATCATCGAGGAGGTGGAGCGCTCCGGCGAGATCACGCAGGACTCACTGCGCTTCCGCCTGGACTGGAGCAAGGCCAAGGTATCCACGGTGCTCAGCAATCTGGATCGGATGGGCGTCATCCAGCGTGAGCGGATGGGTAAGACCTACAAGGTGTTCCTCGACTCGTCCCGAGTATCCTGAGACCGGCCGGCGAGCGCAAAGTCATCCATTTATCCTTTTCCCCACGAATCCCCTTTATACCTACGTTAACGGTAAAGGACGAAGCATCATGGAAGGCGTGAGAGAGGTCGGATGGGCTGTCAAGCCCAGCGTGCTTGGATTCGAGGGAGACTGGGGGAGCGGAATCGCCAGCGCTCGCGACGTGGCCACGGCCGCAGGGATGGATTACCTGGTCGTGGACGCAGAGTTCGAACAACATTACCCGCCGCCAACGGTCGTGCAGGACCTCCTTTCCACATTCGACCAAGTGCGCCTCATGCTCACCATCCAGGCGCTCTCCAACGCCGGGCTGCGGCTCCTCACCGCTCTTGGTAAGCGGAAAGTGCTGAATGATGACAACCTCATCATCAACCTCGTACGTGGCAATGACGCCTACCTCTCCCCTGCGGAGAAGGCACAGAACTCCATCACTGCCCTGCGTCGCACCCTTGGAGTGCTGGACAAGTACCATGCCAAGGTGTGGGTGGGCGGGGAGGGCCCCCGTATCACCGGGTGGGCGATGCCCAACCATAATGCCGGCCGCTTCACGTTCTTCGCCCTCATGAACACGGGGCTCAACGAACGCCTGACCGCCATGGAGCACCCCGGTGCACTCTACACCCTCGCTCTCCACGCAGAGGGTGATGGGTACCAGGCGCTTGCTGACAAGATGGGGACCGGGTACTTCCTCCGCCGCCCTTGGATCGTGGAGGACCTGAAGGCCCGGGGTATCGATCCCCAAAAGGCCACTAGCTCCGACATGGCCCTTTACGCCAAGGAAGTTGGCATCGCAGGTGCGGGTGATGCGCTCAGGGAGCAGGTGGACCGGCTCCCCCCCATGGACAAGGTCGTTTTCTACGTGCCCGAGACCGACACATCGGTGTTGGAAACACAGTTGACGGACCTGGGCAACGCCCTTCGCGGCCAAGAGTGAACCATATAAAGCCTGCCAATGGATTCCCCCTCGTGGACCGAAAGGACCTCGCCAATGCTCGCCGTGTGGTCGTGAAGGTCGGTACATCCGCCTTCGTTGACCGACAAGGCCTGGCATCCGAGCGCGTACGGACGCTGGTGGACGATATCGTGTCCCTCGTATGGCGGGGGATCGACGTTATCGTGGTCAGTTCGGGTGCCATCCCCTTCGGGATGGAGGCACTTAGGTTGAAAGAGCGTCCTCGTGACCTGAACACGCTCCAGGCGATCGCTGCTGTTGGCCAGAGCCTGCTCATGAAGGGATACGAGGAGGGATTCGGCGCCCACAATATCAACGTGGCCCAGGTGCTCCTGACCGCCGACGATGTCACAGACCGGCGACGTTACGTTAACGTGCGCAACACGGTACTTACGCTCTTCAACCTGGGCGTTGTCCCGGTCGTGAACGAGAACGATACCATCGCCGTGGACGAGATCAGGTATGGCGACAACGACAAGCTCTCCGCGCACGTGGCCGTCGCTGTCGAGGCCGACCTCCTCATCCTCCTGTCAGGATCGGACGGGCTCCTCGGACCGGGCCGTGATGGTGCGCGTGTGCCGGTTGTCGAGGAGGTCACACCGGTCGTGGAGCGTCAGGCCCGCCGGCATCCCAAGGCGAAGCTGGCGAGCAAGGTGAAGGCATCCCGCATCGCCACTCATGCCGGCATCCCCGTGGTGATGCTCCACCACTCCACCGAACGGGCGTGCGAAATGGTGGTCGATGGCGAGGACCTCGGGACGCTCTTCAAACCACAGAAACCCCTGGAGGGTCGGTTCACATGGCTCCTGTTCTCCAGCCGTCCCAAGGGAGTGCTGCGTGTTGACGCTGGCGCCAAAAGTGCTCTCACGAGCCGCCAGTGCAGCCTGCTCCCCTCTGGTGTCATCGAGGTGGAAGGCACCTTCCGCAAGGGCGATACGGTCTCTCTTGCAGGGCCCGACGGGGAGGAGTTCGCCCGGGGGATCGTCAACTACACGAGCCGTGATGCGGCAAAGATCGCTGGGCTCCAGACCGACGAGATAGCTGGTGTCCTGGGGAAGGAGAGCTACAAGGAGCTCGTTAACTCCCACAACCTCGTCGTCCTCTGAACTGTGAGCTGGTCTAGCACGATTCCGAAAGGTATAAATACGGCGTTACCTGCCAGTAGTGACCAGTGGGGTACCTGGGTGTAATCAACTCATGTGGAGGTATAGGAGCACCTCTCTCCGTCAAGGCGCAGATCTGCGGCTATGGCGAGAAGGAGGACCTTGCAAAAGAGATGCTCCGCGAGGTAGTGGACGCTCTCGATGCCGCGGGGTACGAGTCTATGTACTTCGCCGCGGCCGGCATGGCCAACGCCAATGGTGCGACCTACGCCGACGACGACCAGGCGAACGATCCCGAGACGATCGCGCACGAGGAATGGCACGTCGAGCTCGCCCGCGGTCACTACACCGACAACCAGGAGCTCACCAACATCCTCAACGAGTCCTCGGCCCATGCAGTGGGCCTGTACAACGCACGCGAGGTCTACCGGGAGTCAGGTGACAAGGAGAAGCTCGCCAAGGTAGAGAAGCAGATCGAGCACTCCAAGGAGTACTCCGCGCACATGCTCGAGACCTACACCCTCGTCAAGGAAGCCGAGGAAAATGGAGAGGACCTCGAGAAGCTCCGTAGCAAGGTGTGGAAGACCGCCCACGAGACCCGATGGAGCTACGATCGCAAGAACTGGACCTCCCTGCTCGTCGACATGTCCTACTTCGGTGCCTTCGGCCCGGCGTTCGACGTGCTCGAGACGCACGGCCTTGAGCGTGGGAAGGACATCCTCAAGGAAGCCTTCGAGACCACGAACGAGTCTGTCGACATCACCGCTGGCAAGGACCACCTCCTCGAGTACCTCTCCGATGAGGAGCGGGAGCGGTACGATGGTGAGCTCGAGATCGTGGAGTCAAAGGCCCCCAACCAGTTCCACATCTCCGGCGAGGACTTCAACATCGGCCTCTGGACCCAGGACGAGCGTGCCGTGCACATAATCGAAGAGGTCTACGAGAAGTACAGGGACCGGTTCGAATCAAAGGCGAAGGTCATCCCGTCCCCCGCCCAGACCGTGGACGACGAGCTCCTCGACGCGACCGAGATCCGGAAGGCCGCGTGAGAAGCGCAACCCTCACAGACCGTCCATGGTCCGGCTTGATTTACTGGAGGAGTATCAGGACAGCTCCAAGATCTTGTCAAACGTCCTCACTCCGCGGAGGCCCGTATGGCCCAAGTCCCACAGAAAAGGTTTTAGTAGCTACGCCCAGACAAGATTCTACCTTGAAATTGAGTACCCATGAACACGGTCAAGGGATGATACCAAGATGAGCTTGTCAGTCATTATCCCCGCCTATAATGAAGAAGAGTGCATCTCAAAATGTATCGTTGATACTCAACGAGTACTCTCAGATATCGAACATGAGATCATTCTTGTCAATGACGGAAGCACGGACGGTACGGATCCTATCATCCGTCAGGACATTCAGAACAAGGACAAGGTCGTATATCTTTCCTATACACCTAATAGAGGGTATTCCCATGCCATCAGGAAGGGCCTGGAAAAAGCAACAAAGAAGTATGTTTCAATCATTGATGCCGATCTTCAATATCACCCCCAAGAACTCCTTAGAATGTACCATTACGTGACCGAACGAAATATTTCTTTTTTGATCGGAGAACCCGAGATCAAATACTATTCCCACATCAGGTCCGGTATTTCACGCGTTTACAACACGTTCATCTCATATTTATTCAACATTTCCATTGCTGATGTGAACTCATTGAAGATCATGGAAAGAAAATACGTGGAACGCATCAATTTTATCCAGGATCATGAAGTGATAAACCTCGAACTATTGCTAGGATTCATTCTACAGGGCATCCCCATTGATAAAACTCCGATAACTGTAGAAAAAAGAGTGGCTGGACACTCAAAATGTTCACTTGGTTTGATCTATCGTACCATTTACGGCAGCCTGGTGTTCAGATCCTCGATGCATAGGCTATTGAAAAAATAGAATTCACCAGGGATCACGACGAAATACCGTGCTTTTTCTCTGTTAGATCAGATAACGTTGTGAAACCTTCGGATCGAAAGTGCTCGATAAGATTGGTAAAGTCCTCTACAAAGGGTTTCCCCGTCCGATAATTGTAATAGAACGGCACATGCGCGCTTTTCATCCCGATAAACTCCCATGAATGAACGTATAGGACGGGCGTTATCCCCTTTCTCATGAGATACTTGAACGAAGAGATGACCCTATTGACCCCGAACAACCTCATGAAAAGCCATGATACCGGGAATCTGTAACTACTGACAGCCACCGGAACCTCCAGTATGTTGCTGCCCTCCAGTGGCCGAAAGATGTCCAAGGGCATTCTGCTATTGTTGTAATAACCCGGCAATATCGCCGGATGCAGAGAACTATCGTATTCAAAACCGAGCTCATCCAATATCCTTAGAAGTCGTTGTGAGTACTGCATCTGAGGTGCCCTGAAGCCCTTGATGCTCGTTACCTCTTCAAGGATCCCCTTTGCCCGCATGATATCTTCCTTTAGATCCAGGGATGGATTGCCCCGATAGAAATGATCATGGCCATGGCAGGCGATCTCATGACCGTTCTTATTAATCCGCTTGACCTGCCCGAGCTCCTCTTCCGCGAAAGCACCCGTGATAAAGAACGTCGCTTTGATGTCGTGTTCGTCGAGGATATCCAGTAGGACCTCGTTCCCATCCCTGCTGAAAGATGTGTCCCCGTTCTCCTCCACTCGTTTCCCTTCCAATAACGGGCAGTTCCATTGTTCACTGTCAATTGTTAGTGCAATCAAACCATTCCACTGGTCGATGGACAAGTTTATACATGAATCCCGCGGGACGTCCCAATCACGTTCCGGAGGTCCCCTCCAACGGGTCGTTAACAGAGCGCCGTCTCAGGCCTGATGACGTGAGGTCGCTCGTCCGAACAGTGCAAGCCCCACAACAAAAGCCAGTGCGGTGGGAACCCTGATGAGGAGCTCATCCGCCACTCCTCCAATGCGATAGAACAGGATGTGTACCTTTGGCCTGTTCGTAATGATCTCGTACGGGGGCCTATTACTTCGTTGCATCACTTGATAATGACCCCCTATCCATTCTTCGACAAGACCGCCGACGGGATTAGCATCGCTCTCGGGGTAGAACGACGCTGCACCCAGCAGGTTGATGAGGAAGGAGGAGAGGAGCAGGAACGTGAACACGAGCCAAAGCCGACCCTCGCGTCGGACGGTGAAGAGCGGGAGCACGAAGAAGGGCATAGCGGCCACCAGATAACGCGGGCCGAAGGCGGTGCCCGCCCACCAGCTGGCGTTCGCGGCGTTCACCACGATCACAAGAACAGAGAGCGACACGATGAAGAGGACCTCGTCGCTCAGCCGCCGCCTGAGCCTTGACAGGAGCACGGCCGCCACGATCAACACCGGCGAGTAGAAGAACAATCCACGAGAAGGGCCGAGGGTAAGCCCGAGCAGTGCTGTCGGAGTGGGAGGGCCCAGCGTGTAGTAGAACCCATGATCGCTGCCCGCAAAGGGTCCGTGGTACTTGAAAGGCAGGCCGAAAGGATCGCCGAGCAGCAACCATGAATAGACGAGCAGCAGGGAAAGGATCGTACCTCCTGCGACCAGGAACGGGAACGTCCATCCAGGACGTTTCAGATAGCAGTAAAGGAGCAATCCGGGGAAGAACAGAACGGTGACATAGTCAGCGAGCCCAACAAGACCCGCGAGCGCCCCCGCCACAACGGCATCCTGCATCCCCCCCCAGCGCGGTCTATGGACGAGCATGAAGCTGGCGAAGGCCAAGAGCGCGGCAATGCTGTATGAATAGAAGACGGTGGAATAGAAGAACGCGGGTGTGCAGAGAGCGTACGCAAGGGCGACCACTGAAGGGTCCACGTCCCCCGACCGGTGTATGCTCCGCCCGAACCGGACCATGAGCAGAGCCGTGAGCGCGGTGGGGAGGCCTACGAGCAGGATCGTCGTGAGGTACACCGAGAGCTGCAGGTCGGCCCCGATCGACCAGAGCGCGTATACGATGGGCGCGCCCAGGATCGAGAGGAGCGGGCCTTTACCGTTGTAGATATGATCGTCCTTTCCGACGAAATCCATTGACGGGAAGAGGGGATAGATCACATCGGGGAAGAAGCGCTCGATATGCCATTCCCCATGGATGCCCAGGGAGAGCGAGAGGGCGAACCGCGGTCCCTCGTTCGTACCGAGGAAGCAGGTGGTGAGGAGGGCGAAGCACACCAAGAGCCCCACTACCAGCGTGCGTTCGTCCAGAGAGCCCATCCGTAGCATCATCCAGGAGGTAAAGAGTTTTATTTCCCCCGGCGTGAGGGGCGCCACGCGAAAGTCTTTAAACCTCATCGTCCAAGCTGGGAGCGATGGAGGAGACGCTGTCCGTATCCGTCATCTTCCCCTGCTACAACGAGGAGCGTAACGTCGAGAAGGCCGTGTCCGAGACCCTCGATACACTTGGCGACCTTGAGCTAGAGGTCATCATGGAGGAGGACGGTAGCAGCGACCGGACGGCCGAGATAGCACGCTCACTGGCCGATGGCGATCCCCGGGTCCGTGCCCTATCCTTCCCCGGAGCGCGCCTTGGCAGGGGAGGCGGTTTCCTCAAGGGCGCGGAGGTGGCGTCAAAGGACGTCATCGTGCTCATGGACGCCGATCTGGCCATCCACCCGCGGCACGTACGGGACGCTCTCGAGCGGATCGCGGCCGGGGCGGACCTCGTCATCGGTTCACGGAACGCTCACGGGGGGCGCCGTATCGTGAACCAGACCTGGGCCCGGGTCCTGACCGGCGTTGTCTACAGGACCCTCGTCCGCCTGCTCTTCTTCCTGCCCCACAGCGACTTCCAATGCGGGTTCAAGGTGATGCGCCGCCGCATCCTCGACGACATCGACCTAACCCACTGGGACTGGGAGTTCGACACCGAGCTCATCTGGAAGGTCCACCGCGCAGGGCTCGTGATCGAAGAGATGGGCATCGTCTGGACCGAACGCGGCGACTCCCGCCTCCACATCTTCCCTGACGCGCTCCGGATGCTACGGGGGCTCATTCTCCTACGGTTGGGAAGGTGAGTGTGCGCTGGAGCGCTCAGACCATAGCACGCCTCAACAGGACCAGACCCGCCGCGCAGACCAGGAGCGACGGTAGCCTGACAAGGGCCTCGTTGCCGTCCAATCCCAAGTGGTAGAGCACGAGGTGCACCTTGGGCCGCGCCACGATGATCTCGTAGGGCTCGCCCTCACCCGCGTCCATCATGAGGCGTCGACCGCTATACCATTTGGCGAGTAGGCCCGCCACGGGATTC
>Ga0187833_10004689_pt1 | contig 13231 bp, 7 predicted proteins | sample ETNtaG_37_FD_167968 | JGI IMG/M metagenome (GOLD analysis project Ga0187833, IMG submission 167968) | Marine microbial and viral communities from oxygen minimum zone, Eastern Pacific Ocean - ETNP2014_SV_400_PacBio MetaG (Illumina Assembly) | ecosystem: Environmental > Aquatic > Marine > Hypoxic... | reverse complement strand
CTTTGAACATTAAACTTAATATGTTAATATATTAACAGATGAAAGTGTTATCTTTATTCAGCGGTATTGGTGGATTAGACCTTGGCTTTGAAGAAGCTGGACACGAAACAGTTTTTGCAAATGATATCATGAAGATTGCATGTGAGAGCTATGCATGTTACTTCAATAAAAAAAATAGAAAAGCCCAAGTCCTATCTATAACTGAATACAATGAGCTATTTGATGAAAGTCAGCTTCCAGCGCTTCCAGTTGTAAAAGGGGATGTGTCTGAAATTAATAAATTCCCAGAAGCAGATATTGTGACTGGTGGTTTTCCTTGTCAAGGATTTAGCATGATTGGAACGCGACTTGAGACGGACCCGAGAAATCAGCTTTATCTACAATTATCTAGAGTGGTAGCCACTGTTAATCCAAAAATTTTTGTCGCTGAGAATGTGAGAGGATTGCTGCAGCTTTATGGCGGGAAAGTTTTTGAGGCAATCAAAGAAGAATTCAGACATACCGGTGAGCATGGCTACGATGTGCAGAGCAAGCTCTTAAATGCAAAACACTATGGCGTTGCTCAAGATAGAGAGCGAGTTATAATTGTAGGAGTCCGCAGAGATTTGGACTTTGAATATAAATATCCAACTCCAACGCATGGCGAGCCCGATTTCTTTGGCAATATGTACAATGGCTGCCAACCCATAAGGACTTTAAAAAAGGAGATAGGTCGCTTTCAAGCACCAAAGGAAGAAGAGATTTATAGCGGCAAGTTTTCGCCACTATATATGTCGCGCAATAGGAGGAGGGGATGGGATAATGTTAGCTTTACCATACAAGCAAATGCGATGCATGTGCCATTGCACCCTAGCTCGTGCAGAATGGTGAAAGCAGAGACCGATAAATTTTTATTTGAGCCAGAGTGGGGCGACTACAGGAGGCTAACGCCCAAAGAATGCTTAGCAATTCAAAGCTTTCCCAGGAATTATATAAAAAAAATTAAAGGGTCAATTCAGCAGCAATATACTCAAATCGGGAATGCAGTGCCGCCAAAATTAGCATATGCAATAGCTAAAGAGCTGGAGAATTAGTTTTCTTAAGTATAATCTCCCACAAGTTTTATATTGCTAGTTATATCAGATTCGAATTTAAATCTAAATCCAATTTTGTAATCGTTTAATACTACTTCGACACTATCATTACCACGTTTTTTAATTTCTTTATAATCATCAATGTTTTGTATTCTATTAATAATAAGTTCTGTATTCTCTCTGTTTTCTTTATAACTAGCCAGTATATGTTTTTTGCCACTGTCTAATATTAAGTTACAAGCTCGTATTATATTCTCAACTTCAATTTTTTCTATTAATATTTCATACAACTTATCTCTTATATCATGTAAAAACATGTCTCTTGGACTATTTGCATTAGGATAATATTTAAACCTTGGTTTTTCGTGCCCCTTTTTTGAAGAATCACTGCGAATATTTTCTATAGCATCTTTAATATCGTTAAAATTTGTATTTAATATTTTATTTAAAAACTCAAATCTCTTGATTTTAAAAAATTCTGTAAAATATTTTTGGCTTACTGGCGAATAAAAATATTGTTCAATTAGAGAATTAGCACCCATATTTCTTGAAAGTATTTTACCCATTGATTGTTTTGTGGCTTTGAGGGAGTAGCCAATACTTTCGCCGTTATCTAAACAAACGATTATATCATCAGTTACGTCAATACGACCTGCTCCTGCAAATGTGCCTACATCTTCAACATTCAAAATATTCCCATTCACATCATTACGAATAAGTTTAGCGCTCGACGTTCCAATACGTTTTATAGATATTAATTCTGAAGATTGAAATTGAGTTTCATGCTCGCACCTCAATTTATTATCACCTAGAGGGCTATTTATTACTGTTTCAGGAAATAATACATGTATTCCCATACAGGTATAGTATTGATGCAGCTTACCGACTGAATCTGATTTTTTAGACATAATTAAATATTATTATTTTTCTGATAAACGCTTTAAAATATTTTTTATAATCTTATCTAAATTATTTTTTAACTCATGCTCCCAGACTCTCATAACTTGCCACCCATTGCGATTTAGCTGTCGCCTTACAGTTTTGGCGCGTTGCTGATTTCTGGCAATCTTATTTCTCCAATATTCTGTATTGGTCTTTGGCTCATTATAGCATTTTGGACAACCATGCCAATAGCAGCCATCAATAAAAATAGCCAATTTCTTTGATGGGAAAACTATGTCGGGCTTACCAAATAGGTTAAAATGGATCCTGTACCTTATCCCAATATTATATAATGCTTTTCTTAATAATAATTCTGGCTTGGTGTTTTTGCTCTTGTTACCAGACATCGATTTACGGACGTGTTCAGATGATGCTATAGGCGCTTTTGGAACGATTATTTTAGGCAATGTTAATAATATCCATTGTTAGCTGATTTGAATGATCTTGCAATATCTATTAAACTGAAATTTGTTAGAAATGTCATCTCCAATTTTAGATAAGCTAATGAAACAATATGTGTTATCAATAAGTAAATCATTGATAAATATTTTAGGAACATTAAGTATTTTAATAATTTCATCGCTGTAAGGTGATTTTATCTCAATTGAGTTATTTCCATATGCACTGTGTATAACTTTTAATTTTCCTCTAATATCAATAAAATTCCCTGTTAAAGGGTAATTGCTTGCCCAATAAGATTTACAATCTATTTTAACCGAACAAAAACTGCAGTTATGATCGCTTGGATTTGCATGGTCAGAGATTTCATTTATAGAGCGAATGTTTGCAATTATTTTATTTAGCTTTTTTAATTCCTCAAACAGCTCGGTACATTCTTCTTTTGATATTAGGTCAATAATGTGTTCGTTAAAACTGCTGTCTTTTATTGAGAGAGCTGAAGGTAAAATGTTGTATTCTTTGTAGTACATAGCAGAATAAATATAAAGCTGTACCTTATACTCTTCTTTAATATCATTATTCTCGTTAATAATATTGCCAAACTTATAATCAACCAGCTTTACAAAATCATCTGATTGGTAAATAAAGTCTATAATGCCAAATATGCCATCAACATTGATAGACTCTTCGCGAAATGTGCTAAATTTTTCTCTATTTTCGCTATCAACATGCTTGTTTTTCCTGTTTAATATTTCTTTGAAAATATTTGTTCTAATATTTGGAAATTCTTGAATGTATTTTTCTAAAGGAAGAAGAGTTGAAAAGTTTTCCTCTTGCGAGCGAATTTTTTCAATAAGGGAATTATACTCGCTATTCCAGTAATCCCTAATTTCAGATGCTGATGGTTTCTGCCTGAAGTGCCCATGTGCTTTTCTCAAAAACTCGTGGCAAAAAGAATAAAAGTAGCTATGAGGAGACCTGGGAAGCTTATTTTCAGAATGTTTTAAAAGATAAGCTTTGGCAGGGCAGTCCCTAATTGAGACAAAATCGCTTGGAGAAACATATTGCATTTATTTATGAGAGTTTAATTCATCCAGCACTTGTTGATATGACCTGCCAGGGCGCCTAGACAGGTTAAAAGTATCAAGCCAAATTGGAGATGGGTTAATATCCCTATCAGAATTAAGTATAATATTGTCTTTAACTTCTCCCAAAATCATGCCATCCCAAATATTATCTTCAATGTTCCACAGGGGATGCACTAAAAATATGATCCTGTCAGCTAATTGAGGCTTATTATTTTTTAAATGCAAGCCAGTAATGTTTCTATGATTAATATCGGTAATATCAGCATCTAGCTCTTTTAATATCGGATTGAAATATTCCTTTATTATTTTGCTTAGTTTCTGTATATCTGTGTCATATCCCAACAATTCAGGGTAGCCATTGCTGCCCTCTAGCCCTGCATCATATGACTCATCCAAATGGCATCGCAAGTATGATAGTCCCAGCCTCCAGTCAAGGAGCCCATGAAATGGCATATTGTTATAGACGCTCAAGCAATTAGAGCATGATGTTTTACATGAGTTCCTGTGTTTTTCACTGACTAAATTTTGAATAAACAAATTGTTAGTGTCAGCTGTAAGCAAGCTTTCTATAAAACCATGGTTATTAATCTCTTCGTGGAGCTTCCTGACAAATCCGGAGCCATTAGGCAATTTGTCTGCAAAAACCAGCTGATATTTGCTAATGCCGTCATCTGTAATATGCTTTCTTAAATCCAGGATTGAAATTTCAGTTGGATCTATATCTTCGCTTGAGCAAAAAGCCCTTTGTATTATATATCCAGCAGAATATGCTGCAGCTTTTATATAAGATATATTCCCGCTGTTTGGATTTGACAAATTGATATTAATTCTTTGATTTATATCCCCTGGCACTATAGAGAAAATTTCAGTTGTTTTTGAAGCTCCTAACGAGCATTGAAGCTTCGACCCTAGATCTCTCTCATCTTTGTTATCAAAGTAGTCATCCTCAACGAGCTGTCCATAATTTCCTTTTTTATATTTATAAAATGTAAAATTGTCTCCTCTATTGTTATTTATTTTCCAAACGGATTGCTGCTGTAAATATTCCGTATATGCATTAAGGCTCCCAGCTCTAGTAAGAGTTTCAGCGCCTGCGTCTTGCCAGACAATTGGCGTATATCCATAAAATGGGATATTATACCCTGTGCTATCTTCTAATCTATTGTTTGTGATAAACGATTTAGGGATCACAATTTTAAATGAATTGCCTAAATGCCCGCAATTTGGGCAATCAGAATCTTCCAGAGGGTCGGCAATGATTTCAAAATGCCTACAATTGGAGCAATAGTATGTATCAAATGCTGAATCAGCTCCGTTTTTCTTTGAATAAAAACTTTTTTTCACTTTGTGCTTTATCCAATCACCTGATATTCCTACACATTTGTGAATTGCCTTATCCTTGGTTTTTTCTGAACCGGGAGCAAACTCTGTTATTGAAAGCTCTAAATCTCTTGATATTGAGCTAATATTAGATTTGTAAAATGGAAAATGTATTAAGCCCCTAACTCTTGATGGCATGCCAAACAATGGGAGCACGCCATCTTCTGCAAGCCTATCTGCAAGTAAATTTGAAATATGCTCTTTGTTGTTGATAGCAAACAATATTCGTCCAAACAAGCTTTCTTGTTCGTCCGTGTTTAAGAGCCAATTTAATAAGTCATCAGCTAACTCTGGCTTTGCTCCGCTTTGGTCATCAACCATAAATCGAATGAGGTTTATATGCTCTTGGACACCGTTCTCTAAATACTCCTTTATTTTATTTTTTGACTCATCTGTAAATGCCTTTTGATCGCTGTTGTCGTCGCTTATGATACCGAACTGACCATGTGTGTCTGCGCCGCTAGTATTAAATTCATCGTATTCAGCAAATTTAAATGCATTGCGGAGCACTTCTTTTGCAAGCATTCTCTTCAATATTTCAATTTGCCTTCCTTTAGTAACAACAAATGGAATAGGGTTTGTGCCGGAAGTCATTTCTTTTATGTTCTCAAAATAATATGCATCGTGGCTTCTGCTCCTGCAAAATGTGACAGCTATGCTAAACGGCTGCTCTCTCCTTCCAGCTCGGCCCACTCGCTGCTGGTAGTTAAACCTATTTGGAGGCATATTGCCAAGGTAAACAGCCTCTAATCCACCAATGTCTACCCCCACTTCTAAAGTAGTTGTCACGCTTAATAAATCTACTTCATCAACTTTCTCAATTAGCTTCTGATCTCCTAATTGTATTAACCCTCCCTTAAAAGATATTTGCCTTTCTACTTGATGCTCATTGCTAGTTTGTCCTGTAAGCTCTTCACAATGAAACCTAAAAGGGTCGACATGATATGCTTTTATAATGGAGTACACATTGTTGTTTTCCCTTATTTTTGATACAGCGATCTCGTCAAATTCATCATTTCTGCACATCGTGCATATCCCAGCAGAGCTATGTAAATGAATTGTAGTACATTTTTTACATTTATTAGCGTTATCACCCTTTTGAACTAAAACTATTTTTAGCTTTTCAGCATTAAGAATTCCGTAAGCTATGCTTTCACCATCCTGACTTAATGGCGCGAATTTCGTTGCTGCTTTTGCTGTAACTTTATTCAATGTTTCTACATCAAGGCCAAATTTTTTAGCAACAGATTCTATATAGGCATATACTTTGGTGCTCTTTCCATATGTGAAGTCTCTTTCAACAGAATATGGATTAGTTTCCCAATAGAAATTGTTTGGGGCGATTTTTCCCGTCTGTGATATAATTCTAATTGAGCTAGATAAAAACTCATTGAATTGCTCCAATGGCATTTTTGAGATACCAGAATTTTCATGGAATAGCTTTAGAGCTTTCTCATTGATATTATAGGATAAGTATCCGAGTCCCATTGACTCTAATCCAAAATAATTTTTCTGAGTTATTATTCCAACTATATTTCCTAACAGTTTTTTTCTGAACTCTATTTTTTCACTTTTCTCCACATGATTATGCCAATTAAGCTTTTCAAAGTCGAAAATATTTCTTACTAGTTTTTTATTGCCGCTTTTATCAACTACAGACCGGTTGCTTGGGAGGGGGCCAAGAGGTAGTATGCCCAAGCTTACCAATTCTTTACAAATAGGGCCAATATTGTCTTCTGTCGGCAAGATTTCGCTTATTAACAACGAATTTCCAGATATTATGGATTTGATTGAGTCAACTATTAAATTGCTCAGTGGCTCTCCTAGGGCTATAAGTTTTATATCTTTGATTAAATCTTTATTCAAATCGGTTATTGAGCCACCTTTAGCTTTCTTGGATGGTTTGTATCCCTGTTTTACAAACTCGGTAATAATTAATTCTTTTTGCTCATTATTAAGGTTTCCCAATGCAGTCATTAAAGACAACTCAAATTTAATCTGCCGATTTTCAACTGTTTCATTAATGCTCTTTATCAACACATACCTAAGAAAATCGCTATAGTGGTTGCTTTCTATTGCATAGGCGAATTTAGCGGCTTCTTCGCGGCTGTCTGAAAATGCAACAAGCTTCCTTTTTTGTTCTGAACTATTGATTCCTAGATGCCTAAATAGGTTTTCTGCCAACACTTGGTTTGGCTTCCCTATACCCATGCCAAATCCCCTGACTGGGCTTTGCAAAAATTCATAATTAAGGTGTATCTCGCAGTTTGGGCAAACGTGTGGAAGCGCAGGAAAATCCCTATCTTGATCATTTGTCATTACTTCGAACAAATATGCTTTAATATCACTGCTTCCCGGCTCCCCGTCAGCTTCCTTGAGAATCCCAGTTTCAACATTTAGCAATCGCTTTGACCATTGAGCATGCTCGTGATCATTTGATAAGTCCTTTTGTTTCCAGCGTCCTAAATAGTTTATATCACCGAAAGATGATACAGGCCATGCGATGCAGTAGTCGCTATATTTTTTCCTCCTAAACTCTTTTTCGGGCTGTCTCTCAGGCAGTTGATCGATTTGCGGATATGAAGCCACAAGCTCTAGTTCGCCAGTACCCAGGAAATGCTTGTTTCCTCCAATAAATAGCTCTCCGCACTTATCGCAATAAAGCATGTCAAAGATTTTTCCTCGATCAAGGTGTGATATGTTGTTATTTGGCAAAACAACCTTGTCTACTCTAAAACCAGAATCTTCTTTTATTAAGCTTAAACACAAATTGTCAATAACTTTAAAAAAGCTATGATATCGAAACCGCAAATTGAATTCTTTGCTTTGGAGCCTATAGCCCAGCAGACCTTCTAGTGCATCTTGTTTGGAGCCATTTACCCAATCAATGAATAATTTGCGTGAAATCTCTACTGGCGTTAGGGTAGTAGGTTTCCCTTCATTAAGAAAAATATTTGTAATATGCTTGTTTAAATCAATTTTATGCTTCTGAAGATATTGCCTTGCTTTTTCAAATTCGTCACTATCACATTTATTGGATATGCGCGAAAAAACTTTATGAGATAGTTTTTTTTCTTTTATGCTTGATATATATGATGAGAGATCCTCATCATCATATCTAGGGTTTGCATTGATTATTTCAAACTTTTCTTCAACATCATCTACGCCAAAGAACCCATCTAAAAAATCAATTGCTTTAGGGTCATTCATATCTAATGATGCGCTTGAGCCTAGTATGCGAAGCTGGCTGCTGTTGGGCGCGAGACCTAGCCTTTTTAATAATAATCGAATCAAATATGATATTTCAGTTCCCTGAGTACCTCTGTACAAATGTAATTCATCAAGGACAAGATGAAAAACTCTGTCTTTCTTTATAAGGTCAATTTCTTCTTTGCTCATTCCTTTTGATTTCAAATCCTTGCAAGAAAGCCAATCCCGGGTTTGAGAAAAAATAATATCTTCATAGCTGCGCATGAGCATTATGCTTAACATTGAGAAATTCGTGATAAAAATATCTGGCGGTGATTCTTGCATGTCCCACCGATTCACGATTTCAGAGCTGTTTATTTCTTCAAAATTGGAGATTGGAATGGGAAAAGAATACTTCCACTCGGAATTTTCCCCTTGAGAAAAGGAAATAGAAAAATTCTCCATTTTTTTCATTTCCTTCTTAAGGTCTTTAAGCTTTCTTGAATTATAAATACCTGTTTTTGTAAGCCTTGGCCCGGAAATTGGCGTGCTGCCATTGTATCTGCCAATGTATATCCTGTTTCTTGATAGCTGATCTCTAAAAAATATATCCGCTTTTTCGGAGCAAAGCGCCGCCCTCATTCGACCCATTTGATCTTCGACTAAAGCATTCATTGGATAGATAACCATTGCCCTCATGGCTTTAGGCCTGCTTTCGTTTTTTCGACAGTTTGAAAATCCAAAGTCGTCATCTTTCCAGAAATTCTGTTCGTTTTGTCGTTTTTGTGCAGGATCCCAAGGCTTTTGCTGGTTCAAAATTTCTTTAAATATTTGTGCGAATAAAGGAAGCAAAAATGCTTCTGTTTTTCCAGAGCCTGTTTGGGATGTAATGATTGAATGTTTTCCTGACATTGCAGATTTCAGCATTTTCAATTGATGACTGTATATCTCAAATCCTTTTATTAGCCCTAAACCAACAAATTGCTTGAAAGCGTTTAATTGAGCCTGATCCATTAAATCAGCCCCGTTCTGTTGAAGATCGCTTACATTTAATTCTCTATATCCATTTTTTCTTGCCATCTCATCAAATCTAATATTTGTTTTTTGATATTCTGGCAATAGCTCAATCTCTGGCTGCCTTGTAACAAGCCCATCTTGATTAAAAATGTCTTTCTGGATCATTTCTTCAACGTATTTATATTTGTCCCTTAAATGAAATGCAGTCCTGTAATAAGATTTCAAAGATTCTCTTATATTTTCTAAAATTAATTGAGGGTTTTTCATTTAATGGATCTTTGAGATTGCAATAGATTGTTGATTTAACGACTTTAGCAAGAGGGCAATATCTTTTTCTGATATGTTAGAATACGACTTGAAGCCTGGAATATCTCTTAAAGAGCGGTATCGAGTAAAGATATGGTTATTCCCTTGATTCTCCTTATGTGGAAATATTATATCTTTAATATGAATGTTATCGTCTGGACTTAATTCTTTAGGGAGCATACCAGATTTTATAGTTAAGCCTTTTGCAATTGTTGTTGGAAAATTAAAATATTTGGGGACAATGAGTTGCTTGCTCTCTTTGTTGTATATTAGAAAATCAAGATTCCTCAATGAATACAATTGCAGGATTGCTGTTTGCTTATCCTCGCACTTATAAAATAAATTATTTCTTTTAATATAGTAGTGATTTATAGAAAGAGCGTTGTATTTCATATAATGGTATTCAACCAGAACAATATTTCTTCCATCAGGCTCATTAGGGGAAAAAGTGAAACTGCTTTCACAAAAGTAACGTTTTCTTTCATACCCTGCGCCTGGAAGACCTAAATCTTTCAAGGAAGCATCATTGATATTATAGCTAATAAAAGCACTCGCAGCTATTTGTTTATTTTGGTTTATTGTCAAAAATCCCTCACCCAGCTTGCTATTAATATCTTCGGTCAATAATTTTACGTTTTCATACGCTCCTTCTAGTATTATGGCGTTAGGCGCCCAAGAAAAAGGCTGTGAAATAATGGAAAACTCAATGTTGTTGCTTTGGCTGCTCGATTGTAAAAACGTTATTAGCTCTCTCGTTCGCGCCCCAGAGAGTAAATACCTGCATATGCCATTTTCTAAATTGAAATGTATCCTATTTAATGTAGGAGGCAAAACAAATATTTTTTCACCATTCCTGGAAATATGTCCAAGTACGTTTAAGCACATTTCATAATATCCTTCAATATGCTTTCCGTCGCCCATGTAATATTTTGAAACAAGCTCTTTAAAGTCTTTAAACTTAATGTGGTGAGAATTGTTATAAGCACAAAGCAGGCTAATGGCTTCTAATATATTATCGTTATTTTTTGCCATACCTTTATTATCATCTGTGTGTATATCTTGATTGCTACGTATTTGGTTTATGAACTCGAACCCATATGAGTAAGGATGGATATTAATGTACCCTATGAAGGTGTTGTATATTTGCTCAATATCGACATTTTTATTATTAATATCATTTTGCATCCTTCTTATATATCTCATTATTGGCCAGTAAGCGCTTCCTTTATTTTCCCATAGGCCGCTGATATTGTCAAATATTTGGGATATTTCCTCTTTGCAACAGATATGCTTATGAGCAATGTATGTATAGAGCATAGCCTCAAAATATTCAAAGAATGCAACATATTTGTCTGATTCTATTCCTTGTTCAAGAAAGGTGCATAAAAAGTCGTTTATAATTTGTATTGCATTGCCATCATCCTTGTTATTTAAAGCCATTTCCCGAATCTCATTCCAAAATAAAAACGGCTGGTAAAATGGGCAATTGATATAATCTATAAAGCTGCTTATACTAGATAAGTCTTCAGCATCCAGAGCGCCCATTAAATCATAATCATTAAAGTCAATTGGGTCTGTCAGCTCAATTAATATTTTATTCTGAAGGTTTTCTGCGCCCGTTTGTTGTTTATTGTTATCAATTTTGATTTGATCTCTCAATAAAAATTCAATGGCTTGAAGCTTTTGAATGGTTTTTGTTAGGGAGGGTGTTGTAGGGGTAGGCATTACATTACTTCCCACAGGCCATTAATGTCTTTTATGATTAACTTCAGTTTTTCAGATAAATATGATGCTGAGTCCTTTTTATTTTTATCATCTATGTCTTTAAAAATATCAAGGCTTTTTAATATCTCGTCCGAATTTTTCTCATTGATATCAATGGATGGATTATCTAAATAGCTTATTACATCATTTTGTATTACTTCATCTATATAATCAAATTCAAAACCTGATTTGCTTTCAGATAGAGTCCAGGCGCTCTTTAACAGTGATCCTTTAATCACCTTAAAATTCTCGGATAGCATTATTGATTCATTGTCTTCAAATGAGGTCAAGCTGATTTCTATTTCTGTTTCAAAGCCTAATTGATTCAAGTCTATAGCTAATTCGTGATAATCTTCAAATGGCTCTATTTTGACTTCAAGCTCGGTTATGATATTATCACCAGTGTTTTTTTCAATTGCTTTTGCAGTTAGATCATAGGTTTTATTCAAAAAATGTGTATGAAAATTGGTCAGGATAATATCTGGGGGATTTATGGTAAGATAAACGCGATTAGCAATTTTCATTCCGTGAAGAAGCTCTATCTGTGGCTGTTCCCTAGAAAAAGAATCCTGATCATTGTCGTGAATTGTTATTCCTAGAGGCTTATAGCTATCTGTTGGATTCTTTACCTTATAGAACATCCAAATATTTGGGCAGTCAGTTTCAAATTTATAATAATCACTGTCTTGCCTTTTTAGCCATTCCTCAAATTCTATGACATCAATTGAGCTATTAACTCCTATGATATAAATGCCGCCATTTTTAATTATTCTGTTTACTTGCCGAAAAGGATTGCCGCTTATCTCAAACGATTTTTTGTTTTTAGTGAATATTTTAATATTACCCTTTTTGATGTTGTATCTACGGCTTTCGATTGAAATATGTCCTCCATTGAGCCAATTCTCTATAACCATTTTATTTTTTGCATGGTCGATTTCCTCGTAAGTATCTGGCAAGAAATGGGAAACGGTAGATTTAAAAGGGAAATTCTTTTCTCTAATAAAACCAATGATATTTGGGTATGATTCGCTTTGGGGACCTTTTTGTGTTGATAAGTCATTTTTAATATCATTTATAATAATATTGTAAATAGCATTTTGAATTAGTTTTTCGTAGCTAGCAGTTTGGCTGTCTGAATAAATGAGATCCGCTCTGAAATACTTGGAGTTAGCAGCAGAGCATCTTTGGATAGCGGGAGCTACCTCTAAGATTGAAGGCAACAATTCCTTATCATAGTCGGGCCTTAATAATTGGTAAATGTTTGTCCTCTCGCTAAAGTTTAAGATTGCATTGACCCTGGCTTTGTAGACATGGCTTTGATATTTGCCGCGATAGACAACAAAATCCCCTTTTTTATGTCGTTGCGACCATTTTTCTAGTTCTTTCCATAATAGCTCTAGACTTGCCATTTGGTTTGATTGTTGTGATGGATTTAGCGGAAATAGTTTATTTAACTCTTCACGAGTTCCCTTAAAGCAATATTTAATTAACGAAAAAACTTTTTCGTAATAAGCATGGGCTCCCGCGTTTATTACTTCCATTTCAGCTAATGAAAAAAATACAAGGTAGGACAAGTAAGGAGGATATTCTTCAAAATATTTAGCTAGATCACCTTTATCTCTTTTTAATAAATCAGCGATTACGGGGAGGTTGCCAGGAGAGAGATCTAATGCATTGGCAATGATTCCGCGTTGAGCATTGACAAACTCAGGGCCCTCTATAATTTGGTTTATAAAATGAATGCTCCCATTGCCAGTCCCAAACTCTTCTTTTCCTAAATTATCTATATCCCTTTTTGTTATACACAAAAATACAAGCTGATTATTGAACTCATTCTTAAAGAAATAATTTGTTAGAAGCTCATTCCATTCAAAATAAGATAAAATTTTAGGAGTAGACATCAAAAACCACCGTTTTTGGCACTTTTTTATAATTTATCATTTTTCACCTTAAACTATAATTAATCTGTCTCATAACCCATATCAAAAATAAAGCAGAAGAAACTTTATGTGTACATATTTTTCAATTATACCAGCAACCCGCAAACAAAAATCACCACCACTGCGGGGCTTG
>Ga0187833_10004688_pt1 | contig 13232 bp, 12 predicted proteins | sample ETNtaG_37_FD_167968 | JGI IMG/M metagenome (GOLD analysis project Ga0187833, IMG submission 167968) | Marine microbial and viral communities from oxygen minimum zone, Eastern Pacific Ocean - ETNP2014_SV_400_PacBio MetaG (Illumina Assembly) | ecosystem: Environmental > Aquatic > Marine > Hypoxic... | reverse complement strand
GCTGGAAGATTATGGCAACGCAGTTGCCGAATACGAGATCGTAAACAACAAGCGGGCGACTGAGATAGCCCGTATTGAGGTTTGGCGATCAGAACAAGCAAACCGAAGAAGAGGAAACACATGAACAACAACATAGCACAGATTCAAGACCAATCAGACGACTACTTCCAAGAATACGACGATGTGGAAATACTTGACCAAGGGCAGTTTTCTATGTCCCCAGAACATTCTCAAATATTCGCCGCTTTGGCGAAAGCGCAAGGTGAGATCGACGCGGCGGTTAAAGACAAAATCAACCCGTTCCACAAAAGCAAGTACGCCGATATCCACGCAATCGGTCAAACAGTCAAAGAACCGTTGGCGAAAAATGATCTTTTCTATATGCAGATGTGGGAAAAGGGAGATTCATTCAACGAGGTGAAGATTCGCACAATGATTGGTCACAAGAGCGGCGAACACATCTGGTTCTGCTGTTCTATGCGTGTGGCAAACCCTGAAGATATCCAGAAAACCGGATCGGCATTGACCTACGGCAAACGCTATGCCCTATCCGGCGCACTGGGAGTGACAAGCACGGAGTTCGACAAGGACGCAAGCGACCACATACCGACTGAGTTGAAGGTAGTTGTTTCTGATAAAGAAGTTGAAAAGAAATTGGTGTTTGCAAGCAAACGGGGGGAGATGAGCCTAAACGCGGCTTGGAAGAAATTAACAGTCGAAGAGCGGAAAAATTTTCCGACAGAGGACTTCACGAAGTTGAAAGAGGTGGCTAGAAATGGAAGTGCAACAAAGAAGCCCGGAGTGGTTCGCACTCAGGGAAAACCGGCTCACAGCCAGTGATTTCGCATCCGCGATTGGGCTGAAAACTGCCTATGACTCACGGGCTGGGTGCTGGAAAAAGAAAAAGGGAATAAAGAAAGTTGAGATTAACGAGTGGATGGCGTTTGGAACTCATAGTGAGGGCGCGGCAAAGTTTGATTACGAGTCTGTATCTGGTGACATCTCTTATGATCGGGGGTTTATTGTGCATCCTCGTTTCGATTGGTTGGGTTGCTCTCCTGATGGCGTTATCAATCAGGTGGTCTGTCACGAAATTAAGTGCCGTATGGCCGATCCCTTTGATGAGATTCCCCTCAAGTACTTTCCACAAATATTCGGCCAACTTGCCTGTGCTGAGATGGACGAATGTCACTTCCAATCCTGGTCACCCACCGGACAGCGAGTCTGGTCAGTGAAATGGAATGAGGACTATTGGAATTGGATGTTCCCTTACCTCGAAGAGTTTTGGCAGTTCATAACGGACGATATTGAACCACCAAGGAGAAAAAGAATTGTCTACCCAGAAGAAATCGAAACAACCATCTTGTATTGAATGCGTAGATTACTGTGCAGTGCTATGGCCGGATGACACGTTCCCCCGCTACATCTACCACCGTGGGGAGCGCAAGGTAGCGGAAAAGAAAGGCTTTTGCGTTAAACACGACCACGATCTACTGGTCACCAACATTTGTATGGCATGGAGAAGTGCATGAGTAAACCCCTAAAAGCAAACCGGTTCACTTTGGCAAAGGCCAAGAGTAAGACAGAAGATTGGCAGTCGGATTACAGCGGCAAGATTAATGTCACTTGTCCCAACTGTGGTGAGGCTGTGCATGGATATTTGAACGGTTACATAGAGAGCAACGACTACGGTAAGTATTTCTCTGGCCCGGTGAAACATTTTGAGCCGACCATCGAAGTGCCAGTTGGAGAGCAGTCGCAAGCCCCGGATGAAGACATTCCATTCTAACATGGCTTTGCTTCTGACAACCAAGGATTCGATGGCGTACTTGGGGATTAAACGGCATCAGTTTTATCGGTTCGTTCGCCCTACCATTACAAAGGTTCGCGTAGGCCGGAAAGTATTTTTTGAAAAACTGGACTTAGATAAGTTTGTGGCGCAAAATCGGATTGCCGATGGCGGGCCTCAAAGAGGACAATAATATGTCGGGACTCAATAAAAGAGGCCAAATCTGGCACATCCACAAGGTTGTCAAATGCGGGTCGAAGCAGGTGGTTGTACGAACAAGCACGGGAACGGGTGACCGCAAAATCGCGCAAGAGGTGATGGATGCGCTGGTAGCGGAAGCCCGCAATCAGATGCTGTATGGAAGGCAGGGCCAGTGGACGGTAGCGCAGGGATGCGCCCGGTATCTGGACGAGAGGAAGGATAAGCAGATCGATGATGCACTACTGCATACGAGGATTATCGTGAAGTACTTGGGGGAAATTGAGATGCGCCATGTGCATATTAACCACCCCAAGGTGGAGCAGTTAATCGGAGATAGGCTTGGTGAGGGGCTGAAAATCAACACAGTCAACCACACGCTGAAAGTGTTGCGGAAGATGCTGAATGATGCCAGCAGGGTGTGGCGGGATGATGACGGTCTACCGTGGCTAGGTTCACCACCGATGATCAGACTCCTGTCGGAGGATGACAAACGCAAGCCTAACGCCACAGCAGATGCGGCGAAGGGCCATGCCCTGACCCGTCAGGAAGAAACTGAGTTGTTCAGTCATCTTCCGGAGCGGTTGGTGGTGGCGATACGGTTTGCCCTGCACACTGGCCTTCGGATGAGCGCAATAGCGCAATTGAGGTGGGAGTGGGAAGTGGCCATCCCTGAGTTGGGGATTTCCGTGTTTGACATCCCAGCCCGGTACATGGGGGCGGATGTCAGAGGAACAAAGAATGGTGAGGATCACCGCATCGTGCTGAACTCGATTGCTCTGTCGGCAGTCGAGCAAGCGCGGGGTGATCACCCTGAATTCGTGTTCACCCGGATACTGAAGGGTGGGGCTGTTCCATATGCCTCGAAAGAAGGGTTGCATACAGAAGCATGGAAAAGGGCCGTCAGGGCTTCCGGATTGCGCGAGTGCCGTGGCCCCAAAGCGCACTTTAGAGTTCACGACCTCAAACATACCTTCGGGAGCCGTCTAAGGGCTATGGGAGTGGACTTCGAGGATAGACAGGACTTACTAGGCCACAAGAATGGGAGCGTGACAACGCTGTACAGCGCCGCTGAAACAAACCAGTTGCTGTCAAAAGCGGAGAAAGCCGTGGAGTGGTATTCGGTTAGACCGAAATTAACGGTTCACGCCGCACAACCCCCGCGTCAAGTGCCTACATCAAAGGAAAAAAGTTATGAGCAAAACCATAGTAGAGTTTAAGAAGTTCGATGTTGCAAACCCTCAGTTTTGGGAGACATTCAAATCTTTGACTATATCAGCGATAGACCGGGGCCGCACCAGATATTCCGCCCGGACGATATGGGAAGTGATGAGGTGGCATACCACGATAGATTCCGGTGGTCAGTTTAAGTGTGAGGATTGTTGGATTCCATTTTATTCAAGGAAGTTCATGGCTGTATTCCCACAGCACGATGGGTTCTTTTCAACTAGGACGGTCAACTACACTTTTAGCGAATAAACTTCCTTGAATAAACTTCTTTCTCCCCAACAACTGGAAGAGGTTATGATTGAACTCCGTGAGGGAACTTCTCACGGAGTGATTGCCAAACAGTTCAAGATTTCCAAGGCTTTGGTTCACCAGATAAATGAAGGTGAAAGAAGATGCTACCGCATAGACGGGATGGTCTACCCAATCAAAAATAAGGAAGAAGAGAGGCGTTTGGAAGATTTAGAGTTTCGCAATAGAGATAGGCCAGATGAGCGACATTTCGCCACAGTTAATTTCCCCATACTACGATGACTTACCCCCAGTGATTACATCCCACTCAATCTCAGCGGTGTGGTCATTGAGATCGCGTACCTCAACTTCCTGTTTCACCTCTTTAGGCATCATGGCAACAGCGATCCGCACATACGTTGAGATATCAGATTCCCTGACTTTCTGGATTGCCGCATCGCCGTTTTCCATCCAATCGGCATAGAAGGCATCAACCAGCGCTTCAGACATTCGATCTCTTGATCCGCGTGGTCGGCCTTTGCGGTTGATCCGTGGATCACCCTTCACGAAAGGTTTCCCGCCACGCGGTTTTCCCGCTACCTTCATCGTAATTCCTCCGGTAAAAATTCAGCCATCTCCGCTCGAAAGTCGTGCAGTTCTGGTGGTGCGTCTGAAAAGGCTCCCTGCTCACTGAGTTTTTTAAAACAAACTGCCAATTTTGACCGCATGGTCTTGGCGTTCAGGATGCTCTGCTGGAATTGCCCAACAGGAAGTATCTTCACAGGCTCTAATTTCATTCTTTTGTTATATCCCATATCCGTATTTCTCTTTGAGAAATTTGTTGAGTTCGACTTTTTCATATTTTCGGCAGAGATAGCGATACGACAATTCCATCATGTCATAATCACCATTCTCGACATCGTTCAGCATGACAACACCGCGCCAACTCTCCTTCGCTTGAGGGCCAAGATACCCCTCTTGATGAAGATACCCTGATCCGACGATAAGCATCCGATGAACATCGCCCGTAGGTGTGGATCGTGCGGCAACGAACTTCCCTTGCCGATGGCCCATCACCCCGCTTATCCCAATGTTCTTCAGGAGAGATTCGGCTGATCCGCCGTAGGCTCTGCCGGTGTAGGCGTTGTAGTAGTAGTGGGTAAAGTGGACTCCACCGATCCCAAAAACCTCTTTGAACGGGTGAACAGTCCAGCCTTCTGTGTTCAATGTATCTAGAGAAAGAAATTCATCCAGCACCACGTTATCCTCACAGTAGCGGCGGATGCGATCTTCGTGGTTGCCATGCAACAGGTGGAACTCAGGTTGATACCGCATTCCTTTCAAGTGCTTCCAGAGGACTTGCATGGCCTCATCACCAGCGCGGATGTCTTGCAGAACGGTTTTATTTTGTAGTTCTTTTCTGCTGGAGTAACTGGAGAGAGAAGGCATATCCCAGTGGTCGCCCAGATGAACAATATGACTGGGCTTGTACTCTCGAATACATTTTGCGATCCAGCGGAAATTATCTAAAGGAACGTCTGCTCTAACTTGAGTGTCTGGTATTACTAGAATCTTGATCAACAGGTTCTCCACACGTTATTTTCTTGAGAAGAACCTCAACAGAAACAACCATCCCTTTAGGGATTCTGTTCAGCCCGCCCCAAGCCCCAGTGTCAGGCAAGTGTGAATTCGCAAGGATGTAGAAATCCGTTTTCTTGCTTGGCCTTTCAACGAGGTATCCAACAGTGTAGACAATCCATGAGGGATTTTTTTTCTTGTAGTCTTTAAGGTTCGTCCACCCGGACGTTTCATCAGCATCGATCCATCCAATTTTGCACAGATCGTGGCGGCACTTCACCCACCCTTGCTCTTGAATTTCACTGGGCCGGGGATAAGCCAAGAAAACAACATCGGCACGACCACTATAAGAAGGAGTAGCCACCCACCTGTCTCGACCAACTGCCCCAGTAAACTCCAAAAATTATCAGGCGCACAACTGTTCATTCCGTCTATCCCCCTTGTTTGTGTATCCATCAGTAGGTCTGCACCGACACTTGTCACAAAGGCAGACCCCGTAGCGGCCAGTAATACAGGAGCAGTCCCAGAGGTCGCAATCCCGGCAATTGCACCGGCCCCAAGAGCCGCACCGCTTACGACTGTCGCTTTTTTTATCGATGCACATCCCATTAATAACCCTAATTGTAACCCACAGAAGGCCACATTCTTAGTCCTTGAACTTATCTTGAAACGCGACAAAATATCTGCGATCTTGTTTTTCAACGTCCTTCTCCCCCCCGAATCTCCAAGAATTCAAAAATGCTTGCGGGTCTTTATTACTTTGTTGCCACACAAGGGCAAGAAGTTTCTTACCAACTTGTTCATATAATTTTCTGTCGGCGGAACCTGAGAGGTCACCCTTACCACCGTAATCATATTTGTCTTGGTAACCCTCACGATCCGGCTCATTTCCATACTTGAGAAACAGTTCACCCTGCTTGATGAATTTTTTTACATAGGCGGATTCAGCCTTGGTAAGTTTCAAGTCATCCTTGGCTAATCTCATCAGGCCAAGCGTTATCTGGAGTGGGCCGTATGCAGATGAACCACCCACCGGAGCGTGTCGAGTTCTGATAAAGTGACTTCCGAATCTTGACAACCCACGGAACTCAGCCGCGTTCACCGACTCGTAAAGGCGATCTGCGACAGTCTTTTCTTTAGGGCCATATTGGCTTGCGTATAGAGCCTTCTGTACTGCCGCGACATCGTAGTCATCCTCAACACTTGCGTCTGCTCTGGCATCGCTGATCGGAGAGCCTGATTTTTGCCCCTGCTCGTACTCTTGGCGCATCTTTACCAACCCTTCTGCGCTCTTATTTCTGAGTTCGATGTACTCATCGATCTTCTTGCGCTTCTGGTCTGGGGTCATTTCCAAATCGTCATAGACGGCTGTTGTCGCTTTACCAATATTGCCCATGTGCTTACGCATATTCTCGTAAGCCCTGCGCCACTCAATGGTTTTCCCATTTTCGGCTAACCATTCTTCTAACTCACCATCTACGCCATTGGTTTCGACAAATCCCTTGTACTCTTGCCAGAGCGTTTGCATATCCTTGTACTGCTCCCAGAACACATTCACTTGGGCGTTGCCTTTCAGTGGCCCCTCCTTATAGAAAGACGATACAGGTGCAACACCCCAGAGATTCATCACACCCGGCTTGGAATCTCCAAACCGTGCAGTTGGCTCTGGCGCATCATCACCCAGTACGATGTCACCCCATCCGGCAATGGTCATACCCAACCAACCGAAGTACCCACGGATAAGGTGATCAATCTGCACTGGAGAAAGCGCGGTATCCCCCGGCTGGTAGTCAGCCAAAAATGCGGATGCGGCCTTGGCAAGTTCAGAGGAGTTTTGACGGAACCGCTTGTGCTTTAGTTTCCCAGAAGCCCGCCAGCCTTCCGATTCGATCTGCTGATCGCGGAACTCGTCGTAATTCAACCCCACCTCAAGGATTGGCTTGAACGCTTGGAAACGCCAATCGAATGCCAATTGATCCCTCAAAATATTGAAAACACGGTCAGCAAAGAAAGCGGGGGACGCGCTCTCATCAATGAACATCTGGGTCATCCTCTGACCGATAGATGCGATGGCCCCAACCTCGAATGGCTTGGGAATCAGGAACCACTTTTCTTTATCGCCCGGAAGCCTCACGGGCCAATAGGTTTCCTTCAAGTAGTCGGGGAGATTCTTGTAATCCTCATCATCGTCCATGCCCAACTCATACAAGATAGACGCAAGGGTTATGGTTCCTACAACCTTCACGAACTTGGCCCGTTTCTCTTTTTCTGTACCAGAGCGGATAAGTTTGTGCGTTCCGACAATTCTGGCATTTAGGAAGGCGATGCCATTCGTGAGATATTGGACAATAGGGAAACTACCACCCGCCGCGAAGTTCAGAAGATCGCGGGCCTCGAATGAGGCTTCGAGATGGCCGATCTCATCGACCCTCTGTAGGTACAAGGCAACCCGGTTAGCGTTCTCCAGACGGTTGCCCACTTCGCCGTATTTATCCCAGCCTTTACGGAGGAAGTTCAGTGCCTTACCCGGCGTGTCCAGAACCTGTTTTTTTAACTCTGCCTCATTGCGGGGGAGTCCTTTGTTGGCATATTTCAGGATACGCCTTATCGATGAGGGATCGTCATGGAGAAAGCCAAAGTGGAACGCTCCACCAGAGGCTATGAGGCGCTGGTAGATGGGGTCATGGATACTGGCCCGCGTCATACCCTCTTTGACGTTGCCAAAGATGTTGTAATTCAGGTCGGATACGGCAACCGAGTGTAGAGTGTCACGGATAAGGTTGCGTACTTTGAAAGCAGGGCTGGCCGTCACAGTAATAGTCAACATCCTTTTGAAGTGGCTCATCGCAGAACTGAACATCCCTGACGGCCCTTGCCAATTCATCTGTAAGAGGGATTCCAGTACGAAGTGGTCATTTATCTCATACCACTCTCGTTCACCATCTCGCATGACGTAAACCATATTCTTGAACTTGTCCGTCTTGGATTTACTCTTGCCGTAAGACACTTGCGCCGCTTCTTTCTTATCAAGTAGTCGGGCAACACCCGCCTCGACAGCCGCCTCTACAGCGGCTACACCGGCCCGGTTCTTCATCGATGCATTTAACAGGCTGTGCCAGTTCATCATCAGGTTGTGGAGAAGATCGTTGGTCTTTAATTCGCTCCCCTGTAAGCCGTGGATAACATCACGAAGGTTCACAGCATCGGTGTTCATTGCTGGGCCACGGATATGGGTCTTGGTCTTCCCTTCCTTCTCGAACTCCCGGTAGAACGGAAGGTAGAAATCGGTCAGCAGTGACATCCGATCCGTTTTCGATATCACGCCCGCCTTCATGGCGAGATCGAGAATGTCGGATTGGAACTTCGCTATTTCCCGCATCGTCTGCGCGAAGAGAAGAGTTCGACTTTTTCCGGATAGCGTCTTACCTTTGCCGAATTTCTTCATCCTTGCAATATCATCTTTGGTGAAGAACTTTTCGCGCCCCTCTGGATGTTTTGCAGTAGGTTTAGACAGTTGATCGGCACGGTGACCCGCCATCCAAGTTAGGAATCGATCTGTTTCTCCCTCAAGACCTTCTAGGATGGTCATCAACCCCTTGCTGTTCTCGTCAAGTGCATAACCGTCAAACTCCCCGTTGAAGACCATCTCTTTCGGCCTACCGTACTGGAGGACAGCGTGTAACAACCCATCAGCACTGTCTGAGAGTTGCATCATCTTCCATGCGCGTTCACCGTCATTGCCCAGAGTGTTCTTGATGGACAGGTATCGATCAGCCACCCCTTGGCCGAACCACAAACGTGAGTTGCTCCGAAAGTTTTCGTAGGCTTGAATAACGTGACCCGGTTCAGTTTTCCCCGTTGCCTTCTGGATCACTGCCTTGTCTGCGGCATCAAGGTCGTTCGTAGATTGACTAGGCAAAGAATAGCGATAGCGCCCATGCGGGTTCTGGACAGGAGTGACAGGGCCATCAGGTAAGTACCCGTTCTGAATTGCGATATCTTCTGCCATCACAATACGCGCAACGGTCTGTTTGTCCGTCAGTTCTTCCACCAAGATAAACTGATCCCAAGTCTGATCCTCTTTGAGGTGACGGATGAAATAGTTTGCCGGGGGCTTTGGCCCCATGCGGAAGTTCGCCCACAGACTCAGCGTGTGTTGTTTCTTCAACTTGCCCTGCTTGAGAAGTTTGACCCCTTTTTTGAAATCAGCCTTCATCTGCAACAGGGTGTACTCTTCATTTTTTGTAAACACGCCCATATTGTGGAAGTCCACGACAGGGCCAAGCATCAAACCTTTTATCTTGTCGATTGGCTCAAAGCCAAATCGGTAAACCAGCATCGTGCCGCTCTTACGTTCCCTGATACGAACCACCCTCTCACTCTTAGCGAACGCCCGTTCATCAAGGCTGAAGTCGATATCCATTGTGTGGTCACTGTTCAAGTCCTTGAATATCGCTTCAAGAGCCTGAGTCGCTTCCCATAACTTGTTCTTGGCCTTCTTGTTAACATGACCTTCAACAAGGGGGCTGGAGAACTCAGCGTCTTTGTGCCGGTTCGATACCTTGCGGGTGGGGTTAGCCGGGAAGTTACGGTAGGCCATATCTGGGCGGCGTATTATGTTCATCACCAACGCTTGGAACTGGGGATCAGTGTCACCAATAGCCGCCATCACCCTTGAGCCTTCCAGTGACTCAGCACGGAACCGTCCTTTCATGGACTTCTTCAATGCGCCTCTAGTGAGCGCCTGAAGGTCTGCTGGCTTTAGTTCTATTCCCTCGAAGTGCTTGGAGAGAAACACCCTAATGCGGCGGTATATCTCTTCGATGATCCCCATGTTCGAGGCTTTTGGGTCTTGGGCGATTTTCGCCAGAACTTCTTCAAGAAAGTCCTCGCTGTACTCGACCATCTCCCCAGACTTCAACAAACTTGCGTATGCATCTTTTACTTCGGCAAAGTAAGGGGCCAGTTCATCACTGGTGCGGCGGTTCAAAAGATCATTAAGGATGCCCGCAAATGCTTTGTTGCCGACCATCCTCTTCAGGCCAAAGTGAGTTCCGACCTCATGCATCAGAACACCACTTGCCTCTCCCTCTCTGATGTTCTCTGCGATCAGATACGAGATGCCTGTGGTTTCGTCATGGATACCCTCATGGGTTTCGTAGAGTTCTTGGATGTCGGCTGGTAGTTCAGTGACGTTGGAGATAATCTTGATGATGCCTTGAGCCTCAAGACTATCGATGTTCTTTTTACCCCATTTCTTATTGAGTTCACTTCTTGCACGTCCAAGAAAAAACCCGCCATCAGCGGGTTTCTTGAGAGGTATGCTGGCCTTTACATCAGGTGGGTCAGTACTGAGTGTGTCGAGTACTTCTTGTTCCCAGATTACAAAATTTCTAGTGGGCGTTACGGTGGTGTACTCGAACTTAACTCTACCGGATTCAATAACTGCTGAACCCCAAGCAATCATCTCCGATATGCCAGCCCCCGTACTCCATGCTTTCGTCCCCAACACCCCCAACTCCTCGGCTACCAAACCTAATGTTGTGCCAGCCAAAGGATGTTGGGCCTGATCAGGCGTTCCAAGACGCTGATACGCTTCGAGCATCTCCTGAGTGGTGCGGGTTACGCCTTCGTTTTCTCTTGAGTACTCTAAGAGAAATGAGGTGAGATGCTGGACAAAACTCTCTCTGATATCACGGTTGGGGGATACTCTCCTACCCTTCTTTGGCTCCCAAAAACTCTTAAAGACTCCAGCATCGATCAGTCGCATCCTTAACAGAATCTTTGGCATCTCGCCATCGCGTCTAAACCGACTCACTTTCTTCTTAACAATCTTCTTCCCGGCGGAGTTAAAACGAGGACCAGAGGGAACTGCCGCCACATCTACCCCGTCAAGTTCTGCCTTTAACTTGAAACGATCTCTAGAGCCTTTTCTGGACACATTGTCCAAGTACTTCAAACCGCCAATCCCTCTGGATAAAAGCCATAAGGACGCTCTTTGCTGATCCCCAAATTGTCCTTCATACTCTTCTTCGAGTACCGGAAGACCTTCCCCCGCTTCTACTGCCATGCGGTAGAGCGCCTCGCCTGTTACATTTTCTCTCCCATCGAAATCCATGCCGTATTCATCAAACCACTCTTCTAGGCTTTCGTCATTAAATTCTACGCCAGAACTATTCGCGAATGCCTCAAACGCCTCCATCAAATTCACAGGTTGGGCGCGTTCGTCAGAAATCTTCGCATCCCAATCCAACATCCGGTCAATAAACTCTTCGTCTATATCTACCGTGTAGAGATTGGATACCTCTTCTGTAGTAACTTCACCAATGACACTAGGATTGGCTCTGGCTTCTTCTACTAACTTTAAGACTTCTTGGCGAAAAGCCTCCGGGTCTTTATCTTTTTTCCCCCACCCAACAAAGGTAAGTTTGCTGTAATGCTCTATGGTTTCATCGATAGCCGCTTGGTGGTAGTCATCGTCCGTGTAGTCTTCGATACTGAGGCTATTTGGATTGCGTTTCCCACTAGGGTAATAACGATCATCAAACAGCCCGGCTCTGGCTCGTCTTAGCGCAATCAAGTTGGGTCTTCGCCGCACCTCTTGGAGAGCAAATTCGTAGTGCCTAGATAACGCATGGTGAGGATTTTGGGTGTCGGCCTTTACGCCATCCACATAAACTAATTTTCTTGCACCACTACCTGCGTAAAATTGGCCAATATTGAGAAGTTCAGCAAAATAGATTCCCCATCCGTATGCCTGTGCGCCTTCGCCAGTACCGATGAAGTCAAGGTTAAATTTGCGGCCCTTTAAGTCAGCCCCGGTTCCGTGGTGGGCAAAGGATGCACGGACTTTCCCTTTCGGAACTAGTCCTTGACCCTCTCCAGACTCTGCTCCAGCCGTTGCATCATACTCTGCGTCTGCGACTGTGTCAGCGCCTTTCCGTGCAAGGCGTATGAGTGAACGAAGTTCCGCAACAAGGTCTGCCTCTCTGTCGGGGGCGTATTGTCTTGCAAGTTCTCTGAGCGGGATTTCTGTTTCTCTAAGCGTCTTTTCATAAGGTTCTCTTCTCGCCTCTGTAATTATATCAAGGATGGATTTGGTAGTCTGTCCGTGGTAGCACCCAAGCCCACCCCCTTTGTCACATTCCGTGCAATTCCACTTACCCTTGCCGATTCCAATCTCTTTAACCCCGCCATCGATAGGACAGGTGTACTTCTTCACCCATTTTGGTAGTTTGGCAGTTTCCTTTTTATCAAGAGTGTTTCTCCCCAACTTCACTGGGAGAATTACACCGCCATGTCGCGTGAATCTTTCTTCGTTATGCTCTAAGAACGCGATATCGGACTTGCTCCCAGTGTACACATAAGAAACACCAAGGTCTGTATTGTCTAATGCGAGTTGCTGATTGGTTTCGTCAATCGACAGCAGACGAACATTCATTTCAGGTACTTGTCGTAAAAACTCTGGATGCTTGGAGAAGACCTGAACCCGTATAGGTTTACCGTCTATGACGGTATCGTTCAGGGCTTTAATGTACTTTAGGTAATGGGAGTTGCCATCCCCTTTATCGAATATCCTCAAAGCCTTGTTGGTATAAAACTCTGCGGTGTGGGAATACTCTTGAGCGGTCAACTCAGCCGCCCGTTCTGGATTATTGGTGACTGCCCAATCGGACAACTCACCCTTCAGGATCACCGGCAAGTAGGAGTAGTTTCCGCTTGTGGCGTAGCAGAACTTCGCGCAATTCAAACTGGGTTCACAGTTTATGAAACTCGAATTGACGGAATGGATTGGTTTTGCCGCATGACCAATCATATGCCTTTGTGCGAGATCAAGCCACACACCCTCAACACCACCCTTAAAGGCTTCAAGATATCTCTTAATCGCTGGGTTTGGTTTCCCACTCTTAACTGTGGAGTCAAAGATGTTAGGGAAAGTTGGTGTTTTCCCGGCAATGAGCATCTCCATCGCCACACGGGTGATCGCACCTTCAATAGCCTGACCGGCCCAAGGCGTATTCTTATTGGCTATAAGGGCGGCTCTGGCGCGGGCAGGGTCTTCGAGTTGGTTGAGCCTTTGGTCAACTACGGCTCGAATGTCATCTGGGAGGGCTTCGTAATCAGTCTGTTTTAGTCTATGGTATTCCCCCTTCTTGAGGGATGCGCGGATTTTCCTCTTCGGTATCGGAGGCCCAGTTTCTTTGGTTAA
>Ga0187833_10004684_pt1 | contig 13244 bp, 9 predicted proteins | sample ETNtaG_37_FD_167968 | JGI IMG/M metagenome (GOLD analysis project Ga0187833, IMG submission 167968) | Marine microbial and viral communities from oxygen minimum zone, Eastern Pacific Ocean - ETNP2014_SV_400_PacBio MetaG (Illumina Assembly) | ecosystem: Environmental > Aquatic > Marine > Hypoxic... | reverse complement strand
AATTTAAAGTAGAGACGAACGTAGGTCAGCCTCAGGTTGCTTACCGAGAGACAATTCAGGAAGAAATAGACCACGAAGAGAAGTACAGTAAGCAGACAGGTGGACGTGGACAGTTTGGTCACGTGCTCTTCAAGCTTATTCCACAAGAGCCTGGTAAAGGATACGAGTTCGAAAGCACGGTTGTGGGTGGGCGTATTCCAAAAGAGTTTATCAAGCCATGTGATAAGGGATTCCAAGAGGCAATGACTCGCGGTATCTTGGCGGGTTACCCAGTAGTGGATGTAAAGGTAAACCTCTACGATGGTAGCTACCATGATGTGGACTCTTCTGAAATGTCCTTTAAGACAGTATCTGCTGTTGGTTTCCGCGAAGCTGCAAAAAAAGCAAAGCCAGTTATTCTCGAGCCGATTATGAAAGTAGAAGTCGTGACTCCAGAAGAATATCTTGGAGATGTTATGGGAGACCTTAGTGGTCGCCGTGGAATGATTAAAGAGCAGTCAGACCGTGGAACAGCGAAAGTTATTATCGCTGATGTTCCATTGGCTTCCATGTTTGGATACGCAACAGAAGTACGATCTATGACTCAAGGTCGTGCTAACTACAGTATGGAATTCGGTCATTACGATAAGGTTCCTGGAAACGTTGCTGAGGAAATCATCAAGAAGCGTAGTTGAATATTGATCTAACCATCTCCAGAGTGTCTTGCCTTGGAGGTGTTTTAGTGTGACAACACATTGTAACAACGTTAGGTTATCTGTACAATTCACACGTTATGGGCAAAAGACGTTTTACAGAACAAGGTTGGCAAAAAGATCCATGGTTTCGTGCACTTTGTAGTGCAGTAGCTTCTTGTAAGAACGAAGAAGAAATAGCAGATCTATTGCGTGATATCGGAAGCCTTTCGGAGTTACAGTCGTGGAGTGAAAGACTAGAGGTTGCAAAGCTTCTTAGCCAAGGTTTTACGTATAGAGAAGTTGCAAAGCATACAGGTGCAAGTACAACAACTGTAACCCGTGTAGCAAAATCTATAGAGAATGGTACAGGTGCGTATCAGAAATATTTGATGAATCTTCGAAAAGCATCTGCGATCAAGAAATTTGAAACACCGGAGGAGGTTACTGAGGTGAAGAATGGTGAAGCATTAAGGAAATATTTGTAGAATAGTTGTCCCTTTTTTCTTACATATGCGCTCGTCTGCCACTGTAGTGTGGACGAAGATGACTCTGCGTAATAATCAACTTAGTGACGCAGTGCTAAGTTGTGTAGCAATCTTAGTCCAGGAGCGCACATCTCTGTGCTTTCGTTATTTCTTCGTTCACATCAGTGGCAAAGATTTTTGGTTACTTTTCATCGGAAAAGTAACAAATAAGTATACTGCGTCTATGAACCACGAAGTCTTCATGCAACGATGCCTAGAACTTGCCGCACAGGGCAGGGGACTAGTTGGAAGCAATCCACTAGTAGGATCAGTCCTCGTTCGTGATGGAAACATCATTGCTGAGGGGTATTATCGCGGTGTTGGATTCGATCATGCAGAAGTAGATATGATCAAAAATTGTGATCAACTTATCAAGCCAACTGACGGGCTCTACGTAAATTTGGAACCTTGCTGTCACACTGGCAAAACACCTCCGTGTACGGATCTAATTATCGAATCGGGCATAAAGCATGTGGTTATTGGAATGATGGATCCTGACGAGAGAGTTTCGGGGCAGGGGAAACATCAATTAATTGATAGTGGCGTGCAAGTGACAGGTCCAGTTCTTCGATCTCAATGTGAAAGACTTAATCGAGGATACATCAGCCTTCGTACAAAGAACCGCCCCTATATCACACTCAAGCGCGCTCAGACGTTTGAGGGGAATGTGGCTAATGCTGATGGCTCTACATTGAGTATCACCTCTCAGAATCAAAACAAATGGTCACACGCAAATCTAAGAGCTACTCATGATGCAATCTTAGTAGGTGTTCAGACAGTTATTGCTGATGATCCGCAATTGACGAATCGCATTAGCACCTATCAGCCTATTAAAATCATTCTCGATCCGGATCTTCGAATCCCACGGGATGCTAAACTGATCGACAATCGTACAATCATCATCACACAAAAAGATGCAGAGCCGATTGGAGATGCTAAAGTCATCACAGTGCCAATAATTGATAATCATTTCGACTGGGATGTTCTTTGGAATCAGTTTTCCACTTTCCACTTTCCACTTTCCACTATCCTAGTAGAAGGCGGACCTAAAACTTGGGATGCTTTTTGGAAGGCATCACTTGTAGATGAAGAAGTTATATTGATTGGCTCTTAAGTTACTTTCTTAAGCAGAGATTCTCCCCAGCGCATTATTTTACCTTTTGCACGATGTTGCAGTGGAGCTTTGCCAGTTTCTTTATATGTTTTTACAACTTTAGCGAATGCGTGCCCTTTTTTACGCACGCTATTTAGGCTTTCTGGACGTTCATCAACTACAAGTGCAAATTTCCCTCTACCTGCCGTACATTTACCTTCGAAATGGTGGCCTACATAAGAAGCTCCAAAGTATTTCAGTGCTTCGGCAATATAACTACTTGTCTTTTGCATCAATCCTTTCCATGCAGGCAGTGGTGCACCACCTGTAATGACGAGATAAAATGGTACTCCACCTAGTGTTCCTCTAGAACGTGTTTCATCGAGTGCAAAACTTCCCATGCGATCTATAAAGTTCTTGAGATGTGCAGGAACACCAAAGTTCCAAATCGGTGTAGCTATAACAAATCCAGAAGCAGCTTGCAATAAGTTCTGTAGCTCGCAGAAGTCTTCTTTTTGCTTACATTGAGGATTATAGTAATCGACAGAGAAGTGATCTATCTTCATGTCTTTCAGTCTACGTTTGTGTACTTTGATATCAGCATCTTGCTGCATACCTTGTATAAATGTATCTGCAAGCATATTGCTATTACTTGGTTCGTTTGTGCCAGCAACTAAAACTAGAACTTCCATGAATCGAATCATACCAGAAATCAAAATAGATTATGTAATCCTATTTACAATTAAGAAGGTGCAGAAGGTGCAGACGTTCCAGAAGTAATATACTTCTGCACCTTATGTGACCTCTGCACCCTCAACTTTCCCTTTACCTCCACTAACTTTTGTACCGTGGCACGACCATTTTTCTAAACATCACTTCATGGTACACTTGCTTCCTTTTGCTGTACGTTCAGAAAATATTCAATTTTTGACAAGACGTATGTGCAGGGTGAAGTAGCCGTTGACCATATCACAATACTTCAATATCTTGTGTGGTTGTGAGCCCAGTGCCACAACATAGTGTGTTAACTCCCCCCCACCCCAACATGAACCCGCTCAATGCTTCGATGTCTTCAGATGCCTCTCAAATCCAAAATACTACAAATACTAGTAGTGGAGGTATGCGTATTGAGCGCATGTTTACAACACCAGGTAGTGACCCACTAGAACAAGTGGTATACGAAAAGCGTACAAGTCGAATCAATAACACAGATGGTTCTGTAGTTTTTGAAATGGAAGGAGCAGAAATTCCAAAAGATTGGTCGCAGGTAGCTACAGATATTGTTGTCAGTAAGTATTTTAGAAAGGCAGGTGTGCCACAGTTCGACGAAGCAGGCCAGGTGATGAAAGATGAGAAGGGTGAAATCATCACTGGCCCAGAGCGCACGGTGCGCCAAGTTGTACGTCGTCTTGCAGGATGCTGGCGTCATTGGGGTCAACAGTATGGATACTTCGACACAGCGCAGGACGCGCAGACATTTGAAGATGAACTTAGTTATATGTTGATTCATCAGATGGCAGCACCCAATAGTCCACAGTGGTTTAATACTGGTTTACATTATGCGTATGGCATTACTGGTGTTCCACAGGGGCACTACTACTGCGAGCCTGAAACTGGAGAGGTAAGTAAGAGTGCTGATGCTTACACGCACCCACAGCCTCATGCGTGCTTTATCCAGTCTGTAGATGACGATATGGTGAGTGAAGGTGGAATTATGGATCTTTGGGTGCGAGAAGCGAGGCTGTTTAAGTTTGGCTCTGGAACAGGAACAAACTTCAGTAGTATTCGAGGCTCTGGTGAGCCGCTTTCTGGAGGAGGACAAAGTAGCGGTCTTATGAGTTTCCTAAAAATCGGAGATCGTGCAGCAGGTGCTATCAAATCTGGAGGCACAACACGTAGAGCAGCTAAGATGGTCTGTCTTAATCTTGATCATCCAGATATCGAAGAATTCATCAATTGGAAAGTAAACGAAGAAAAGAAGGTAGCAGCAATGGCACAGGCTGGATACGACACAGACTTTAACGGCGAAGCATATTCCACGGTGTCTGGACAAAACTCAAACAACTCTGTTCGCATACCACACATTTTCTTTGAATCTGTAGAAAAGGATGCCAACTGGAATCTCTTCTGGCGCACAGAGCTAAAGACAGCAGAAAAAGAAGGTCGTAGCCCAGAGTCGTGTAAGACACTGCGCTCTCGAGAGCTTTGGGATCAAATTGGATACGCTGCATGGGCGTGTGCAGATCCAGGACTTCAATATGATACTACTATCAACGATTGGCACACATGCCCAGAAGATGGACGCATCGAAGCCTCTAATCCTTGTAGTGAGTACATGTTCCTAGATAACACTGCTTGCAACCTAGCTTCTATCAACCTGATGAAGTTCTACGACGAAGAACACGGCACGTTTGAGGTAGAGAAGTTTAAGCATGCAGTAAGACTTTGGACTATCGTCCTCGAAGTCTCTGTGCTTATGGCACAGTTCCCGAGCAAGGAGATTGCAGAGCTTAGTTACAACTTCCGTACGTTGGGACTTGGATATGCAAACCTTGGAGCAATGCTGATGCGTATGGGTATTCCATATGATAGTAAGAAGGGACGAGCCATTTGTGGTGCTATTACCTCGTTACTTACGGGTGAAAGCTACGCTACTTCTGCGGAAATGGCAGAGAAGCTGGGTGCATTCACTGGGTATCAGAAAAATAAGGACCACATGCTTCGTGTCATGCGAAATCACAGAAGAGCAGTATATCATGCTCCAGATAGTGAGTATGAGGGTTTGCATATAAACCCTGTTGGTATAGAACAAAATGAGTGCCCTTCTTACATGTTAGAGCCTGCAAAGGAATGTTGGGATAGAGCACTGGCCCTTGGAGAGAAGTATGGATATCGCAACGCGCAAACTACAGTGATTGCTCCTACAGGAACAATTGGACTACTGATGGATTGTGACACGACAGGTGTAGAGCCAGACTTTGCTCTGGTGAAGTTTAAAAAGCTTGCAGGAGGTGGATATATGAAGATTGCAAACCAATCGGTAAAGCCAGCTCTTATTAATCTTGGATATAACGAAACAGAGGTCAGTGACATAATGAAGTATGTTATGGGTACGCTGACGCTAGAGGGCTCGCCACACATCAACAGAGAGTCGCTCAAGGCAAAGGGTTGTACAGATCAAGACATTGCAAATATAGAAAAGAATTTACCAGGTGTATTCGAGCTTCCATTTGCCTTTAATAAGTTTACTTTGGGAGAAGAGACTATGAAGCGTCTTGGGTTTTCTCCAGAGCAAATAGAAGACATTAGTTTAGATGTTCTTTCCGAGCTTGGGTTTAGCAAAGATCAAATCGCTCAAGCAAATACTGTTGTAGCAGGGCATATGACTGTAGAAGGGGCACCACATCTTAAAACAGAACACCTCACAGTGTTTGATTGTGCTAGCAAGTGCGGTGCAGATGGAAAGCGCTTTATTCACTACGAAGGACATATTCGTATGATGGCTGCTGCACAACCATTTATTTCTGGTGCAATCTCTAAAACCATCAACCTACCAAACGAAGCAACAGTCGAAGACATCAAAAATGCTTACTTCCTCAGTTGGAAGCTCTGTCTTAAGGCAAATGCTCTCTACAGAGATGGTTCGAAGATGAGCCAAGCACTCAGTAACAAATCAGACTCCAAAGAGGAGGAGTCTAAGGAGACAGAGATAGAAACAAAGATTATAGAGAAGATTGTCACGAAAGAAGTGCCACGAAGGATGAAACTTCCTGATGAGCGCCTTTCTATGACGCACAAATTCTCTGTAGCAGGTCACGAAGGATACTTGCATGTCGGTATGTATGAGGATGGAACTCCAGGTGAGATCTTCATAAAGATGGCAAAAGAAGGGTCTACGCTTTCTGGGGTCATGGATACATTAGCTCTTAGCCTTTCTATGAACCTTCAGTATGGTGTACCTCTTGATGTTCTCTGTGAAAAGCTTGTTCATACACGCTTTGAACCAATGGGTATGACCATCAACAAAGAGATCCCGATGGTAAAGAGTTTGATGGACTACCTAGGCCGCTGGCTTGCGCTTAAATTTATGACGAAGAACGAAGCAAAACGTTTCCATAATGGAGAATTGATCGAAAAGGCCTATGCAACTGGTAGCAAGAGCAAGGATGCATTTGCAATGCGCTTACCTGTAGTAGACGAAGGAACTACATCAGCTTCTAAGATAGAAACAGCTGTTGCGGAGCACCTTCATGATGCAGTCGTAGAAGATGCGGAGGAGGCAGGTACGGTCGAAAGTAAAATTGAGAATGCAAAACTGCAAGGATACACAGGATCTATTTGCACAGAGTGTGGTTCTACCAAAATGAAACGCAATGGATCATGTGAGATTTGTCTTGATTGTGGAGGTACTTCCGGATGTAGTTAGGGTAAACTCGATATATGAATGACTCTTGGCTTGACAAATTACCTGGCAGTGCAAAGCAGAAGAAACGTGCAAAGTACAAGATGAGTGCTCACGCCTACGAAAAACTGCGTCAAAAGGTCGTGGGCCCAGAACAAGCCAAAGAAGAGATGAAGAGGAACGAAGCAATGGCTCAGCTAAAGTTTGGGCTCGAGACAGAACCAGAATTTAAAGAAGCACTACAAAAGCAGATTGAAAAAGATATAGCCGAGCAGGGGATAGAGGCAGTACTTGCGGTATCAGAAATCCCAAGTGATCTTAAAGATCAATTGCAAACAGGGAACTTTGAGATTGATATCACGAGTCCTTCAGAAGATGCACCTGATCAATTGGTGTTAACGCCAGAAGGGAATATTGGTGAGAAGATTCCTGTGTCTAAGAGTTTGACGGAGTCGTATCTATCGCAGTTGTAGGGCGGCAAATGATTATGTCCATGAGTAGTTAAGGGGTACGTTCACTAGTTGTAACGAGCTGTCTGTGTATCTGTTACACTAAAACGCTACAAAAAGTACGCCGAATGCCGATGCCCAAAGTAGAAAACGCATGAGAGAGAAAGGGAAGCGCGGGCATACCTGCCCACAGTAGTCAGTAGATGTATCGTAAATGCTTGAATGTAAAACCGCAAGAGTTGATACGTAAAGAGCCCTTGCCTAAAACAAAAAAGTCGAACACAATTTTATTTCATGTACAAAAATTGTCTACGACTTTAAAACAGTTAAGTCATCATCGCAAGCAGTCATATTTGGTATCTCCTTGCCACAAGATTCGCAGAGGTGAACGATCATCCATCCCTTCTTTTTCTTATAATCCACACCGATAGGTTTCATCATACTTTTACACTCGGATAATCTGTCTCCGGGGCCATCTTTGTCAACATGCTTTGACCATAAACACTTCGGACAGTGGTTTCTATACGACCCATCTTCTAATGGTTCGACATGTAATCCACATTGGCCACAGTCAAACGGTTCTTGGCGAGCGATAAATACCATCAGACATTAAATTTAAAATGCATCACATCACCATCTTTAACGATATAGTCTTTTCCTTCTTGGCGGAGTTTTCCCGCTTCTTTAGCTCCAAGCTCTCCTCCAAACTCTACAAAATCATCATATGCAATAGTATCTGCTTTAATGAATCCCTTTTCAAAATCGGTATGAATCACTCCTGCAGCTTGTGGTGCAGTGCTTCCTTTAAGGATATTCCACGCACGTACTTCCTGAACCCCTGCGGTGAAGTAAGTTTCGTATCCAAGGGCTGCGTATGCAGCTTGGATCAATCGATCGAGCCCAGAGTCTGTAACACCTAGTTCATCCAAAAACTCTTTAGTATCTTCTGCGGATAGATCTTGCAGGTCTTCTTCGATCTTTGCTGAGATCGTAATAAGCTGATCAGTATCCCTTAGCCCCATCTCGCTCTTTACTTCATGCACACTGACAGTATGCAGCTCATTCTCGGCGACATTACAAGCATAGATCAGTGGCTTATATGTTAGAAGCTGAGCAGTCTTTAGAAAGACATGTTCCTCTTCTGTCACATCTGCCTCTATGGCCATCTTTCCTTCATCGAGAACTAGCTTGATCTTCTCAAACGTCGATAGCTCAAAAATCTTCTCTTTATCTCCACCTCTGGCTAGGCTCTGTAATTTATCCATGCGACTATCGAGCGATTCTATATCTGCAATAATCAGTTCTGTCTCAATAATTCCACGGTCACGAGCAGTATCTAGAGATCCTTCGACATGTGTAATGTCATCATCTTCGAAATGCCGAACCACATGACAGATAGCATCGACTTCACGGATAGCTCCTAGAAATTTGTTTCCGAGACCCTCTCCCTTAGAGGCTCCTTTAACAAGTCCTGCAATATCGACGAATTCTATAGCTGTAGGAATAACCTTTTGCGGGCTTACCATATCTGCAAGCTTTGAAAGCCTCTTGTCTGGCACTTCAACGATCCCGACATTCGGCTCGATAGTACAGAAGGGGTAGTTTTGGGCTTCTGCACCCTTAGAACGCGTCAAAGCGTTAAAGAGGGTAGATTTACCTACATTGGGGAGGCCGACGATTCCTATCTTCAAAGCCATCCGCCAGAATGTACAGGATTGCCCAATGGATGCCAAATTATTAGTCGTTTGGGTTGGTCTGAACACTTGACAAAAATCATAAAAAGTATAGGATACTACTCCTATGTTTAGAGAACAGTATCTTCGAAAACTATTGGCCTCTCTCGCACTTGTATCTCTTGCTAGCCTTACAGCTAGTCAGGCACTTGCTGCAGGTTTTGCAGATACCCAAGGAACAGATTACGATACTGCATTTTCGTATCTCAACTCTCAACAGATTGTAAAAGGATATGCAGATGGCTTGGCTCGTCCTGGATACCCATTGAATCGAATCGAAGCACTAAAGGTTATCCTTATAGCTCAAGGAAGCTTTAACAGTCGTATTGCTCAATTTGCCAAAAATACACCTCCTGTTCCCCTCTTTAGTGACGTAGACCAGACTCAATGGTATGCACCATATATAGAGGCTGCTTTTGAGAAAGGTGTGGTAACAGGATACCCAGATGGAACATTCCGCCCTGCGCAGTTACTGAGAACAGAAGAAGCTGTAACACTTTTGATGCGTACATTTAACGAGCAGAGTAGTTCTACTACTGTCTCACTTAGTCCGTATATAGAAAATCAATCTAGTCAGTGGTATACCACTTCTATAAATGCTGCAGTAGAGAAGAATCTTGTCATGCATAAAGGATCACTTCGTCTTGGTTCTGCCATTACGCGTGGTCAGTTCTTTGACATGGTGTACCGTCTCTATTCTTCTAGAGCCAACAACAAGGTTGTCTTTGATGGCGCAGAGCCAGCTCCTGCACAGCGCACAGTACCTACAGAGAACTTCGAACCTACTGGAATCATTTCTTATGATACTCCGCAGCAAGTACCTGTTGCAGTATCTCCACAGGTGCAACAGTCACCTACTCCACCTGCCAATGTTGTCCTTGCCCCAAAGATAGATCACCCATATGCATCAGAGAAATACTTCTCTATTTCTATGCCAAGTATTGGAGTTACAGATCTTACAATCACGCATCCACAAGATGCTGTAAGCAAAGATGGTGTTCTTTCAGTGCTAAAACAAGGTGTAGGTCATTTGTTTTCATACCCAGGTGGCGGAGGAAAGATGATGGTGTATGGTCACAGCTCTGGTTACCCATGGGATGTCTCTGAATACACGAAGATCTTCCGTCGTATCAATGAGTTAAGCCCTGGAGATAAAGTGTACGTTACGTATGCAGGTAAGTTGCATGTATACAAAGTGACACACGAGCAGACGATAATTGCCAAAGATGCCAACAAAGCCTTCCAAGATGAAGGAGTAGGAGAAGAGCTTATCCTCTTTACCTGCTGGCCTCCAGATAGTATCGCTCAAAGATACCTGGTACATGCAGTACCAGTAGAGACTGTTGCGCTTCGCTAGCATGAAAGGAAACCTACGGTTTCCTCTCATGAGCTCTCCTTCCCTTTGAGAGGAGCTGCTCCAGCGAAAGCAAGCTTCCGCTTCGCAGATTTGTTATACATAATTTATGAGTGATACGCTTCCTGAAAAATTATTTCAAGAGAATGCTTCGTGAGAGGGGGAACTCTGTATTTCTAGAATAACGAAGCTCCCCTCTCCTGGAAAGGAGATTGGGCGGAAGGAGAGGGGTTGGGGGTGAGGTAAAAAAGAGAATCAACTAACCTATTCGTCGTAATATTTCCCTGTCGACAAACTCTCTCTGCCGTCCGTATGTGAGGCGACTTAATTGTTTAAAGGCTTCGCTTGCCTGTTCATCTTTCGGATAGGTTGTATCCAACCAAGGGCGCGGTACTTCGATACTAAACGGACGTGATGGCTGGTTATTAACACTCAGTTTCATGGCACCATGGAATGTATCAATATTGATCAAATCTTGATCTGAAAATACTGGTGCCATTTCTTTGGCACATACCTCTGCATCCTGAGGACCAATTTTATAGAACATCATTGTTCCTACGTTTCCGAAGATCGCTCCCTTCAAGCTGACAGCACCAGAGAGCTTGCTCTCTTTTTCGAGCTGGTCGATATACTGGTGGGCAAGAATCAATCCCAAACGATACTTACGTGCCTCAGACAATATAGATTCAATCGATGGTGTTACGAAGTTCTGGAATTCATCGATGTACATGAAGAAATCTTTACGTGCTTCTTTTCCAAGACGTTGCCTGCGCATAGCTGCGACTTGAATTTTGCTTACGACAATCATACCGAGAAGCTGTGCATTGATATCACCCACAAGTCCCTTCGAGAGATTCATCAAAAGAATCTTCGAATTGTTCATACACTCAGATACATCAAACGCAGACTTGGTCTGTCCAACAATATTTCTGATTAGTGCGTTTGTGTAGAACTGTCCAAACTTCGCTGCGAAGTAGGGGATCATCTCCGCTTTTTCTCTTTGGCCGGTCTGTGCCATTTGCTTTTCCCAGAAGCTGCGAACAATAGGGTTTTTGACTTTTGTTACTTTATATTTCTGCCATTCTTCATCGGTAAATAGTTTTACGAGGTCGGTAATTGCCCCACCCTCCTCCTCATCTTCCATCAATGTAAGACATCCATTACGGAAGTAGTCCTGGATACGTGGACCAAAGATCTCTTCACCAAACATCTTTACCATCATGTTCATCGCATCTAGTGCTACGAGGTCACGCTCTTCTGGTGAATCGGCTTCTAGAATATTAAGCCCCATCGGACGTTCTGTATCTGCAGGATTAAAGTAGATAACATCATCTGCTCTTTCTCGTGGGATGTAGGGGAGTAGGTCTTCGATCAATGATCCGTGAGGATCTATGACACACATTCCTTTTCCATTATGAAAGTCCTGCCGAGCCATAAGCTGGATAATAGAAGACTTACCAGTACCTGTTTGTCCGATGATATAGAAGTGACGGAATCGGTCTTCGTTGGCCATGAAGATCTTCTTTTTCTCTCCACGAACAGTATTGGTACCAAGATAGAGGCCATCCTCTGGAGTGCCCTTTGGCAGAGGTGCTACTTTAAATTGCTGCCACTTAATCATGTCCATCTTGTTATATTTGATATTCGGCAGATGGAAGAACGTTGCAAGTTCTGCAGTTCCTACAAGCATTGTTTTAAACATAAGCCATTGCCTTAGTGTGCGACGAGGGCTTCGGCGAATAAACCGCTCTATGATATCTCGCTTTCTACTAATCTGAGGTCGCTTAAAACTATTTCCTCGCACGACATCAAACTGTACAAAGGCAGTCACAATTCCTGTAAGAACATTTTGAGCTTTTGCTGCTGTCTCTGCAGAACCAATAGTACGGATAGAGCAGTAGTACCCAGGATTGAGTGCTTTTTCATCTAGCATTTTGCTGCGCTCTTCTTGTACTTGTGTCACACGGTTTCCTGTGGATTCACTGGAATCACTCAAGCTCACAACTTCGGAAGTTTCTGAAGATGTCAGAAGAGAGAAGAATGCACTCAGCCACGAGACAGGGTTGTACCACTTTGCTCGAGACTTCTTTGGATTGATCATCTTCACAGCTGCCTTTGAAAGTTTCTTCTGCCAGCCTGGTGCTGCTGGACGAATAACAAACTGCACAGCAGCGCCTTCGTCTTCTTTCAGCTTAGAGAATGCATTTGTAATTGCATTGAGTGGATCACTCTTCATCTCTTGGTACGAACGGAAACTAAACGAATAATCTTCCGCAGGGAGCAGAGTTTCTGCTGCTGCATGAGAATCTGGTGTAAAGATGTTGTAGTCTTCTACTTCATTAACTGTAACGTCTGGATAAAATGAAGTGACCTGCTTTTCTACGAGATGAGCTAATGAACGAGGGCATACAAAGAAAAATAGAATCTCTCCACCCAGTGCTGCATATTCGAGAGACAAATAGTCTTGCCCCTTCCAGAATCTGGAATATCGAGTGTTATACACTCCGTAGAGTGATTGAAATAGGTGGTCCATAACACCGACGACTTCTTTAAAGTCTTGTCCAGATGAGAATTGCTCAGATGTGGACTCCTTATCTTCCTTACTTTCTTTCTTTGGCACTATCACTTGCAAAAAGACCATTTCTTCCCCACGACTCCTATCTGCCAAACGACGACTACACCACAGTCCTAGGAATCCAATGATTCCAGCTGAGAGTAGGCCAATGACAATATCTATAAGATCCATTGCGGGCATCTTACCATTATACCACGTCAAAAGAGTATCTGATAGGGGACTTGGCTTCTACTACTGCTTCTCAGCCCAATATTGCTTTGCCTTAAGAAGGGTTTCTACCATCTCGAGCAGTTTACGGATGGTCATTTCACTCTTAATAAAGTAGTCATCTGCCCCCAGCTGCTGTCCGCGCTCTTTATATTTTTCGTCTCCAAAGTTAGTCAGCATGATAATGGGGAACTTACGGCCTTCTTTTGGATACTTCTCGAGAACACCAAATC
>Ga0187833_10004683_pt1 | contig 13245 bp, 30 predicted proteins | sample ETNtaG_37_FD_167968 | JGI IMG/M metagenome (GOLD analysis project Ga0187833, IMG submission 167968) | Marine microbial and viral communities from oxygen minimum zone, Eastern Pacific Ocean - ETNP2014_SV_400_PacBio MetaG (Illumina Assembly) | ecosystem: Environmental > Aquatic > Marine > Hypoxic... | reverse complement strand
GACAAAATAGTCTATTCGATGTGGTGTTCGGCCATACTCACAAATTTAATGATATTCGCTGTCCTAAAATTGGAGATTCAAATTATATAAGAGTAGTCAATGTAGGTTGTTCTTTACCTATGAATCATGTTGAAAACTATGCTAAATTATCAACTACTGGTTGGTTTTGGGGTATGGTTGATTTATCTATTTATAACGGTAAGATTCAGGAAGTGCGCAGTATAACAATGGATACTTTAGAACTGACTTATGGTAAGTAAAACTGTATGGAAGAATTAAAAAGTCAAATTAAAAAGCACGAAGGTTATGTAGCTTATGTCTATAAGGATTCACTTGGAAAACGTACGGTGGGATATGGTCATTTATGCGTAGAAGATTTTTGGGAAGATAACAAAAAATATGATAAGCCATATTTAGATAAGATTTTTGAGGAGGACTTTGAAAATGCCTGTGGCGTAGCTATAAAACTTATTAGCAATATACCTCTTACGCAAAACGCTAAAGAGGTTATTATTGAAATGTGTTTTCAACTAGGTTACCGAGTTTCAGGTTTTAAGAAAATGTGGAAAGCATTAAAAAAAGAGGATTATTATACAGCAAGTTTAGAGATGTTAAATAGTCGCTGGTTTAAACAAACGCCTGATCGTTGTAAAATATTATCAAGAAAGATGTGGCAAAAATAAAATGGCTTGGTTTAATTTATTAGGAATGGCACTTAAAACAGGTGCGCATATTTATTCAAATAGGCAAAGAACTAAACAAGCTATGTCCGATGCTCAATTAAGACACGCAGAATTAATGTCTCAAGGAAAAATCGAATATTCAGGAAAACTATTAGATCATCAAAAAGCAGATTGGAAAGACGAATTTGTTTTAGTTATTATTTCAATTCCAATAGCTTTACTTGCTTGGTCGGTATTTTCAGACGATCCTGATATTCAAACTAAAGTTGATCTTTTTTTCGAGAGATTTTCTAATCTTCCTTTTTGGTTCCAAAGTATCTGGGTAGCTGTTATTGGTGCTATCTTTGGTATTAAAGCAACTGGCTTAATTAAAAGAAAATAAACTTATGGCAGAAAAAGCCGACTATAAAGAAATTATCCAAGAATATAAAGATCAGGTTAGAATTCTTAAGGACGAGATAGCTGAACTACAAACTAATAATAAAGCTAAAGATAGTGCTTTAAAAAGAACTACCCAAAAACTTGAAAATACAACGGAAGATTTGGATAGATCCAACGAAGAAATCGAAAAGCTGAAAAACGAGCAAAAAGCCAAAAAGAATCTAATCAGCTAAAAATCGCCTATGTAGGTCGCTCTAGGAAGCACGTAGAGCGTGATTCGGACTATATTACGATACTTACTATATAGCCTTTAAATACCCCAAAAAAATCGCTCTAAATCGCTCTAAATCGCTCTTTTATATATCTGTACTATTGAGAGTGGAAATAGTAATTTGTAGCTATATTACGAATATAATTAATAAAGGAGGTTATTATGAGTAATAGTTTAACAGATAGAACATTCGGTATCGAAATCGAATGTTTTTTAAATCAAGACAGAGAGAGTTTTGTAGATGATTTTAATGCTCTCTCTTCTGATACTAGAAAAAATCAATCTATTTATTACGCACCAGATAGCTACGGTTATTGGAGAAGTGATGAATGGGTTTTAGGTTATGATGGAACTGTTAGAGCATACGGTTCTAATCAAAGCGTTGGGGTAGAACTAACAAGCTGTCCGATTAAGTTTAGCGAGTTAGACAATATCAAACCTATCTTAAATCGGTTAAATAGTATTGGAGCAACAGTTAATAAGACATGTGGTTTCCATTGTCATATAGACGCAAAAGACCTTTCAATTAAAGACGTTAAAAAAATAATGATCACGTATTTAATTTACGAAGAAGTCATTGCGTTTATGCACCCATACAGCAGAAGATGGAACGCTGGTTATGCGGCTTCTACAAGAGGAGATATTAATACATCTCAAATAGATGACGCATTTAGAAATGCTACCACGAATGATTTAATAAAAAAAATCAGACGTGCTAGAAACTGGGAAAAGTTGTTTTTAAGCTGTTCAGGTTACGATCCTAGATATGTCAAATTAAATATCAAAGGACTATATCAATATCATATGAGAACTGGTCCATCACAAGGTCGAACAGGAACAATAGAGTTTAGACAACACTCAGGAACAGTAGATTCAGAAAAAATAATTAACTGGATTACCTTCTGTTATCAAATGGTTGAATCTGCTCGTTATGCTAAATGCGATGCTTTACAAAGTAACACTCGTTACGTTTCATTTGCTAGAAAAAAAAGAAGACTGTTTGATAAAATCAGAAAACGATTAAGTAAAGGTTTCGACACTCAGGAGGAATTTGAGGACAGTTATCTTTTTAGTCGATATTTAGAATCAAGAAAATTTTTAATTAAAAGAATTTCTTGGTTTATGGGTCCAGCAAACAGACTAACAAGTAGCGAACAAGCGTTGGTCAACAGAACTAACTTAAATGGCTCTAGTGAACAACCTACTAGAAGAAGATGGATAGAAGGAGGTTCTAATGGATAATTATTGGCAACAGTACATTTATAAAGGTCCGTCAGCTAAAGAGATAAAAGCGAAATATAAAAATCACCCAAGATACTATTTCGCCTACGGATCAAACTTAAATAAGGAACAGATGACAGTTAGATGTCCTACTGCAAAATTTATAGGTGCGGCAGAACTGTCAGGTTTTAAATTAGTATTTAGAGGAGTTTTAGATATAGAACATTCACGTTCTAATTCTAAAGTTATCGGTGCTATTTTTAAAGTTAGATCAAAAGACATCTATAATTTAGATCAGTATGAAGGGTATCCTACCTTTTATACAAAAGAAACAGTTATAGCAAAAATTAAAAATAAGAATGTTAAACTGTTTTATTATCTAATGGTTAATCAAACTGACGTTAAGCCACCAAGTAAATTCTATTATGACTCTTGTTATCAAGGTTATAAAGATTGGGGTTTAGACGTTAAGCGATTACAACAGTGCTATTACAACTCTAGGCAAGAACAGAATACTAGAGTTGTTGACTGTGGTGCTAAATGGAACATTAAAACGAGAACCAAAACAATTAATGTTCCTACAACAACATATCGTCATAACTGGGAAGATGAAGATTTAAATCAAGACTTCTTATTTGACGATCTAAAGCCGTATGGCTTTAATAATAAAGGAGGAAACGATGTCAGATAGAAAAGTAATATATTTTGACGGAAAGCAATATCTTAATAAAGGTATTGACGGTCATCGATGGAGAGGTCCGATAATGGATAGACCTCAATATGGTGGTAAGGAAGATGAGTTAGCAATCGAGTTAAAACCAAAAGATGGTTACGATGTTGATACCAAAGATGAATATCGTAAATTAGGTGCTGATTCAAATTGTATAAGAGATATACACGCTGAACTTTACTCACTTGCTAAAGTTATTAAAGGTGTTGATCCTACATTAGCTTTAAGAAAGGATTTAACAAACGCCTTTATTAAAGTATGTAAAGCATACGATCACGCAGTTGATACTCTACCAGCTTATGAAGGATTTGATACTAATGGTGGAGAGGCTTGGGATATTAAAGATAAAAATTATCTTAAATATTTTGGGGGAGATAATAATGCTAAAATATAAAATAATAAGAATGAATATTATCATTGAAATAAAGGCTTCAGAATATTTTGCAAAAGAATTGCAAGAAGGATTAGATGATAAAGTTCTTCGTAATTGTTTTAGAACAAATGACAGAGAATTAATTAAAGCAAAAATTGAGAAAAATGTCAGACATTAGAGATAGGTTAGCTAATAATCCGTTTGCACGTTATCTGGGGTACCTAGTCAGTACCCCAGTTGACCTGAATTTGGCTTTGGAGATTTTAAATAGATTATTTTGGACTAAATGTCCTAAACCAAATATTATGCAAAAGACAGTAAAGGATTTAACAACAGAAATTTACAAGGCGAATATTCCTGATTTTAATTTTAAAGTAAGGATAGAAATTTATAAACTGCTTAATCTCGGTTATCTTTTCAAACATCAGTTTAAGAAAAAATACAAATATACTGTATCGCTTACACAGAAAGGTATAAACTTTTTAAACTTTGAAACCGCTGGAGATAAAATGAAGATAAAATTAAAAATTGAGTGGGGTGCTTGGTACGTAAATAATGAATTAGAAATTAAAAACTTTATTTATAAGGAGTTATTAAAGACATGGTAAATTTTATAGAATTCTTGGCAACAAGAATAGGTAGTGTGAGTTTTATTAAACAGAGTGGTGGTAGGGTGCTCACATGCCTTGTGTTAATTTTAACTGATAGAATTAACACCTCCTTTAATCCTACCACCCAAATAAAAAAAGGAGAAAAGTATGAATAAAATCGTAATAATTTTATTTGCTTTTTTATTAGTTAGTTGTGCTGGTTATAAACCAGTCGCTGACTTAAAAGCGAGTAGAAATGCAAACGATTACCAAGAAGATAGACAGCATTGTAGATTGCTTATTAAAGAGGAATTCAATTCGTTCTATGCCGCTTGGTATGATAGAGAATTATTATCACGATGTTTAAATGGTCGTGGTCATAATGTATTAAATACTTACACGATAGGTAATTAAGGAGGAAAGTATGTATAGTGCGATTAAACTTTTGGTAAATGGGACACAGGAATTGATCGAGCGTCCTCATAATCCTAGTATGGACGATTACAGAGAAATATTAGGAATACAGGATTTAGATCAATATCCTTGTGTTTATAAAGACCAAGAGAAAAGACTTGTAGCTAGTATTGGAAATAAGGAATTGCTTATTAATGATCAAGCAACAAACTTATATAAAATATGGTTATTGAAGAAAAATGAATCTCCAATGCCTTATGCAAATACTCTTTTTATAAGAGGCGATGCAATATTAGTTTTACAAGTTGCAACAGTAGGAGGTATAGATGATAACAAATCATCGTGAAACTACGGCAGAAGATCGTCAAGTTAATTCTGATATAGAATACAATCTTGACGAAGCAAGAAAGCAACTTAATGACTTGCTTAAAAATAGTAATGAAAAAGGTAAGTCGTGGGTTGATATAAGAGGAAAGCCATATTTAAAAGTGGCAACTCTCTTAAGGGTATTAAGAGATGTTTTTAAACATAACTTAATAATAAGAACTAAAGTTGTTTTTGATTCCATAGACAGAGTAGTAATGATGGCAACTTTAAGAAAACTGGATAATAGTTTTTTAGCTTCAGGAATGGCTGAAAGATTTAAAAATCCACAATCTAATAATCCTCATCAGTCAAGAGCAGTCGAATGTTGTCAGACTGCCGCTTGGGGTAGAGCGATTAAAAGTCTGTTTGCAGTAGGTTATGATATTGCGACCGCTGATGAAATAGACACTAACACTAACACTATCACTAATAATATTGAGGAGGAAATAATATGAGCAACGGTGATAAAGAACAAGCAAGAAAAGACGCAAAAGAAAAAGCGTTGGAATCTGCACCTAAAACTCCAAATAAATTTATGATTTGGAAGAATAGGTTTAAAAAAAGTGCTGAAGATACTCAGCCAAGTCTTCAAGGGTATTATACAGCTAGTGACCGTAAAATATTTAAGGTCTCTATTTGGAAGAATACCTCAAAGGCTGGTGGCGTTTATTTTTCAGGAAGTATGGACGATTTGGCAGTTACGCAAAACGTAGTTGAGATGCCAAAACCACAACCAAAAAAGGATAATTTAGATGAGGATATTCCTTACTAAATTAAAAAAACTAGGTGGACTAATAATCCACCTAGTTAAAAAGGGAGATTAAAATGGATATAATGAAAAGATTTAAAGATCAATTTAACGCAATTTTTGGAGATAAAAAAATAGATTTAGTTTGCGATCAAGCAACTGAATTTGATAGTGGTTTAATAGCTATTCAAAATCCTCGACTATTATCAAAAAAAACTCAAAAAAAAGTAGAGGAACAAATGTTTAAGAACTTTATTAAAAATGCAAGAGAGAAAGGAGGATTATAATGAATGATATAAATAGTATAGATAAAAAAATAGATGAAGTAGTTAATGATGATTTAAACGGTTTAGAAGATAGTTTGAATCATATGGAACTTATGGAAGTTGAAGATTTCCAAATTAAAGCAAAAGAAATGATTGATGATTGCTCAAAAGATGAAATTAAAAAAGTCCTTGAGTTACTTATTAAAATAGCAAGAAAATAGGAGGAAAGTATGGAAGAGTTAAAAAAATATAATATTAAATATCTATCGCCGAGTAGCATATCTTTATTTATTTCTAATCCAGCACTATATGTTTTAGAAAAAATATTTGGATATAAATTTACTGCTGGTGCTGCGGCACATCGAGGAAGATTTATAGAGCAAGGTGTTCATTTAGTTATTGCTAATAAACAGCATGAAAAAGATGTCGCTGGATTACAGTTAAGTAATTTTGTTGAATACTGTAAACAGATAGGTGTTAAAAAAGATGAGTATGAAAAAGAGTTAGATTTTATAGATCGAGCAATTCAAAAGCTACCATCTAAATTATCTAAATTCGGTAAAATTGTAAGCTATCAAAAAGAGATAGGTTATAATTATAACGGAGTTAAGATTAAAGGTTATACAGACTTTGAGTTTCAGAATAAGGATAATCTTACTTTTGTAGATTTAAAGACTACTGCCAGAACTATAAAAATTAGTACTGCACATAAAATTCAGCAGTACATTTATAGTAAAGCTACTAATGTAGAAAACAAACTTTTTTATATTCAACTTTTAAAGAAAGATGAAAAAGTTGAGGAGTATAAATTATCACAAGAAGATGAAATTAATATTCCTATAATCGTTAATCAAGCTATCAGCAATATAATTAATCTTTGTAAATTAGCAAATAATAAAGATGATTTTAAAAGACTTGTTACTCCTAATCCTGATGATTGGAAATGGAGTAAGGATAAGATTAAAGCAAGAAAGGAAGTTTGGGGATATTAATGAAACCCAATTACATTATGAGAGATCCATTGGATTCAGAAAATCCTTTTGATTCAATAGATTATTTAATTGAAAGAGCGATTGAAAATAGTGTTCAGGATAAGGAAGTCGGCGTATTACTCTCAGGTGGCGTTGACTCCTTATCTGTTGCTTTCGCTTGTCATCGTTTAGGTAAGATCGTAAATGCTTATAGCTTTCGATTAGATGTCTATACGAACTATGACAATAATATGGCAATTAAGGCGTCAGAGAAATTTGGTTGGAACCATACTGAATGTTTTGTTGAAACCTCTGAACTTGAAAGAGATTTTATAGAATTGGTTACTAAATATCATTGTAGAAAAAAGACACAATTCGAGTGCGTATTTCCATTTCTTTATGTCTATCCGAAGATAAAAGAGAAAACAGTATTAAGTGGTTTTGGCGCAGATGGATATATCGGTGTAGATAAAAAAGCGTGTATTCATTTTAGTAAAGCACCACTCGATGAGTTTAATAGATATAGAAATGAACATTATCAACACGATAAAATAGGTGGTTTAAAGTGGCATAACTATTTAGCACATGACTATAACAAAATTCATTACACGCCTTATTTAGATTCAAATATAAAGGACTTTTATTATTCTAAAGACTGGCAAGAAGTAAATAAACCAAAACAGAAACATCATGTCAGGAAAGCGTATCGTGATGAATTCGCTAAACTCGGCAAAGTTAAAACACATGCTAATCTACAAATAGAAAGTGGAGTTAATAAAGTGTTTGAAAGTTTGTTGGACAGTGAGAAAATTAACTTTAAAAATAGAAGTCGAATCATGGATATTTGTAAAGATTGGACAATAAGAATAGGAGAGGAAAATGTATAAGTTAATATTATGGAAAACAGATGATAGCGTTGAAACCTTTAACTATAAAGAAAAACCAACCTTTCAGGATATGTACCCATTAATTAAGTGTTCTACGATTGAAAGATCAAGTGGATTTGATCCTAATATTTCTAAAAGAACTTTTGATATGTGGTTCGATGAAGAAGGTGGACCATTAATGAAAGGAATATATCACGAAAAGGATAATCCTAAAGGAGCAGTAAGAAATAAACGAGCAACAATCGCTTGGTATCTTTGGCAGAAAAGAACAGGTCATATGTGTTTGCCAGGCGATGCTATTCATGGCAACGTTGCTATTATAAAAAAGATAATACAATGATGAACAGTATTAGAGTTAAAAAACTTTGGCAAGGTAAGTTTGTAAGTCTGAGAGATAACTGGATAAAAGCTGGAATTAAAAGTGGTGGTTTAAATATTTTTTATTTAGAAAAAAGTATGTATCTAAATGTTAACCAACTAGAATCAGTCTTGCTATCTAAACCAAGTCAAACTATATCTAGTCAGTATAAAGGCAAGTATTTACTTTATGATGTTGAGTTCGATAAAAAGAACACTAAACAACATGAGTTATTTTAGAGAGGAAATGATGAGTTTGATTTGCAAGACGAAGTTAAGCTATGGCGATCTGTTATTAAAAGAGCAATACTTGATTGTTGCGGAATATTCGAGGATAGTAAATTTAATACAAGAATTGCTACACGACATAAAATCATTTTTGAAGCTGAAAGATGGTTTAATATTAAAACAGATTTTTACGAAGTTTGTAACTTTGCCAATATGCAACCAAATGACGTATATGAAATTAAAGAAAATGCTAAACGATATTTTAAAAATTCATCAGAAGAAAGATCAACACTTCTATCTGCTTTGTTGGATAGACTATTACAAAGGTACTACTGATGTTTAGGCGTATAAAGGTAAAAAATTTAGTAATGGCTTGTAGTCGCTGTTTAAAAGACCAAGAAAAGATTACTTGGTTTGATAGTGGACAACAACAATTTTTCGATGAAGCATTTTACTGCAAACCATGTTGGAGAACATTTTACTTAATGCTTCCGAAAGAAAAAAGAAAGGAATGGAAATGGAAATAAAAAGCAAGAAAGGAAGATGGCCGAGAGCAGAATATCTACCGAGTGAAATAGATTATCTGAAATTTATTGGTCTAAAAATAAAACGAAGAAGAAGGCAGTTAAGATTAAGTCAGACACAAATTGGCAGAAAGATATTTACAACTTTTCAACAAGTGCAGAAATATGAAAAGGGTAAAAACGTCATTAATAATATTAAAATGGAGAGATTAAGAAAGGCACTATCTATTCCAAAATATAAAGCTAATTTTTTACATAATAAATATAATCCAAGAAGCAATGAAACAGGCAACTAAAAAAGAGAAATTATATATGTCAAGAGTAGCCGACTTGGGTTGTTTTATATGTGGAGGTATCGCTTCGGTACATCATATTAGACCAAAAGGTACTGGTATAGGTAGAAGATTAAGTCATTATGAAACGATACCTCTATGTTACGAACATCATTTAGGTAATTTTTCAATCCATAATCGTAAGAGAGAATTTGAGAAAAAATATGGTACTGAAAAAGAAATATTACAGATTATTGTCGAGAGGTTAAAATGAATTCTTTTAATAACCTAGGCATATTAAGAGATAGGGGTGGTATCCGAGAGGTACCACTCCGCAATAATAAAGGAAAGTATGAGCGGATATATAAAAATAAACAGAGTAGTTTTTACTCATAAGGTATTTAAGAATGAACCTTATAACGAAATACTAGCTTGGATTGATATGATTAGCCGAGCGAGTTATAAGCAAGATATTATAAGATTTAATCAGTACACCAAAAAGGTAGGTCGTGGAGAGTTAGTTGTTTCACCTAAATATTTAGCGTTAAAGTGGAATTGGCATACATCAAAGGTTAGACGTTTTTTAGACCGACTAGCGTTTGCGAAGATGATAGGCATAGCTACAAACGAGGGTATATCTCGAATAAGCATTACTAATTATAATGAATATCAACATCCGACTACCTTACAGGCAAACTCACAGGCAAAGTTATGTTTGAAAAGCGACCACATATTAAATAAGGAAATAACTAATAAAGTATATACGTCTTCATTCAATCAATTCTGGGACAATATACCTAGCAAGATGAAAAAAGCTAAAGGTAAAGCATTTAAATCGTTTAAAAATATTAAGTGTGGTTTAAAGGTAGATGAATTAGTTAATCGTTATAAAAAGCACCACGAAATTAATAAAACTTATACTAAACACCCATCAACTTGGCTTAATAATGAATGTTGGGAAGACGATGAGGTTAGTGGACCTATAATTTCTACTATTAATCCTCAACAGTTTATAGACGGTTATAGATTAGTAGGGAGAGAGGGAGATTATGATCAATTTACTAAAAATAAAAAGAAGTATAAAAAACACCGATTTAAAAAAAATGCAGAGATGGAACTTGATTCTTAAATAATATTTTTATAAACAAAAAATAGGTAGTTGAAAAACTCTCTTTTTCACTATCTATACTTTCCGAAAAAAGGCGTCAGTTTTTATATTTCTGGCGCCTTTCATTGGTTACATTATGGCTAGTAAAAAAAGTTATTTAATAAAGGTATGGGATCATTCTGGTATTGAAAAGACTGATAAAATTACTAATGTAGAGGGTGTAGAATATTCTAATGATGGGTTTGATCTATTACAAGAAAAAGTTATAAATTGTTATGAAACTAATATCAAGAATTTATCTGTTCCTAAAGGTTTTCGGTGTACTTATGAAGAAATCGAAGAAAAAAAAACTACCTCCAGTAAAAAAATCAGCGATACCAGCAGACCTCATTCAAATCGGTAGTGTTTCGGATAGTATGTTAAAAGCTACTGTTTCTGTTAAAGGTAATAAGGTCTATATCAATATAGATGGTTTTTTAAACGAATTTGACGCTATGCTTTGGGCAAAACATCAGAGTATAATTTGGAATACAGAACTAGAAAATCATATTAATAAATCAACCATTAATCCAACGCTACACTAATAATATGACTCAAAGTAAATGTAATAAATGCTCTTGTAGTTGTCATTGTAAAGATGGCTTGCATACTCACCATTATGATGGAGACTTATGTGTTTGTGATAAGTGTGAGTGTAAGTATCCTAATAAATTTAAAGCTGAAGATTTAAGTTTTGAGAACAATGGCGGTATAGTTATAGACGATACTGGAGAGTGTGATTCATGTCAATAATATGGCAAATAAATATTTAAGTATAAACGTCAAGAATAATCTAAAGGAATTTACTAGAAAGTTAAGTAGGTTTGAGAAAAGCCAAGTGCCATTTGTTAGTGCTAATACTTTAACGAACGTGGCGTTTGAGGTAAGACAAAATGCTATTAACAAGTCGTTTCCTCAAGCATTTAAGAATAGTACGGTAGCAAGTCGTATGGCTAAAGGAAGATTGAGAGTTATTAAAGCCAAGAAGAAAGATTATGCTATGGGTATGTTATCGGCTAAAGTCTTGGACAAGTCAGCTAATCCTTTAGAGTATTTATTAAAGCACCAGACAGGTGGTATTAAGAGAGCAAAGAGCGGTAACTTTATAGCTGTACCGACAAGTAAGATTAAAAAGAAATTAGGGATAAGACGTAATCCACAATGGAGACCTACTGCTGTAAGAGATATGAAAGGAGTTAGAGTTGTTAAGAGTGGTAAGTTTGTTAGAGGTAAGTCTGAACAAGCTATTATAAAAGGATCAGAAAGATATTATTCATTAGTTAAAACTGTACCAATACCTAAACGCCTATACTTTGAGGAGAACGCCGAAAAGACAGTACATAAAAAGATTCTATATTTCTGGAATACTAATATGCAGAGAGCATTAAGGTCAAGCAAGTTTAGGTAGTAGTAGCTAGTATTAAACTAACTACTACTTGTTTATTTATTTTTTAAGTAAGTTCTTATAATGACGAAGTAAATTGACCCAGTTAATATCGAATTGGGTGTTGTTAATATTATCTTTTATAAACTTAACTTTTTGTTCGATAGTTATTAATTTATAAAAGTCTTGATATAAAAATAGTAATTCTTGACTGATATTCATATATCCTCCTTTATTAATAATAAGCTACTATATCCTGATCAAAAACGTCCAGTATATAAAAGGGCTTAAAATAAGCCATTTTGGGTCCTTACTAGCTATTTGAACGTGGGTTTCGCTCGACGTGAATAGATCGCTAGACTGACCACTGGGAATTGCATTTCGTTTCGTTTTAGTGTAGCAGTTAATTATGGTAAAAACTAACATTACAATACCATCTAATTTAAAAACTATTCGTTTGGATAGCTTGATACCTTATTCTAAAAATCCTAGAAAAATTCAAAAGGGAGTTCCTTTAGTTATAGAATCGTTAAAATCGTTTGGATTTAATGTACCTATTACTATTAATAATATGAAGGATAGAATTATCGTTGGCGGACATACTCGTTATGCTGCGGCCAAACAGTTAGGGTTAGAGATGGTACCTTATATCGAACTTAATCATTTGGACGATATGGATATTAGAAAATATAGACTAGCCGATAATCGAGTATCCGATGAATCGGAATGGGATAAGAATTTATTGAGAAATGAATTAGCCGAACTAGAATTAAATAGCAAGTTAGATTCAGAGTGGTGGAAGAAAACTGGTTTTGACGAAAAGGAAATTGCTCAGTTGTTAGCTGGTACTCTACAAGAACCGAAAGATGATTTTAAAGAAGTTGGAGAGAATTTAGAAACACCTAATAAATGTCCTAAATGTGGATATGCGTGGTAGTCTTAAAAAACCAATTTATAAACTACCAAGTATGGAGGATATTAAAAAAGTAAAATCCAATGGCTATAAAGTTATATCAACCTTTAGTGGTTGTGGTGGTTCCAGTCTTGGTTATAAGTTAGCTGGATATAAAGTTATATGGGCTAACGAGTTTATTCCTAGAGCGGCAGAAGTTTATAAATTAAATCATAATGGTGTAACGATTAATTCCAATGATATTCGCAAAATAAATCCAGAAGATATTTTAAAAGAAACTGGATTAAAAAAAGGTGAACTAGATTTATTAGATGGCAGTCCACCTTGCGCAACTTTTTCAATGTCGGGTAAAAGAGAAGAACATTGGAATAAAGTAAAAAAGTATTCTGATACTAAACAAAGAACCGATGATTTATTTTTAGAATTTATAAGAATACTGCGTGGACTTAAACCTAAAGTTTTTATAGGAGAAAATGTTTCAGGTTTAATTAAGGGAGCGTCTAAAGGATATTTTAAAGA
>Ga0187833_10004680_pt1 | contig 13252 bp, 8 predicted proteins | sample ETNtaG_37_FD_167968 | JGI IMG/M metagenome (GOLD analysis project Ga0187833, IMG submission 167968) | Marine microbial and viral communities from oxygen minimum zone, Eastern Pacific Ocean - ETNP2014_SV_400_PacBio MetaG (Illumina Assembly) | ecosystem: Environmental > Aquatic > Marine > Hypoxic... | reverse complement strand
CTAACCAACGTACAATTTCCTTCACCGTTAACGACCACTCAATTGATTTCATAGCTGACAACATAATGCACAATACGAAGGGAATGCAACAGTACACCAACTTCATATTTCCAAGATAATTATATTTTCCGACTATACTCTTATATATACAAACAAGAACTAAAATAGCCAGAATTGCTTCTAATGGATAAATTGAAATCCCATCATTGTTAATTCTACCCTCAAATGGTATCGAAACAATCACAAACACAATGCCTAAATACGGCTTGCAATAGACCATACCCGCAATTATACATACTACACTAGTTGTGCAAATCCAGAATACCATTCCCTTATTCTTATAAAAAATAGAAGCCTTAAAAAAGGCCTCCCTTAAAGCTAGCTATAGAGTCCTACTCTCTTTTCTTGCGTATTTTATATCTCAACAATATTTTTGATCCTCTTACATTCCACATTCAAGTCATTACATATTTCATAGACACCCTGTAACTCCTTTTCTTTTCCAGAAGGAATAGAAATTATTACTTTCCTTATTCCGTTCTTCTTTGTAACTGAAGATATAGCGTCTCTTGTACCCAGGACTTTCAGCCCATGAATTATTCTGTTCTTTTTTGTTATGTCATCATCAATAAACCCTATAGGCTTATAATTGATTCCCGGATTATTCCTGATTTCTCGTAGCAGCAATTCACCTCCATCACCAGCACCCATAATAAGTATTGGCAACTTTTCACCCTCATCTACAACTCCAGCAAAATATTCCTTAAGCACTCTTATTAAAACTCTAACACCTCCTACCATCAATAGAGTCAAGATATAATCATTCACAAATACAGCCCTAGAATATCCCTCAAATCTATATAAAATAAATATTATTGCTATACAAATTAGTGTGCCTAAAGACACACTTTTGAATACCCGTATCATGTCATTTATACCAACATATCTCCATTCACTTTTATAAAGCCCAAAAATGCTAAACAAAGCAATTTTCACTAATATTAAAATTGGTAGAGATGTCTCAATTAATACCAAATTTTGATCAGATAGAATACCTTCATACTTTAAAAGATATGATGAAATATATGCTATATTGATTACAACTATATCAACAAGTATCTGTAAAATTTGCTTTTTATAGAGAATCACTGAATTAATTAAGCTTTCTCGTTGTAAAGGTTTTTTTGATTTCTCTGCATATACTCTAATCCCTCCCAGAAAAATGCCAAAGAATAAAAGACAAACAAGCAAAACACTGAAAAGGATGAGAGTAGTAAAGAAATTTAAACCTGAGAAGCATATAATTGAAATACCAAAAAAAAGGCTAATCCCCATTAATATGAGCACAGCTTTTCTTTCGGACAATCCCAGGAATACCAATCTATGAGAACTATGATCTTTACCCCCTTTAGAAACAAATTGCCCATGTTTCTTCCGATAGAAAGTAACTAGAGTAGTGTCAAAAATAGGTATTACCAGGATAAACAACGGAACGATTATTATGAATAACAGATTTGTAGCTTCCTGCCAGGTTCCAAGAATTGTAATAATTGACAATAGGAAACCCAAGAACAGGCTCCCACAATCACCCATGAATATCTTAGCTGGATTAAAGTTATAGATTAGAAAGCCAAGCGTAGTCCCACAAAGAATAGAAGAAAATGATGCTACTAAATGAAGACTATTTTGCATTGCATATACAAATATACAAATTGATGCAACCAGACTAATTCCACAGGAAAGGCCATCCATATTGTCAAGGATATTTAAAGCATTGGTAATACCCACAATCCAGAAAACTGTTAAAGGTATAGCAATATAGACAAAAGGGATTATCTTAATTTTGATACCGAACAAAATTATTATTATAGTTAAAATAACCTGGAAAATAAATTTTGTATACGGTTTCACTTCTCTAAGGTCATCATACAACCCTAAAGCAAATATAGATGTAGCACAGAGAAAAATGCCAATAGTTAATTTATCAAGAGGAATAAAGATTAAGGCGGGAATTATAAAAGAAATGAATATGCCAATACCACCTAATTGAGCAGTTGGACTCTTATGCCATCTATTTTCCTTAGGCGCAATTACATATCCGTATCTATTCGAGTATTTAATAATGAAGGGAATTAAGGAAACCGAAAGGATGAATGATGAAAAGAATGGGATTAAGTACTTTATCATGAGGTATTTTGAAATTTCTCTACTTATTATCCTACAGTTGAAACTTCAGTGATTTCAGTGTTATTCCAAGTTTTAATACTCACTACTCGTTCGCTCTATAATAATCAATAACCTTATTGAGAATATCATCTAAGTTTGTTGTAGGTTTCCAATTGACCAGTTTCTCTACCTTCCCTATGGATGGAACCCTCCTTTGCATATCCTCAAAATCCTTCGTGTATGCCTCATCGTAAGAGATTAATTTGATCTCAGAAGTAGAACATGCTAATTTTTTTATTCTTTCAGCCAAATTTCCTATAGCTATTTCCTCAGCACCTCCAATGTTAGTCAGTTCCCCTATTGCATCAGGACATTCAATCAGCTTTGTTACTGCATCAACAACATCTCCGACATAGATAAACGTCCTTGTCTGAGTTCCATCACCATAAACTGTAATAGGTTCATTTCTTAGCGCTTGTTGAACAAGCCTTGGTATAACCATACCATATCTCCCCGTTTGTCTCGGACCAACAGTATTAAATAATCTAATTAAAATCACCTGCAACTTCTTAGTTCTGTGATAGGCAAGCGCTGTGAATTCATCCATCAATTTTGCAGCAGCATATGACCAGCGAAACTTTGTTGAAGGACCGTATACTATATTATCCGTTTCAACCAGTGGTGCATGAGTATGTTTACCATATACTTCAGATGTTGATGCAATCAGCACCTTTTTCCTGAATTTATTACAAAGTTCCAATACTTCTTCAGTACCTTTAATATTGATAACAATTGATGACAAGGGATTTTCAAGAATATATTCTACACCGACAGCAGCAGCCATGTGCAAAACAACATCACAGGTTCCAACAAGTCCTAACATAACATCATGATTTAAGATACTATCTATTGTTACAAACAATTTATCCTTGTGGCTCTTATCTTCCTGAAGATGTTTTATATTTTCTAATGTTCCAGTGCTTAAATCATCAATTATATAAACATCATCTCCCTTCTCTAAGTATTTTTCGGCAAGATGCGAACCTATAAAACCTGCACCACCTGTTATTAGCACTTTCATCTATACTCCTTATTGTTAATTTAGAGGCTCTTCATAAGGTTGATTAATATCCTCTGCCAATCTTATCATTTGGGATATTGAAAGCGATACCCAAAAGACATGTAGCCCACTCTACCTTATAATGACCTACCTTTAAATTGCTTTACAAGCTTAAAACCAATAGACACATTCATACCTATTAGTTGAATCCTGTTATTATAATAAAAACGTCTATTGTGTAAAGAAGTTTTGACAGCAAGAAGGTAAGAGGTTATTAATTTAAACTATTTAGATTGAAAAACAAGATGTTTTAGGTAATGTTCTTTTTCAGCAAAAACTTTAATGTAAATTTCTATATAAGATTATTGTGACATTCTTAATTTAATACCGTCACAGTTAGTACAATCGGAAGGGAACCCTTTGCGAAATGATTGGTAAGGTTCAGATCTCCAAATGCTAATAACATTATCTTGCTTAATGTTTCCAAAAGATTTTTTCGGTAGTTCACAACAAGGCGTAATATCACCATTGATATTAATGTAACAAGAATCAAAATTTTTCAAACAGAACTTATCAAATCGGTACATCATCGGACGTAAAATCTTATATGCAGATTGTGCAATTCCGTCGAAACAAGAGAAGTTAGAATCAAGTCTGATGCTGTATTCTGACGCAGCATCTTCAGCATTTTTCAGTACACAACGTTCTTTTTCCCAGGAAGGCCTCTTAACAAGCTTATTATTCTTTGCGTTGAGACGCATAACGCGAATTCTTTCTATATCCTCTTTTTGCTTGCCAAAATAACGAACAACATTAACGATATCATTTTCATGTCCATCACACAATGTAGTTTGTACAGAAATGGTTGGAAAAGAGCGACTGTTGGTAAGTTTATATTTATTAATCCACTGCAGGTTTTGAAGAACAGTACGATTTGCGGGGTGTCCAGTATTATCTCCTTTAGCAATAGAATCAATTGAGAATGTTATATTGTTGATACCTGCCAATATAAGTTTCTCAGCTAAGACCGGGTTAAGAGTTAGTCCATTAGTAGTAAGAGAAGACCAATGTCCGGCCTTAGAGGCAATGGCTACCATTGTGTCTATATTTGGGTGAAGAAGAGGTTCTCCCCAGCCAGTTAAAATAATAACACTTTTAGGAGGTATCTGTTTTAATATCACGCTGTATAACTCTATTTCCATGTATCCAGAATCAAGATTGAGATATTCCCTGGGGCATATTTTGCATGTAAAATTGCATTCGTTTGTAACTTCAATCTGAAACTTAAATGGAGTCATTTTTGGAAAGAAGAATAACCTCCGAACAAGATCTATAGAAAGATTCCTTAAATTGCCAAACGGAATAAGCATCTTTTATTTTTTCTAATTTTCCAATTCTTGCCACTGTTTTGCAGTTTATTCATTGGGAAGAAATGTCTGATTCCACTTGAAACAGCACAAGTCGTTAGATTGTCAATTTCCTATAAAGAACTCTTAAAGCATTGATAGCGTTCCCAACGTTATCAAATTTTCTCAACTTACGTAAAATATATTTGGGGTTAAGGTAAAATTGGCGGTTTGCTTTATGAATCAGAGCTTCCAGCTCATAGGCGGACAAATGGGGGTATTGTATGATTGCCTTTTTTGCAACATCAACAGGTACATAATCTCCATATACAAACCATCCATTCTTCTTTGCAATGTTATACATTTCTGTTCCTGGAAATGGATTGAGAATGCTAAACATCACGGCATCCGGTTCGACCCTCTCAATAACATCAAGTGTATGCCTGATAGTATCCTTTGTTTCTAACGGTGATGCTCCAAAAATGACATTAATCTTCGCTTGTATTCCATATCGCTTTACAAGTTTTATTCCATGGACAAGTTTATCCACGAGAACATCTTTCTTAACCCAATCAAGTATTTCTTGAGAGAAAGATTCTACGCCTATATCAATACAGCGGCATTTAGCTTTAGCCATTGCCGAGACGATTTCTTCATCGATATTATCAGCACGTGCTAAACAACCCCATTCAATGTCTAGGTTTAGTTCTATAAGTTTGTTGCAAATATCCAACGTCCTCTTTTTTCCCCAAACAAATTGGTCATCAATGATGGCAACGGACTTGTAACCTTCCCAGTCTAATTGAACAAATTCATCTATAATATTTTGAGGTGAGCGAATGCCTACAGGTGGTTTATGGGATCCTTTACGTTTAAAGTCAATCTCTCTTGCAAAACTATGAGAATTCGGCACACAGTATACACACTTAAATGTACAACCTCTTGACGTAACCATAACTGTGTAAGGCTTGCGTGGAAGCTTTGGGGAATAAAATTTATCACGATCTACTAAATGGCGAGCTGGAAATGGAAGCGAATCAATATCCTTCAATGGTTTCCTGGACTCGTTATGATGTAATCTGCCTTCTCTCTTAAAAGAAAGACCGGTTATTTCTTCGTTTGTTTCTTTGCTACTAAAAGAGCTAAGAAGCTTCTCAAAGGTCACTTCAGGTTCTCCACGAATAACGTAGCAATTATCATCCGCTAGAAATTCACCTGGATTAATTGTAGGGGCTGGACCAAAGAATATAACAGGCACATTCTGGTGAATATCCCTGATCTTACCCAAGGCTATTATATCCGTTTTTTTTGACAAGTTGACGGTGTTAAAACAATAAATAGCGTTTCCAAGCTCTTTAATACGTTCTACAAACTGGCCTGCTTTAATACCGGTCAAAGGCATATCTTCAACCTGTACCTTATAACCTGACTCTTCTGCAATTGCTGCACAATAGAGAATAAAGATATTTGGATTTGGATATAGTCCATAACTACATCCAAATATTCGCTCTGGAGGGGGCATACTTTCATCATCAAGATTAGGAGGTATTAAGAAGACTATGCGTTTCATGAACCACCCTTCCTGCTATAAAATCCATGTTTCAGAAGAAGACGAATTGTGCTAAAGTATATCTGGAAAAAGAACCAACCAAATTTAGTACTAGGACGATTACCGATATGTGTGATAGTAGCGGTATGGACGTAGTAAACCTTTAACCCTGCTTTCCAAACACGAATACAGTAATCAATATCTTCACAACCATATTTGAAATTCTTATCCAAAAAACCTATACTCATCATAGCATCTCTGCGAATCACCATAAAACCACCCCCTACCCAATCGACTGGCCTGGTATCATTATGGTCCCAATCCGTCATCAAAAGTTCACGATCAACAGATTCTCTCCATCCAGGAAATAATTTGACTATGGGGTTCCTGCGCAAAAGCAGAACTTTCGTACTAAAAAAACGGCGACATGAATATTGCAGCTTCCCATCAAGGCCTAATAGTTTACCACCACAGCAACCAACATCGGCATTGCAATCCATAAACGATACAACTTCAGTCAATGTAGTATCATTAAAATACATATCAATATCAAAGTGGGCAACATACCTCCCCCTGGCTATTCTCATGCCTTCAGTACGGTAACGAGCCAACTCAAATGGATAATCAAGGTTCAGAAGTTGCACTCCGGGATATTTAGTTGATAGTACTTCTTCCGTCCCGTCTCCACAACGCTTGTTTACAATAATAGTATCAAAGCTAACATCGTGCCTGCAACCGTATAAGGATTCCAGACAATCAATAAGCATCTTTTTCTTATTATAATTAAATAATATGACACTTATATCAGGAACTTGCTCAATTATCTGCTTTGTTTTACCCATCTTCTATTGTCAACATTTCAAAAATGTCACAGAGGCAAACTATTTTATTTGTGAATACCCTTCACGCACATAAACCTCCCTACATCTTTATAATCATTTATATTCATAAAGAGTGTGCCTTTTAAACTGTTTAATTAGTTTATAAGTTTGTGGCGTTGAACTCGTGCATAAAAGAAGGGATTTGGGACTGTGCTTCCTAGAACCCAATCTAACAACTTTATTCTTTAACAACGTAAGAGGAAGAACTTCCTTAGAGAAAACTATATGGTACTCAGGAAAATTTGAATGAATATAATTCACTACCTCGTTCATTTCGTCAAGAGAAACATCTCCACGATGCCAGGCGCTCACGACGGAACAAACAAAATCCGCCTTCGTTTGCTTACTGAACAGATAATCACCATAACCAAAACGGCTCAATTGAAAGACACAATATGCCAGCATTACACCTGAAAACAGATATATGGAATATTTATACAGGCATCTCCTCAGATCGATTAATAGATACAGCAAGAGAAGGTATGGTGGAAAAATTCCTATGAGTGAACGAGCTTGTGGAATCTTGGTCAACCAGACTGCATAATACAAGATAATAAACACCAGTAGAAGCAGGTATTGTCTTTTTTCCCACACGCGTCGCTTAATAATTGCAATTGACAGTATGGGAAGAAAGGAAAGATACAAGATACCTATGCAAACCGATTGTCCCGCTTGATTATGTCTGATGGATAGGATAAACAAGGATTTTACTATTCCAACAAAGCCGGAAAATTCATTCACAGAAAATTCTAATCCTTGCACGCAACCAAGGGGATTTCCCGTGACAAAATACACTCGCAAATAAAAGGGTAGTGCATATGCCGCCGTAAGCAATCCACTGACAAGGATAAGTTGTATTGATTTATTCCATATACCTGAATTGCAATTAGCTATGAATAAAGCTATATATAAGCAGCCGAAGACTGCCAGTCCTAACTGAGTTGACGAAACTAGAGCACCTCCAACCAGAGCAATAAACACTATATATAGACTATCAGACTTTCTCTTTTCAATATTTTCCAAGAGGAAATAGAGCAGTGATGTGCAGAAACAGGCAATCAAAACATATGGTCTCCCCGTTGCGACAATAAAATTCATCAACGGGCTTGCCAGAAGCACACATGCGATCAAGCAAAATGAATTCGAACCAATTTTGTCTTTTACAGAAAAAAGCTCACACATTTTATACAAGGACAGAATAATAGAAAGCAGCAAATAGAAGTTAAATATTGATGAAATTTCCAAGGTGCCAAAGTACGCAAGAAAAGTCACCAGCGCGGTATGCAATAAGGGTATCTTGCCATGTAACAATATATTGCCCGCCTCAAAATCACCTCCGGAAATATAAAGCTTCACCAAGTAACTATAATGGCTAATGGAGTCTTGATCCGACAAAGGGAATGCACTCTTTATAAAATGGATAAACAGGAAAGAAGCAGGTATTAAGAATTCCAGACGAAGCAGGTTGTTAAATGAAATGAAGGATCTAACATCTCTTAAGCAAAAAGACATCACTTTATGTCTACAAATAATCGAAGACGTTATAATAACAAGCAGTATGACAAAATAGATAAAGCACACACTATATAAATTTATTCCAAAAATTAAGAATACACAGTAGATGGTAAGTGCAAGAACAGACATTCCCGATGCAACAGCAAATAAGAAATTATCAAACAGGATACGTCCGAGAAAGTACGCTCCACTAAAGAAAAATAATACAATAACCTGATTTACAATATTCTCTAAAACCATTTAAAACAAACCTTTGACAATATTTCTAACTTGCAAAATATAATGAAATAGCAAAACATTAATAGTAACGTGCTATACATAACAATAAATATAATATCAACAAACTGTAGTCTAAACTTCATTTTGAATACTTTCCCCCAGTAATGTTATTGTCTGTCAACCAAACAATAAACCTTTTATTCAGTCACACAAGTATACTGCACCCCATTAAGTAAGCATGCGTAATTAGGAATGTTTAACGCTATAATATTTGCTTAAGAAAGGAGGCATTATTACATCATTTTCTAAATTCTGATTGCTAATGTATATTTTTTGTTTATCAAATTGCGTAGTAATTGGTGAGTCACACTTGCCTATTCCGTGTTTCTCGGAAAAACCCGTGTTAAGAAGGAAGTAAGGATATGTACCACAACCAATGTCTAAAACCTTTCCTGATCCATGAGTATGAAGTATCAGTTTAATAGCTGTTTGTACTCTCTAATTTGCCATTTTATCATCTTATAAATATGCGATATTCTAAGATAATACTTTATATAGGCTTTTTCTAATAACCTTTGTGCTAAATCTGCAGACAAGCTATTATGTTTATAAACAAGATTAAACTGTGTATATTTCTCATAGTTTTTAGTTAATATTTTATTTTCACTCTCAAGCTGCTTATAAAAATCAGTTCCGGGATAAGGTGTTGTAATAGCAAAACGGGCAAAAAGCGTACCTAGTTTTGTTGCATATTTTATTGTTTCTTCAATTGTTTCTTGAGTATCATCCTCAAAACAAATCAGATAAAATGCTCCTATTTTAATGCCATGGTTTTGGCATATGCTAATTATACTTTCTTGAAGTTTGGCTTCTGTTAGTTTTCTTTTATTTTTATTTGCAATTTTAATATTATTTGTTTCAATGCCTATATTGATATTTCTCAATCCAACATCATACATCCTTTTAATAATATCCTCGTTAAGTAAATCTACCCTTGTTTCCATTCCCCACACAACCATTACTTCCCTTTTTTCCAATTCATCACATAACTCTAAAACAAACTTTGAATCTATCCCAAACACAGGGTCCCTAAATTGAATGGCTTTCACATCATATCTTTTCTTTAAATAAACAATATCATCAACAACTTTTGTCGGGGACCTAAGTCTTATCTTTGCACCTTGAAACTCACCATAAGTGCAATAGAATCTACAACCAAAAGGACATCCCCTACTTGCCTGAAGCGGCAAAAATGGTTTTTTCGAATTAAGAGGTTTATAGCTATACTTTTTTATTGGGAATCCGTCATAGCAAGGAGATGGCAATGAATTTAAGTCAACTAAAGAAGATGTTGTAACCACTCCCTGTAGTTGATTTAAATTGCAAAAATCATTAATAAAAAACGATTCTGATTCTCCAGCCACAATAAAATCTGCATTATTAAACAGCTCTGGTTTGATAGAAGGAAATGGTCCAATAAAACCAACCTTTGCTTTAGGATGTTTTTTTTTCAATAGCCCCGCAACGTTATTTTCATTTTCAAAGTCTACAATAGAACCATAAATAATAAATAGATCAAAGTTATTTAGGGGGATTTCCTCTTCGAAATATTCAACAGCATGCCCTTGTTGCTTAAGAATTGCTTGTAAAAATGCAAAGCTTATTATGGGTAGTCTTATTGTGCGCTTCCTGACAACATTAAGTATCCTTAAAATAAACGAGCCCCCTAAATCATCAGCCGTTCCAAAGCCGCCATTAAGATCTTTATTCATTGAATATTTACGATTTTTATTAACAACACAAACCAATGCTATTTTTAGTTTTTTATTGTTGAATATATTCATTTTAGATGTAATTAAACATGCTTAAAACTAGACATGAAAGAATCAGCTGATTATGTTTGTCGGGGTAATTTAATTAGTCTAATTACATAAAATCTCAACAATTTCCAACTCATGCTTTACCCACGTAATATTGACTGGCTACTATTCTATTGAGTAAAATACGTCATTCATTCTAAATTTCCTATAAATCCTGTATATAAAGAAATAGCCTAAGGGCCTAATGTTATTAGATAATTGATCTGGTATCATATGTGTTAAGTAGGAAATCGTAAATATTATTGCAAACTCATATGTTTTTGAAAAACAGCAGATAACCCACACAACAAGTATATACTCATAGCAATGTAAACATAAAATTATCCTATCGTATTCATGATTATATGACTTAACAAATAAATGTTTTAAATCAAATCTCTTTTCTTCCATTGAGTAATCAAGGATGTGATCCACGTCAACTAAGATCCCTAAAAACAATGCCATTACGAAATAGAAAATAGAATTCGTAATTAACCATATAGAAATGCCTATTGGAAGTGTTGTCGCTATATGATGTTTCAGCTTCAAAATTTATATGCTCTGCTTCAAGGATATTTTCGACAAACTCGTTATTGATTATTATTAAAAAATAGTAGTATCAATAATCTCATATAATATAATAGTTTTCTTCAGATACTTTAATGAAATAGATTATATTTTATGATGCATCTAATGGCAGATACCCCATCTTTCCAGCTAATTTTTTTTCCTTCGTTATAAGTTCTTCCAGAATAAGATATCCCAACCTCAAATATTCGCACTCCCATTTTAGCCAACTTAGCTGTAATCTCCGGCTCAAAACCAAACCTGTCTTCTTCTATGTTTATCTTCTCTAAGATCTCTCTACGAAAGATCTTATAACAAACTTCCATATCAGTTAAGCTAAGGTTTGTTAACATGTTAGAAAATAAGTTAAGGAACTTATTGCCCACCATATGCCAGAAAAACAAAACCCTGTGTTGCTCCCCGCCGGAAAAACGAGAACCATAAACAACATCTGCCTTGTTGTCTAGAATAGGTTTAATGAGCTTGTGATATTCACCGGGGTCGTACTCTAAGTCAGCATCCTGTATAATAACTATGTCTCCAGTAACATTCCTAAATCCTGTCCTTAATGCCGCTCCTTTACCCATATTTCTCTTATGATAAACCACTTTATCAATATGTGGTTCTATTACATCTTTAATAATCTCCCTGGTACCATCCGTAGAATAATCATCGACCAGTATGATCTCCTTGTTCTCAATTGGAGAGTTTTTTACCGCATCAATAATTCGGGAAATTGTTTTTGCTTCGTTGTAGCAGGGAATAACAATTGATAGCTTCATTGCACCTAATCCGCCTTCCTCATACCTTCTTTTAAATAGCGTCCGAAGAGAAATCCATATAGCATCTTCATATTTTCTTTGTTATTACAAATTTATAACTTTCTCAGAATCTGGCACTGAAATTCTGAGGATACCATTCGGTATTAAAACCATATTCCATTCTTCCAAAACATCATCTATCTGCAGAAAATCAAAATGCCATAAAGCATGGCAGTAATAAATTAGACGAACTGATTCAGATGGTATTACCATCTAATTGGAAGCAGAACCCTGGTAATATACTGCACCCCATTAAGTAAGCATGTAAATCATTTTCCAGATGTATCAAGAGATACAAAGATGATATATCCTCTTTAATGACTGAAAACTTTCAATCAGCCGGAACAAACACCTGAAACCATTTTAAAATGGTTAGAATCTAAAATAAGATTAACTCCTTAGACAGAAGCTTCCCTGTAGTCCTGCCGCGGGGAGAATCAATACTTTATACAGTAATAAGTTCTAATTCGGCGTCCATATAGATTTACACCCTCTTCATGAACAACTATTTGATCGTTGTTTTTGGACGTGGAAATATAATACTCATATTTACGATTTTGTTTATATGGTATTATAAGATGGTCACAATGCACATTAATAAGATGCGGTTCAGTTTTTTTCATTAAATTAGCGCTGGAAAGCCATTTTACCATATTCTCTGCGGCTGATCCTTGAGAAACCTGGTAAAGCACAAAAGTTATATTAGATACCGAAAATGCAACAAGTGTGGCAACCAAAATGATTACATGTGCTAATCTTCTGTAATTTAATCTGTAGAATACAAGGAAATAATATATAAAGGGCAGACAAAATATTAAATATCTTTGTACAGGGCGGCCCATAGAACAAACAAGCATATAGGCGATGGTTATAAATATGAGTAGTCGTAAATAATGATCAACACCTTTTCTTTGCTCGATGAAAATATCCAAAACAAGAAAAACAAAAATCGATGAACAAACTACTTTCATAACAATTATCATTTTCCTGTTTAGTATAGAATCAAGTACACCATAATTCATTTCAGCAGAACCAATAGTGTTATATCCATATCTAATAGTGATAATTGAAAACAGTATTCCAATAATAATCGTAACGAAATATGTTCTGCGTCTTATTTTTCCCCAAAGATGAATTGGGGACAAGAAAGATATCGGCCCAAGAAGTAACACAATATAATAGCAGTAGCCCAGAAAAGCTCTTGGAAAATTCATCGGATTTATCTGCACAACAGGTTTCAATCCATCAGCAATAAATATGATATTAAAA
>Ga0187833_10004673_pt1 | contig 13270 bp, 11 predicted proteins | sample ETNtaG_37_FD_167968 | JGI IMG/M metagenome (GOLD analysis project Ga0187833, IMG submission 167968) | Marine microbial and viral communities from oxygen minimum zone, Eastern Pacific Ocean - ETNP2014_SV_400_PacBio MetaG (Illumina Assembly) | ecosystem: Environmental > Aquatic > Marine > Hypoxic... | reverse complement strand
AGAAATTATTGATTAATAATGTTAACAAAAATTAAAAATATATTTTACCTGGCATCACTTTTCATTTTTATTGCTTTAACAACAAGCTTTTATTTTTCAGATCAAAACATAAGGGCCACTAATAAATCCAGGTCATTTTATGCTGTTAAACTGCTCCATGATGCGCTGAAACTACCTTTATTAGCAAATGATACAAAAGGCATTATTGAATACAGATTAATAGTAAGAAAAAAAGAAAGAATCTGGGAGGGATTAATAATAAATTGAAAAAACTTTTAGCGATCATGGTTTTGGGTTATTTATTGGTTGGATGTACAACAATAGAAACAAAGAAAGTTAAATCAGACAGTATAAAAATAGTTGATGGTGATACCATTGTTCTTAATGGTGAGAAAATTCGTTTTTCAGGCATTGATACACCTGAATTAAAGCAGACTTGTATGCAAGGAGATCAGGAAGTAGCCTGCGGTATGTCAGCAAAGTTATTGCTGGTTAAAAAAATTGGTAATAAAACACCAAAATGTATAAGCGAAGGTAAGGACTATTTTAAAAGAACTTTAGCCGAATGTTTTGTTAATGGTGAGAGTTTATCAAGCTTTTTAGTGAGAAGTGGATATGCATTTGCTTTTAGGAAATATTCCAAAAAATTTGTTGAAGACGAAGAGTTTGCTAAAGAAAACAAGCTAGGTTTGTGGTCTATGACTTTTCAGTATCCGTGGGACTATAGAAAGAACAAAACTTAAGCTATTGATTAGATTTAATAAAATAGGTACCTTTTGAAGTATGTACGATAAAATTATAGTAAATTTTATACTTATATTTGTTTTACTTTTTTCTGTAGCTTTTACAAGTAGTGCCTTAGCACATAAAAAAAAGAATCATAAACCTTTGGTATGTATACCTGAAGAGGAAAGAAGCAAAGGTCAATTGCAACATGATAAAATAATGAATTGGTGGCATCGATTAAGCAAATTGCAACAAGATTGTGCCATGGTAGAAATTGAAAAACTTAAAGGAGTGCCACAAGTAACATGTGGAAATATATCTTTTGGACATATTTCATCAGCAAGCTCAAGTTTAAGAATTGATAGTAACAAAAAGGCAGAAAAGATTGGCAAAATTAAAAAAGGAGATGAACTTTTGTTTATTTCAGAAGCGGCAGGAAACAAGAATTGGGCTTTGGTAAAGGTTCGTCTAGGCAAAGATGATTGTGCTGAAGGTTTCATGTTAACAAAACTTATTCTTCAAAAAGCAGAAGAAGACGTAATCATTAGTGTTGGTACGCAATTAATAATGATTACAGAACCTAAATGGAAAAAAGCAAATAAATTAATTGTAATTGATGCCGAAGGATCTATTTCCTTAACAGGTGCTGTCGCTGAAGGAAAAATAGATAAAATAGTTATTAATGATGAAGAAGAAAGTATTCAAAGTGATAATTCTTTTACAGCACTCCTATTTATTCCAAAGGCAGGTGTTGAAGTCAGGTTGGTCGGATATAAAAACGATGAGATTGTAAAAAAATTAATTTTTAAAATAAAAGTTGGTAATTAATTATTTTTTTAAAAGTTCTCTGATGTGATCAGCTGAAACACTGTAATTAAAACTTGAGTCCATAAAAGTATTTAAACCTATCAAATATCCATTTTTATCAAATAAAGGACCTCCAGAGCTACCCGGTGCTATTTGTGCGCTATGACTTATTATTTTTGTTGCTGGTGATATTTCATAGAAGTCTTCTTCACTACCATAACCTTCAATGTTAGCTTCTTTTGCTGTTCCCAAATAATTAATTTCACCTTTAGCAGTATGCCCCTCTAATTGTATTGGAGTTCCAAAAGTTCTTACGAAATCACCTCTTTCTAAATCTTTAAATTTTACCAATTTTTTTACTGATTTCATGTCAAATGCCGCTTCAAGATCTTTATCTTTTTTAATTATACAAACATCATGTTTTTTACTTTTTTTATATATGCTTGCTAATCCATATTTTTCTTGACCCACATTTTTTATACCAATAGCTCTCTTCTTATTTCCTTTGTTAACTTCTAGAACAATATGACAATTGGTTGCAATTAACTTTGAATCAAGAATTACACCTGATCCACCACCAATAGCGTAAACCTTATCATCATCACCCAACTCGAGTATATCTACTCTTACAGTCGAAAGTTCTAAATTTTCTATAGAAGTTTTAGGTTTTTTAGTTATTCCTTTTTGAAATAAAGTGCCATCTAAGGCCGCAGTTCGATAATCATCTAAGCAATTGTTATAAGCTTCGAGACCAAATTTTTTTGATCGTATACATTCGAGTTTAACTTTTCTTATTTGTTCATCACTTAAATCTTCAAAAGTTGTAAATTCATTACCTGTCTCAAAAAAATTTTCCCTAACTTCTAAACCACAAGCTTTTACATCTGAGCTATCTTTGCATTCAAATCGAATAGCATCCCTGTGACCTTTGCTTACTTTTCCACCATCTCCACTTCCGCAGGCCTGGAGTAGAGCGAGAATCGACAATATGCAAAAATACTTAAAAAATTTATGTAAAAAATTCATTACCCCCCTTAATTTCTTAAGTTATAGGTTAACACTAAGCTGTGGACAGTTTCTATAAAAAATTAGATAATAATAACTTAATCATCAAGGGGGAAGTTTGCTTAATAATCGTTTTTTGGGGTTTATAGGAGTATTTCTAACTATAACGTTAATATCTAACTTTACAGTAGCTAAAGAAAAATGCTCTCCAGAATATTCATTGCCAGAAGCACAAATTAATTCAAGCCAAGAAAATAGCGATGATGCAAATCCAGTATTTGTTTATTTCGATGGTTCATTAAGCATGAAAGGTTTTGTTGTTGATCAACCGGGTCAGAAAAATTTATATGTAAGCATAATAGATGATTTGCAACAAATAGCCGAGAACGTTGGTTCAAAAACTTATTATCATAAATTTGGGAGCAAAGTTGCTCCTATTAAAGAAAATGAAATAGCAATGGTCATTAAAGAAGGTTTCTATACTTGTGCTGGCAATGTTCAAGAATGTGATAATCAACATACGGCAATTGATCTCCCGTTTAAGGCGGCAAAAGCAAATCTTGATGCAACTTATATAATTACTACTGATTTATTTCTTGAAAATAATCAATTGGTTGGTAGTACACTAAGCGCTTTAACTAAACCTTTAAAATCAGTTTTGAAAAAAGGAAAATCCATTGGAGTTTTTGGTATTATGAGTTCTTTTAATGGAAAAATTTGGGGCATTCCTACAAGCACAGGAGCAACAATGCCTTACAGAGCTGCTCTTACGCGACCTTTTTATATTATTGTTATTGGTGACCAAAAAAACATAAATCAAGTTAGAAAAAATTTAGAAGAACAACACTTTATTGATGGGGACGAAGCATATAAATATGCGTTAATTACTAGTTCTCCAGTATCACAAAATCTTAATCAAGCTAAAATTTTAAAAGAAAGTAGTATAGGTGCACTTTCTAAGAAAGATGGTTTCAAATTTGAATATTTAGATAATGATTTAGCACTCTATCAATTTATGACGACAAAAAAACGAAAGATTGAAATTAAAATTAAAAAATCTGATTTTATTGTAAATGGCTCATCGGGAGTATCAAGTTATAGGATCGAGGAAACATTATGGTGGAACGAGGAAAAGAAATGTAGAAATATAAAAGAACCTTGGAAAAAAACAAATCATGAAAAAATAAGTTCATATAAGGAAAAAGATGAATTTTTATATCTAAATGCGTTTAAACATGCTCCTCTTAAGACATTTTTTAGTAAGTTTAGATATTTTTATTTAATAAATTTATATGCTGATCAAACAGGTAAAGCATCTGAAACTATTTTTGCAGATTGGTCAATAAGAGATTCGGATGCAGAGGACTTTACTAATCAAAATCCAAAGGTATTCAAAACTTTAAATCTTACAAAATTTATTAAAATTTTGAACTCAGTAGCTAACGATACTTTTGAACCGAGATTAATTGCAAGTATAGCTATGGATTTTGAAGTGGGAAAAAAATAAATATGATAAATATTTTTAGATCTTGCAGCTATTCACTTATCGGATTAGGAGCTCTTGGTTGGATAGGTATATTACTAACTACAGTAATGTTTGCTGGCCCAGGCGATTCAGCTTTAACTGATTTTTTTGCTGAGACTATTATTATAGCAGAAAGATTAGAAACTTTCGATGTAGATTTCACTTATGTTGCTGATGATTTATTTTCTTTAATGGCTCAATTGAATCTTTCTTTGTTGATAATAACTATTTTAATGTCTTTAGGATGGTCTGCCGGATCACATTACTTGAATATTGATTCTCCAGGAAAAGCAAAAATATATTTTATTCATTGGATAATTTTTACAGGAATCTTCATAACAATAGTTTTAGGTATTGTTATTTTTTTTACTCAATCATCTACTTTTGAATCAGCTCAATTTATAGGTGGAACAGGAATGACGATAATTACTGGTCTTTCGCTAATTTATTACTTCTTAATGTATTATGTGGGGGTTATTTTAGGAACTGCTAGATTCGCTAGATCATCAGTCTTGTTTGCAAACAAATTACCAGGGAATTTATGAAAAATTTTATAGTTGGAATTGGAGGGACTGGAGCCAAATGTTTAGAGCATTTATTGCATTGTTGTGCTTCAGGTTTAGGTCCAGAAAAATTATGGGTAGGAATGGTCGATCAAGACGAAGCCAATGGTAATGTCAGTCGAACTAAAGTTCAGTTAACAAAGTACATGAACTTGAGAAGAAGTCTAAGAGATGATGCTAAGCATGATTTATCAAAAGATAGTAATCTTTTTAAAACAGAGATCACATCTAATCCGGATTCTGTTTGGTTACCTCTTGGGGGTGCAGATCCTACATTAGAACAAGTTATTTTTTATAATAACTTAAAAACAGAAGTTAAAAATTTAATGGATTGTTTGTACGATCCCGCTGAGAGGAAACAAAATTTATCTGAAGGTTTTAGAGGTAAGCCTAATATTGGAGCGGCTGCCATGTTGGCAACTACAGCAGATGAAAAAGATGTGTTTTGGTCACAGATTTATAAAGCAATAGATTCAGCAAGAGGCGGAGAAGAAGTAAGAGTTTTTATTATTAGTTCAATATTTGGTGGAACCGGAGCATCTGGTTTTGCAAACATTGCTAGAAGAATCAAAACCATTCAAAAAGAAAAGAATGTAACAACAAATTTCCATCTAGGAGGCGCGTTAATGCTTCCTTATTTTACGTATGATGTTCCTGAAGAAAGAAAAGAAGAATTATTTGCTAAACCCGAGGAATTTCTTGATCAAACAAAATGGGCTTTAGAATACTATTCAAAATTATTTGAACACGATAAAATTTTTGATCAAGTCTATGTAACAGGCTGGGATCCTCTGTCTAAGCTAAAAAATTTTAATATGGGTGGTAATCTGCAAAATAATCCACCTCTTTTTTCAGAGCTATATGCATCACTAGGAGCACTAAAGTTTTTTGCTAGTGAAAATAAAATAAGCGATAATCAAGAAATATTTCACATAGGAAAAAATGATTCTAATGAAATTTTGTGGAGTGATATCCCAAAAGTTTCTAACAGTCTAAATTCTAAAGAAAATATTGCAAAATTGATCCGTTTTGCTTTTTCTTATAATTGGATGTATGCGCCAGCGCTGATTGGCAGTTGGTCTAAAATTAAAAGATATCAAAATGAAAATTGGTTTAAAAGATTGGTTTATAAAAATACCTACAACAATGAAAGTAAATCCTGCGAAGTTGGTCACGAAAATAACCAAGAAGTTGTCCTCGCGATGAAAGAATATTGTGAAGACATTTTAAAATGGATCTCTGATATGCAGCACTCAACAGTTTTAGGCACAGACCAAAAGATGAACTTAATTCTATCCAGTTTCTTTTCGGAATATAAAGCAAAAAGCACTTCTAATCGAGTGACGATTAAAGAAAAACTTAATGCATCAGAAAAAAATCAATTCAAAGAATTAGTTTCAGATGGTAAAAATTTAAAACTTTTAAATATTATGAGCAACATTTGTTATAAAAAAATTAATAAAGAGCAAAAAGGGTTAGGCGTATTTATGGATATCCTTTTTAGATCGTGTGAGGAATAATTATGGTTAAAAAAGTATTACCACCACTGAACGAAGAGAACCAGATAGCCAATATATCTGCTTCGGGTGAATGGAAAGTTGAAGACGCTACATTTTTAGACAAACTTGCGAAAGGTTTAAAAATGGGTGGAGAGGAAACTGTTTCTGCAAATGAAATTGTTTCAGTACCTGATGTTTGGGCTAGAGTGCTGATTGTTAGGAACGGACTTTTAGATAATAGAGCTTCAATAGTTAATGAATGGAGAGGCACTTTAGCTCTCTTAGCATTAGCACCATATTATTCACACGTGTACGAGCTTTCGTCTGATATCGTTAATATTCAAGATATTAAAAGCAATCCTTTTATGGGGACCCCTCCACAAAATGCCGCTTACGCACATATTGGAAAAATATTGTTTGATGTTCTACCTAAGGATACTATGGCTCAAGGTCAAGATTGGAATGCTATAGGCGTTTTAAGATTTCACAAAGATGCTATTGCTGTGATTAATCCATATACAATGGTGGCCGCTGCTAGAGATTATACACAAATAAAAAATATTTCAAAACTTCCTTGGTACGAAGATGGATATTTAATCGACCCATGTAATGCCAAAGATATGAGAAGAGAACAATATGCAGTTCTATCTCATTACTTGCAAAATTTGATAAGTGGCATTCAAAGTCTGGGTTATTCTAACATGGAAGTTTTTAATGCGGTGATGGGTAGATTACAAGAGTTTAAAAAATCATGCGATACAAAATCTTCTGGGTTAAGTTTTTCAAGCCAAGCCACAAGGATAAATTTAAATTTACCCGCTCAGCCCGTGTACGATAAGTTAACTCAAATTTTTGTTGGAGCTACAGATCAACAAGATGCTAAATTTGATTGTGGTTTAGAGACAAGACCTGAATTTATAGATCATATAAAAGGTGGAATTTTTGCTGATTTTCGAGTTGCTAAGTCAATAGGTAAAACATTGTCTGATGTTAGAGTTTGGAATAATTATTCACTTAATTCACTTAGACAGGATGAGGCACTTTCAAAAACTATAAAAGATCAATGTCAGAATCTAGGTTATTTATATCTGACACCTGAAACTATTTTTACTGAAAAGTTAGTAATTCTTCCTGCTGATACAAGAAAACTTAAAGAACATAACAAAGACGGGAATCAATTTGCCTATCCAATAAACAGTTCAATGTTGATGTTTATGGATCCCAAATCTTTATCAACAAATTGTTCGGTTACACCTGATGGTGATAATTATAAAGCTATTTTATATTTAGAATTAAAGACCGATGCAGGTAATAGTATGAGCTATACTTTAGAGAAGATTTATAAAGCTAAAGATATCGTAAAAAATAGAACTGTGCCTTTAGGTTTTAGCGTATGGCCAGATATTAAAATAGAAGATTGGAGTCAATATTATTTCTTCTACGATGGTAATGCGCAAGTAAATATTTTGCCAAAAAATATTTTTTCTGTAAATGATGTTAGAAACAAATTAGAGAAATTAAATACTACCGATAAAGTAAAATTTGTTGACACTATGATCAGTTCACACCAAGTCATTGGTGAAGAAATTCAAATACAAAAAACAGCGGCTGTAACAGAATTAAGATCATTAAAATCATCTCCAGAGGCGATACTGTGTAATGTTGCTACACAGTCGGCTGGAAAATCATATGTAGAACATAATAAAAGAATTGATGTAGGATTGATTCTTTTTCCGGATCCACAACAAGTTCAAGAAACAAATAATCAGTGGGGTATTGGTATTGATTTCGGAACAACTAATTCATGTGTTTATTACAAAGAAAATAAGGAAAGTCCAAAACAGCTAAATTTCAAAAATCGAATTAATTTGCCTTATGATCCAGGAACCGATGAAGAGGAAATAGAAGAAGTTATGCAAGCACACAAAGAATTTGTTCCAAGTCGACTAGTCAATGTTCCTTTCATGACAATTTTGCGAGAAAGATCATACAAAGAGAGTTCAGTCGAAAATTTACCATTCAGAAGTAATTTTATTTATTATGTTGATCAAGTGCTCTATGCAATTCAAGATCTGCCTGACGACAAAAGACCTTTAAAATTTAATTTAAAGTGGGGTGATGATGAGCAAAGTAGAACAAAAATTCAATATTTTTTATCTCAAACTATATTACAAACTGCTGTAGAAGCTGCTGCAAATGGTATTAAAAAGGAAAATCTGACTTTTAATTTTTCATATCCTGAGGCTTATAGTCCTGATCGATTAAGAGCCTTTAGAAGAATAACAAAACGATCTGTAAATGTGGGACTTGGTGATGAAGATTTTAAAACACAAGAAAAAACTAGTTTTTTAACCGAAAGTATATCAAGTGCATTGTATTTTGCTGAAGGTCAAAAAATCCCATTTGTAGAAAATGTCATTACGATAGATATAGGAGGAGGAACTTCGGATATATCCATTTGGCAAAATCTAAACTTAATATGGAGAAATTCATTTAGGTTAGCAGGACAACATGTATTGATAGATCATTTAAGCAATAATTTGAGTTTAATAAAAGAAATCAGTGGCAATGATGACTTGTTATTAACTAGCTATGACGATTTGAAGAAAATAAAATCTAATAAATCCAAGCTTGCTAATGGTATTGAATTATTGGTCAACAGCCCTCAATTTGCTAATGCTTTCTCAAAAAAATTTGACCTTATATGTGGCAGAGAAAAAGGCAAGGAACTAAAAGATTTAACTGTATTAACTTTATCAGGTATTCTCTACTATCTATCCCAAGTACTTAATCACTTGATTGAAAATGATCAATTTAAAACCGATAAAAGAAAAACACTAAAAATCTGTTTAGGTGGTAAGGCAAGCACTTTATATAAAATAGTTTTCGATGATAGCGATGACCAAGAATGTCTTTCAAAAATAATTCAAAAAGTTACAGGAGGTATATTTACATCTATTGCTGTGGAATTTACTAACACACCAAAACATGAAGCTTCTTATGGATTGCTGGTTGATAGATTTGGAGCTACAGACCTCAATACAAAAGAAAGATCATTCGAAACAATTTTAGGCGAAGATGTTGTGGTTGGAAAAAGTAAAATTGGTATAGTATCTAAATTAAATCCTGACGATGAATGGAGAATAAAAGATATTTCTCAATTAAAAGCCTTTAAAGAAAATCTTAAGAGTTATTCTAATATATCATTCAACCTGAACAAAAAGTTTGAAGATGAAATAGTAGGAAAAATTAATGCTGAATTAAAAAATGGTCAAGCTAGAGCTTTAGATCTAAAGAAAAATCAACAATCCGTCGAAGGGGAAGAAAGTATGGCGGAGATACAAAAATCTACTTCAATAGTGGAGCCTGTATTTATTCAAGGCTTAAAAGAGTTAATCCATCAGGTAGCGTACGGAAAAATCAAACTGAAGTAACAATGGTCAAATCACAAATTAAATTAGTAGTAGTATTTCTACTTTCATCATTTTTAATAAGCTTTAATGCAAATGCGCATCATAAGGAAAATAGTAAATACTTAGAAATATCTTGGGATAAAGAGAATGTTTCAAAAAAGGATGCTGAAAAAGATGCAAGACAAACCTACTGCTCAGTTAATGCCAAAGCTAAGACTATAAAGAAAAAGAGCGTAAATTTAGAGACTGGAGAAATAATAGAAGAAACACAAAACATAATTGCAATAAAGGGATATCACGATACAAAACCAAGGCAGATTAAAAAAGGATTTCTGCCTTTAAGAAGTAAAAAATTAGATTTAAATATTTATGAAGATACTACATTGCTTGAAGTTCTTAAATTATATTGTGTTCAGCTTAAATCTGAAGTTAGACCCGATCTTGCCGAATTTAAAACAACCGATTTAACAGCTTTTTATAAGGTGATTGCTGCCGAGAATAGATTTTTTAATTCAAAAGACGAACCAGATTACAATTTACCTATTGTTGGAGGTAGTTTAATTGATGATATTTTGGATAAAGGTATTTCTATTAAAGATAAAAATGCTGTTTTTTACTACCCTGATTATTTGTCAGAAACAGTAAAGAAAAATGAGAAAGAAGCAGGAGATAGAGCAGCTAATAAGGATTGGATCAATAAAAACAAACCAGATTTTATAGAAAAATTAAAAGAGAAAAAACGGAAATTTGATAAAAAAATAAAAACTCTTAAAGAAAACCGTAAAAAGTTAAGCCCTTTATTAGAAGATTACAAAGTTGAATTAAAAGAAGCTAAAATTAAAATTGAAGATACTCTTGATTTAGTTGATACAAGAAACAAAGAAATCAAGTCACTGGTAAAAGAAATTAAATCTAACAAAAGAAAATATCTTGCCGACAATAATCTTGAAGGTTTTACTAAAAGGTTAAAAGACCTAAAAAACATCAAATTTGAGAACAAATATGAAAGTTATAAAATTTTAAATGATTTATTAAGGAAAGCTGAAAAATCAAAAAAGAAAAGAGAATTTATAGGTTATAAAAAACTTGGTGGTAAAAAAGTTATTGGTTTTATAAAAGAGTTTGAGAATATAAAAGATCAAGATCTTGGGTCAAAAACAGAAGAAATAAATATTAATAATTTAAATAAAGATATAGCAAAAGAAATTAAAAATATAAAAGAACAGATAATAGTACTATTAGATAAAATCACCAACCTTGACGTAGAGTTAAGTGAAAGCATTCCAATTTTACAAATTTCAATCTATCTGGTTATATTTTTAATCGTAATTGCGGTTATAATTTATATTTATTTCCAAAGCCGAAAGATAAGTTCATTAAGTAAAGAAACGAAAACTGCAGGTAAAAAATTTAGTGATATTGAAGTAAAATTAAGAGATACATCAGAGAAAATAAAAACAGTGGGTAGACAGGGTAGAGGAAGATCTACTATCGCAACTACACGAGAGCCAGTAAAGGAAGCTCCCAAAACTCCAGAGCAAATTATAACGGATAAATTCCATGACATGGTCTCTGATTACAATGAAGCTATAGATAATTTTTCAAACGTCGCAGCATTCAAGCAAAAATGGAATGGTGTAGCTTTAAGCAGAAAAGAAAGACAAGATGGAACCAAAACGGTTCTTATAAATTCATCTAGAGCTTTTGAAAAATCAGAAATTTGGTGTGTTCACTTTAGTGATAAGTATTTTGCATTTCCAGGTTCAACAGTAAAAAGCAACATGGCCGCCTATATGAATCTCGATTTTGAAAAAGCTAGTAGAGATTTTAAAGGTGTATTTGATATTTCATCAGGATCAAGCTGGGAAACCGAACCTTCCATTGTAAGAAGAGGTGGTGCTGGTTTTGTTGTTGAAAGAAAAGGGAAATTAATTTTCCCTGGTTAATCTATGATATATAAATTTATTGATAATAATGGTGCGGAAATCACTGTTAACTCTCTTTCTAGTCTTCAGGCTTTAGTCGATTCTGAAACTGTTAAAGAAAATACAAAAGTGAAAGCTGGTTTGAGAGGAAAATGGGCAACAGCAAATGATATACCTGATTTAAAATTTGAAGAGGAGAAAGTTGAAGAACCTCCTAAAGAAGAAATTGATATCATTGATATGATTACCAAAGAAGAAGCCCCATCTTCCGAAATTTCTGAAAAGCCAAAAGAAGAACCTAAAGTCAGACCTACAACAACTACTGATATTATCAAGGAAGAAAAAATTTCCAAAACCGAACCAGAGCCAGAAACTACTACCGATGAAGTTATAAGTAAAACCGAAGATGATAAATTTGAAGAAGAATATGCCGATGAAAAAATGGAGGATATCAATTTTTTTCAATCAATTAAAATCTGTTTTCAAAAGTTTTTTATTTTTAAAGGTAGAGCAAGTCGATCTGAATATTGGTGGTTTTATCTATTTTATATTGTAACTGGTACAATTCCATCATTTATTCCCAATGAATTAGTGATGGCTTTTGGATGGATAATGATAATTTTACTTTTGATACCTAGCTTAGCTGTAATAGTTAGAAGGTTACATGATATAAATAAATCAGGTTGGTTTATATTAGTCTCATTAATTCCTCTAGTGGGAGCTATAATCCTTCTTGTAAAAACAATAGAAAAAGGAACATTAGGAAAAAATAGATTTGGTGAATACCCATTAAAATTTAAAAAGGGTAAATAATTTATTCGAATTTATCTTTAAGTGGTGAAAAGAATATAAATACTAAAATAGCCCCATCAGCGACTGCTAATAGATATTCCAATATGTAATCGATTGGATCAGCTATCGTTGGTCCCATAAAAAGGCCAGCAAGTGTGCCAAAAATAATTAGAAATAAAAAAATATTTCTTCCAATTTTTTTAAAATTAAAAAGCAAATATAAAGCTGCGAAATAAACAATTAAAATAATTATGAATAAAGCACCTGCATAAATATCTGGAATAGGCGATGGCAAATTGTAACTTATTAAATAGAGTTCTTCGCTTAAAAGAGAAAAGCCAAACACAACTTTAACGCCAATTAATATTAATAAGAGGAATTGAGCTATCAATAAATTTTTAAATATATTTTCCAACATATTAGCAATAGTTTATGTCTTTTCTCAGTGTGTCACCAGTGCGTTAGTGTTATAAACGTTAAGATGATTGATCAATTTTTTAACTGGTGCGTTTGGGCGTTAGTAGCAATAGGCAATATCACTGGCATGGGTTATGAGTTAGCAAACATTGTTATATTTGTCATTATACAACCAGCTTTAATACTTTTGTTTTTTGTTTTATGGAGAAGAGAAAAAAGAAAGAACAGAAGTTAGTTTAAGCAACGATTTACACATTCTGCAATTAACCAAGCACCCCGAAACTATAGGCGTGATCACTCTGAGTAAGCATAAATCGACCGGCGACAAGGAATTTTTATCTTTTACCTCTTTTAGCATTACGTATCGCTTCATCTAGTTTAGGAAATCTCCCCTCTTTGTAATTGGCTCCGGGATCTTTTTTAGTCTCAACAGGCGCAATATAATTAACAGATTCCTTCTCTTCCTGCGGGGGATCCTCATAACCTAAACCTTTAAAAGTAGTTGGCGAATTATACCAGCTGAGTCCTCCTATTTTGGTTGCCGAGCTTCTCCACATTAACTCGGAGGAAGAATATTGTTTTTTAGTTGGAGCTCTAT
>Ga0187833_10004667_pt1 | contig 13279 bp, 13 predicted proteins | sample ETNtaG_37_FD_167968 | JGI IMG/M metagenome (GOLD analysis project Ga0187833, IMG submission 167968) | Marine microbial and viral communities from oxygen minimum zone, Eastern Pacific Ocean - ETNP2014_SV_400_PacBio MetaG (Illumina Assembly) | ecosystem: Environmental > Aquatic > Marine > Hypoxic... | reverse complement strand
CAACAAATTTTCTTAATGCATGCCGACTTTCTACCATTGGTGCAACAATACTTTTGGGTCTTAAGGATTTGCAAAAAATAATATCATTAATAGCTTCACATCCTCCTATTTTTATATTTAAATTTAAATTTAAAGATTTTGTTATTTTTGACATAATTTTTAGGTCTTCAAAAGTAGATCCTTCGTCCTCAAGAGATAGCTTTACTCCGGACATGCCTAGCTTTCTTAATTTTTTCAGTTTGTTAATTATTTTATTCATTTTTAAAATCTCAAGATTTTATTTAAAATCAATTAGGATTAAGGAAGAGCTTGTTTCTAAATATGCTAAGTATTTATCAATTTTTTTTAGGTAAATTATGTCCCTGATTCTTCCATTCTTGATACTTTTTTTAAATTAAGAATATTTTTATAAAAATTAAATGACTTATTTAAATTTGAAACTATTATTCCAGTATGTCTATATGACTTTATCATTTTAAAATTTATTTAAGCATAGCTCCGCACTTTATAAAAATACTTTTTAGGTATATTTATCATATCAATTTTTTATATAGGGCTAAACAAAAGATTCTTACTTACTATTGCTTGCTTATTTCCCATTAAAACTCTTAGTCTATTTTTTTGTATTTCTATAACCTTAAAAATAAGATCTTTTAAAGGACCATTGTTAAACTTATAATTTTTATTATTTTTAATACTAAAAAAATCAGAAGTTAAAAAACCTTCTCTTGTTTCGTATTTTTTACAATTATAAATAAAATTTTTTATTTCTTTTTGATTTTCAGTATATCCGTTTAAAACATAATTTAAACCTATAGTGTATTTAATTTTATTAATATTCTCTTTTTTTTCAAAATTTTTACTAAAACAAAAGATATAGTCTCCAAGTAAATTAATCTCCAGAGAACAATTTTTATTTTTTATGGTACGAATTTTTTCGATTTTTGGATTGTAAAAAATCACATCCTCATCAAATTTTTTTAATATCTCTTTTTTAAAAAGATTTTTTTTAATATTGTCGTATTTTATAATAACCCACATTTTATTTTTTATTTAACTCTTTTTTCAGTTCTTCGTATTCATCCATTTTTCTTTTCATAAAACTTACTGTTAATTTTGTTTTTTCTGTTATTCCCTTAGGTGTGAGAATATAAATATAATTTAATTTATTGGGATTTTTTTCAAAGTTTCTAATTTTAATTAATCCTTTTTCTTTCAATTTTTTAAGACAATAGTTTAATTTACCTAAGCTAAAACCGAGTTCTTCAGCTAAATCTCTCTGGGAACTCTGAGGTTGTTTGTCTATTTTCCTCATTACATTAAAATGATCTTGATTATATTTTTTTTTCATAAAATTTTTAATCTAGCGTTTTTCAATTAGTTTTTTGATTTGTTTTGTATTTAAAAAATTACTATTTCTGTCTGAAGTGTATTCGAAATTTTCTTTTACTTTTTTCGCTTTTAATTTTTTTAGAGATTTTTCAATCTTATTTTTATTTTTCGCTACTGTAGCATTAGGAACAACAACGTAGTAATTTTTTAATTCATAAGTTACTAATGACTCTTCTTTTATACATAAAGACTCGTGTATTTTTTCCCCTGGCCTGATACCAATAATCTTAAATTGAATTTTTTGATCAATAGCTTTTGCGAGATCAGTAATTTTTACTGAAGGTATTTTTGGCACAAAAATTTCACCGCCTTGAGCAACTTTAAAACTATCAAGAACGAATTTTACACCTTCATCAAGTGAAAGCCAAAATCTTGTCATTCTCTTATCTGTCAAAGGTAATATTTTCTTACCTTGTTTAATTAAATTTTTAAAAAGCGGTAAAACAGACCCCCTTGAATTAATTACATTTCCATAACGTACAATGCTAAATAATGTTTTTTCTTTTTCACCAACTAAGTTGTTAGCAGAAATAAAAAGTTTATCTGAAGCTAACTTGCTCGCTCCATATAGATTTATTGGAGAAACTGCTTTATCTGTCGATAGACTAATCACCTTGCTGATTTTATTTTCAATTGATACATTAATAACATTTTCCGCTCCACCTATGTTCGTTCTAATACATTCTTGAGGATTATACTCAGCTGCAGGCACTTGCTTTAAAGCTGCGGCATGTATCAAATAATCTACTCCCTTGGTCCCAAGTTTAATTCTTCCGTAATCACGAACATCCCCTATGAAAAATCTTAATTTATCCTCGTATTTTTTTAATTCCTGAGACATCTCCCACTGCTTTAACTCGTCTCTTGAAAAAATTATTATTTTTTTCGGTTTATAATTTTCAAGTAAAATTTTAGTGCATCTTTTGCCAAAAGAGCCGGTACCGCCAGTAATCAAAATAACTTTATTATTAAACAATTTTAAGCCTTTTTTTTAATATTTGTTCAAATTTTGAACAATTTACTGTTCAAAGATTGAACTGTCAAGATTAATTTGTTACAATTTATTTAAATTTAGATGTAATGTTAAGCAAGATTTCAATAGGAACGGCTAATTTTCAAAAAAAATACGGCATTTTAAATAAATCCGGAATTGATGATTATGAATTAAGAAAAATTATATCTAGTCTAAAACGAAAAAAAATTAAAGATATAGATACCGCGATTTCTTATAAAAATGTAGATAATTTATTAGGAAGATCAAAAATTAAAAATTTAAAAATTTATAGTAAGATACCCAAGTTACCAAAAAACTGTAAAAACATAAAAAAGTGGGTGAATGATCAAGTAAGCAAATCTAAGAATAAATTAAATATTAAAAAATTTGAAGGTTTTTATTTTCACAATCCTTCTGATTTACTATTAAAACAAGGAGCTGAACTTTATGAAAATTTAGAAAGATTAAAAAAAAAAGGAATAGTAAATAAAATTGGGATTTCAGTTTATGAATTTTCAATGTATGAAAAAATAAATAAAGATTTTAAAATGGATATGGTTCAAATACCATTAAATATACTTGATAGACGAATTAATTTAAAAAAAATATCAAAGATTGCCAAAAAGCAAAAAGTTGAAATTCATGTTAGATCAATTTTCTTGCAAGGAATTTTACTAAAAGAAAAAAACCAAATTCCATCTTACTTTAGTAAATGGAACAAAATTTTATCTAAATGGAATAAATGGTGTTTAGAAAATAAATTATCAAAATTACAAGCCTGTGTAAATTTTGTTTTTGATAATAAAATTGCCGATAAAATTATAATTGGTATCAAAAATATAAAAGAGTTTGAAGAGATAATAAAATGCATAGAAAAAAAATCAAAAAAATATCCTAAAAATCTATTTTCAAAAGACTTGGGGCTTATAGACCCTCGGAGGTGGCCAAATGCACAAAAAAATTAATTTAATATCATTTAATCTAGAAAATATTAAAAAAAATGTTTTAGGGAATTTAAAAAAAAATCAAAAAATAACTTTAATCGGAAATTGGTGCCAAGATAGTAAAAAAAATGGAAAAATTGAATCTTTAAATTTTTACAAATGGAACCTTAAAAAAGAGAGAACTAAAGATGATAAAAAAATAAATAATATTTATGAAAATTTATTAAATCAATTTTCAAAAAATTTAAATAAAATACATAAAAAAGATTATCCAAAAAAATATTGGGAGTCTTTGATAAATAGATGGTTAATGGCATTTATTGTCGATATCTACTCTAAATGGCAAATATCTGAAAAAATTATTTCAAGGTATAAGATTAAAAAATTTTTTTATATTAAATTAAATGAAAAAAAATTTATTCCTAAAAATACGTTTCATCATCATAATATTCATAAAAATCAAAACGGTCATTGGTCTCACTATATTTTTCGAAAAATAATGAATTATAGATTGAGTAAATTAAATGAGTTAGAAATATCGACTAAAAAAAAAATAAAATATTTTTCAGACACAAATTTTGATCATTTTAATATGCTTGATAAAAACATAATAAATTTTTCACTATTCAAAAAAATAGTTTTGTATAATCTGTCTTTTGATAAGAAAATTATTTTTCATTTAAAAATGAAAAACTTTTTTTTAAATATTTTTTTTAAGAATTTCACTTCGAAACTTAGTTTTAAATCTAAGAATTTGAGATATAAATTTTGTGGTCTTTTTTCAACTCAAAAAAGCAATCTCGAGAATTTCTTAATTAAAAATATACGTCTTACATTTCCTAAAATTTTTTTAGAAAATTATGAATTTTTAGAACAGTCATATTCAAATTTGAAATGGCCAAAAAATCCAGATTTTATACTTACTACTTATGGTCATTATTACGATGAATTATTTAAAATTTATTGTGCAAAAAACTTAATGAACAATTCAAAACTTTTTATTTTTCAACATGGAGATGGTGGAATTTTTGCTGATAATGACTCTTACAATATTGGTTGGGATAAAAGAATATGTGATAAATACTTTGTCTGGGGCAAGAATCCCAAGAATGGATATAAAAGTTTTTTCTACACAAAAAAATGTTTGGAGAAAAATAGGCAATTTTTAAGCTCCAAAGGAGGAAAAATTCTTTTAATAATGTACGGTCTTAATGAACAACCTTTTAGACCAATAAATGGATTTAATGATAATTATGAGACAAATAAAGGTCTTATTTTAAATAATAAAAATTTTTTTAGCACTCTTTCTCCTAAAATTAAAAGAGATATTAATGTCAAATTATTAGATAACTCTAAGGATAAAAACGTCAAAAAAAATCTAAAAAAAAATTTAGGAAAGTCAGTTATTATTGAAGCAAATCAAGATTATTTAAAAATTTTAGACAATTATAATTTAATCGTGCATTTTTACCTGGGTACACCTTTTTTTGAATCTATGTTATTTAACAAACCCTCAATTATTATTCTTAATAAACATTTTCAACTACATTTTGACAAAAAATTTGAAATTTTTGTAAATAAATTTATGAAAAATAAAATTATTTTTAAATCTGCAGATGAAGCTGGATTATTTGTTAATAAGAACTATTATTCGATTGAAAAATGGTGGAATAGTAAAAAAGTCCAAGATACAAGAAGAGAGTTTTGCAACATGTATTGTAGACATTTCGAACCAAAGAAAGATTTAATCAATTTATTAAAAATATGAAAAAAATTATTCCATACGGTAAACAAACTATTGAGAACGATGATGTTAAAATTGTAGCTAAAACACTTAAAAGTGATTATTTAACTACCGGACCAATTACTTTAAAGTTTGAGAAAAAATTTAAAAAATTTGTTGGGTCTAAATATGCATCTTCTTGCTCAAGCGGGACATCAGCACTTCATCTTTCCTTACTTGCAACAAATTTTAAAAAAGGAGATGTAATAATCCTTCCTGTCATTAATTTTATAGCTTCAATTAATATGTCTTATCTATTAGGGGCAAAATTATATTTTGCAGATGTCGATAGATATACAGGCCAAATGAGTCCAAAAAATTTAGAAGATTGTATTAAAAAAAATAAAATTAAAAAAATCAAAGCTATAATTACAATGCACAATGGTGGTAATCCCACTAATGCAGAATTGTTTTATAAACTAAAGAAAAAATATAAATTCATAATTATAGAAGATGCTTGTCATTCCTTAGGAGGTAAATATGACGTAAAAAATAATATTAAAGTAGGATCATGTAAATATAGTGATATTACAACTTTTTCTCTTCATCCAATTAAATCTATAACTACAGGTGAGGGTGGCATGATAACCACAAACAATAAGAAATTTTACAAAAAAATTAATCTATTAAAAAATCATGGTATTTTTAGAAAACCAAAAAAAAATAAAAATAATTGGAACTATAAAATTGTTTTGCCAGGTTATAATTATAGATTAAGTGATCTATCTTGCTCACTAGGTATTAGTCAATTAGCTAAAATAAATATTTTTATTAAAAAGAGAAACCAAATTTCTAATTTTTACAGAAGACAACTTTCTAAATTTACAAAATATTTAGATTTACCACCTAAACATGATAAAGAACTTTCAGCAAATCATTTATTCGTAATTTTATTCAAAAAAGAAACACTTAAAATCTCAAGAGAAAGAATTATACAAGAACTTTATAAAAAAGGGATTGTCACTCAAATTCATTATATTCCAATTTTTTTCCATCCATTTTATAAAAAAATTTGCCGTGGAAAATTTGATGGTGCAAATTATTACTTTAATAATTGCTTAAGTTTACCTATTTTTCCAAGTATTAAAAAAGAAGGCTTAAACAAAATAATATACTGTCTTGAAAATATAATACGAAGACATAGACGATGAATACAAATAAATTAATTAAAATTGGTAAAAAGCTATTTCCTATTAATAGGAGCTTAACTGGTAAGGGTAATTTTAAAACTTTAAAAATATTAAAAAAAGAAATTCCTGATTTGAAAATTAAAGTATTTAAGTCAAGAAAGAAAGTCTACGATTGGCGAATTCCGGATGAATGGAATGTAAAATTCGCTTATATAAAAGATAAGAAAGATAAAAAAATATTAGATTTTAAGAACAATAACCTTCATCTAGTGGGTTATTGTCAGCCAATAAAAAAACAGATAACTAAAACAGAGCTTTTAAAGCACCTTCACAGTGTTAAAAGCATGCCATCATCTGTGCCTTACATAACTTCGTACTATAATAAATATTGGGGTTTTTGTTTAACTCATAGACAGAAAATGAGCATTGTTAAAAATTACAAATCAGAAGATAAATTTCAAATTAATATAAATTCAAGTTTTAACAAATTAGGGAAAATGCACTATGGTGAATTAGTTATAAATGGGGAAACGAAAAGTGAAATATTAATTTCAACTTATATTTGCCATCCGTCAATGGCAAATAATGAATTATCAGGTCCTTTAGTTTCTATAGCTTTAATAAATTTTTTCAAAAAAGTTAAATTAGAAAAGTCAATAAGGTTCATCTTTATTCCTGAAACTATTGGTTCAATTGCTTACATTAACAAAAATTTAATGAATTTAAAGAAAAGAGTTTTTGGCGGTTATGTACTTACTTGCATTGGAGACAATAGAAACTATTCATATCTAAATACTAAGTATAAAAATTCTATTTCCGATTTGGCTGCTAAAAAGGCGTTTAGAAAATTAGGTCTTAATTATAAAAATTATTCTTTTCTTAAAAGGGGTTCAGATGAAAGACAGTTCAATTCTCCAGGAGTTGATTTAAATATAGGGTCATTAATGCGGACTAAACATGGTGAGTATAAAGAATACCATACATCTTCGGATAATTTTAATGTTGTAACCGCCAAAGGACTTTATGGAGGATTTTTAATTGCTAAAGAATCAATTTTGAATTTACTAAAATATAATTACAAAAAACATTTATCAAACAAAAGAAAAGTCAAAAAAAATAATCCTCTTTGTAAATATATTTGTGAACCTAACCTAGGACGGAGAGGTTTGTATAATCTGTTGGGAGTTAGAACAAAAAATTTTAAAAGCCAAAAAATTTTAGATTTTTTACAATACTGTGATGGTTCAAATAACTTAAATGAAATTTCAAAGTTAATTAAAGTATCTTTAAGTGAAACAAAAAAAATTTATAAGATTTTAAAAAATAAAAAATTAATCAAAAATGCCATTTAAATTGACTAAGTAAAACTGAAAGGATAAAATTTAATTCATGCATTCCAAAAATAAGTTAAAAAAAATTGTTGATAATTTTCTAATTAAAAAAGAGGGAAAAAAAGTTTTTAAAAATATAACAAAAAAGAAACTAGTTAGTGATGGTATTTTAGACTCTTTAGATATTTTTACACTTGCTACAATTATAGAAAATAAGACAAAAAAGAAAATAAAAATTACTGATAATAAAGTTTTCAAAAAATTTGAAAAATATAAGGAACTAATTAAACTAGTATGAAAATACATCATATAGGAATTGCAACTTCAGAAAAAAATATCAAAAATTATTTTTTTAGGCCCAATAAAAGATTTACGTATATAGATAAGAATCAAAATAACAAACTTATTATAGGTTATAATAAAGATAACAATCTTTGGATAGAATTTATTATACCTCTAAATAAAAAGTCTACGGTATATAATTTTTTAAATAAACATGGATCTTCAATACATCACATTGCATATTATGTAAAAGATTTAAAAGCAGTAAAAAAAAAATATTTAAATAGGGCCGGATATATATTTGTAGATAGTTTTCAAATAAATTTACCGTGTTTTGGCGGTCAAATGGAAACAATGTTTTTTTATAACAAAAATATATTTATAGAATTTTTGTCTAAATATAAAAAAGAATAGAATTGAATCATGCATATTATTTTTAAGCATTTTAAACCTTTTGAAGAAAATCAAAAAAGATTTATTGAAAATTCTTTAAAAAATAGTTTTCCAAATTTAAAATTCACATGTAAAAAAAATATTGTTTATTCAAATAAAAAAGATAAATCAAAAAAGTTAAAACAGTCTTGTAAAAAAATTATTGAGGTATCACTTAAATCGAATATTAAGAAAATCTTATTTTATCAGCAAAAAAAAACATTTTACTCAAATAATCCAATGATTTTCTTAAAAAGTAGTAAACAAGTTACTCGGATATCTAATGGACTATTTCAGTTTCAGGGAGATTTTTTAAAAGTTTTTAGAGCTACTAATAATTACTTTTTTGAATTGGCTGTAAAAGAGTTCAAGGCTATAGATCAAGAAAATCCTGTCTTATGGCCAATAGATTTATACAAAAAAATTGACTATTTTTCAGATTTTCCACAACAAATTTTAATGGTTAGTGGATTAAAAAAAAAATATCAAGCATACAGCAGTTTTTCAAAAAAATATAAAAAGTCGAAAAGTTTTAAAAATATTAAAATTGATAAAAATTTCAGAAATTCCGAATATGGTTTGCAGCCTGCGGTTTGTGACAACTGCTATTACGCTCTGAAAAATAGTAAATTTTTGAATAACAAAGTTTTTACTACTTACAATAAAGTTTTCCGCGATGAGGTCTCTAAATATAATACTTTAGATAGGCTAATTAGTTTTTCTGTAAGAGATATTATGTTTGTGGGTGATAAAAACTTTACTCTAGACGTAAGAAATAATCTCATAAAATCAATTAAAAAATTTTTAAATATTTCTGAACTTAATTGTAGCATTGAAGTGGCAAACGATCCCTTTTTTGTATCAAATATTAATAAAAAAGTTTTTCAAGATGCATTTGACCTTAAATTTGAAATCTTAGCTGATATTCCATTTTTAAAAGAAAAGGTTGCTATTGGGTCAATTAACTATCATTTTAATACATTTGGAAAAGCTTTAGGTATTTTTAAAAAAGGTAAGCCAGTATTTTCTGGATGTATAGGAATTGGATTTGAAAGATTTTTGTTGGCTCTTTATAGTCAATTTGGAACTAATCTTAAACACTGGCCAAAAAAATTTAAAAAATTAATCAACTTAACATAATTATGAAATATTCTTTTGCTTTAGTTATTGGTGAAGCTATTGGGCTAAGATGTTTTAAAAGGATGTGTAATATAAAAAATATAAAAATCAAATTTGTAATAAGTAGTGACAAAAAATACGATAGCGCAGTAAAAAATATTTGTAAAAGATATAAAATTAAATTTTTAAAGAAAAAAAATTCTCTTAATAAAAGTTTAAGTTGTGATTACCTAATAAGTATTTTTTCTAATTTAATAATTAAAGAAAAATACCTTAAAATGTTTAAGTTTGGATGTTTTAATTTTCATCCAGCGATACTTCCATTTTATCCTGGAATAAATCCAATTTCAGGCATGATTTTCAACGGTGAAAAAAATATTGGTGTGACACTACATAAAATGACCAAAAAAATTGATGGGGGAAATATTATTTTATTAAAAAAAACAAGCATAACTGATGATTATAATCTCATTCAATGTATGAAAAAGATAGAAAAATTAACTCTTAAGATTCTAAATAAATTTATTTTAACGATAAAAAATAATAAAAAACTTAAAGAACAGCTTAATGATTATAAAAAGAAAAAAAAATTCCCAAAAACAATACCTAATAATGGAAAAATAAACTATAAATGGAATTTAACATATTTTAAAAGAAATTTTAATGCGGGTTATGCAGGACCTTATAAAAGTACATGGGGAAAAATTTATTTTTTATATTCTAAAAAAAAAAAATTTATAAATAATTTCTATTTGACAGAAAAGACACTTAAAAAAAAATTACAAAAATCTTCGGAGAATGTTTTTTATATTAAACTTAAAAATAAAGTGATAAAAGTTGAAACAAGTGATAATTAGAAAAATAAATAAAATTTTTTCAAATTTAAAAATTTTTGATGCAAAATATGTATACATATATTGTGACTTAAGAAACTTATTAGGTTATTTTAAAGAAAATCCGGAAGTTGGAGCAAAAAAGTTTTTAGATTTATTTAAAAAAAAAGGTGTAACTTGCATAACTCCAGCATTCTCCTATACTTCTAAAGGTCAATTTGATTTAAAAAAAACAAAATCAAGAGTGGGTTTTTTATCTAATTACATCTTAAAAAAAGAGAGATTTGTTAGGTCAAGAAATCCAATTTTTTCATATGTTTCTGTAGGGAAAAATAGAAATTTACTTAACAAATTAGGTAAATCTGCTTTTGGGAAAAATTCCCTTCACGAAAAATTATATAATGAAAAATGTTATTTCTTACATTTAAATAGACCCTTAAAAAATGGTAATACCTTGATTCACCACATCGAACAAAAAAATAAAGCTAATTATAGATACGAAAAAACTTTCAACACAAAGGTTTATGAAGGAAAAAAATATTATGGAAAAAATTATAAAGCTTTTGTTAGAATAAACATGAAATCTGGTTATACTGACTCTACTTTTAAAAATGCTTACAATAAAATTAAAAAAAAAAAATACTTTATAAAGAAAAAAATAGCTGATTTAGAAATTTTGATGTATCCTTATAAGCAATTTTATCTTGATATAAATAAGTTGTACAAAAGATGTCCAAAAATATTTATTACAAAAAATAATTAAATGAAAAGATTGTTAATCATACCAGCAAGACTAGGCAAAATACGTTTTCAAAACTTCCAGTTCCTCTAGTGATTAATATTTGTTTTTTTGATAAATTTTTCATTTTTAATTTAGTCTTTTGAAAGTACTTTGGCATACTTGTCCATTTAAAAGTTCATCTATACCTTTGTTAAGTTGCGTGTCTTTTATTTTATAAAATATTTTATCAAGATTTCTTGTATATAATTTTAAATCTTTATCCGTATGAGCAGTGGAAACAAAAATTGAGTTAGCTGATAAAAAATTACTTTTTAGCATTTCTTGTGATATGAATGTTTTATATTTTAAATTATTTTTGCTATCAAATGAAAAATTTGGAACAGCATCAATACCATTTATATTAGTTTTTAATTCATATTTTTTTGATAATTTAGTCCAAATTTTTTTTATTTTTCTTCCATAATTTGAAACATAGACCCAAGATTTTGTTTTGTTCATTACTTCTAATGTTTTTAAAGCTGCTGTATAACCAGTTCTTTCAGACCAAAATGTGCTGCTTATAAAACTATCTTTGGCATGTTTCATTATATTGCCTTTGCCAATAATTGCAGTAATTGCATATCCATTTCCTAAAGCTTTTCCAAACATACAAATATCTGGGTTAATTTTATATTTTAAATGTAGGCCTCCAAATACTTCTCTGAATCCTGAACTGCATTCATCAAATATTAGAACAATTTTTCTTTTTTTAGTTAGATCTCTTATTTTTGATAAAAATTCTTTGGAAGGTATATAATTTCTTGAGACTTCCATAATTACACAACCTATGTTTTTATGTTTAATTAAATATTCAAATGTTCTTAAATCGTTATATTTAAATGAAAATACTGTATCCTTTAATTTATTCAAAACACCCTCTGTCTTTAAATTTGACAACAAATGTGAATTTAAACTGTTATGATTTTTTAAGTTTGCCGCAAGATACCAGTCATGCCAGCCATGATAACCGCAAACGGCAATATTTTGTTTTTTAGAATATGCTCTAGCTATTCTTACCGCCATAGCATTAGCTTCTGCTCCTGTTCTAGCAAATTTCGCATATTCAGACCAAGGATGTAATTCTATTAATTTTTCGGCTAATAAGACTTCCTCTACGCAATTTAGTGAAGACATATTGCTTTTATCAATATTATCTTTAACAGCGTCGTCAATTTCTTTTCTAGCATATCCCAACAAATTTGTTCCTACCCCCATCAAGTAAAAATCTTTATATTTTTTATTATCTAAATCCCAAATTGTAGAACCTTTAGCTTTTGTATAATAAGTCGGCCAAAACTTCGGAAGGACTAAATCTGGATTTTTGGAAAAGAACATGTTTCCATTTGGAATTGATCTTAAAGCTCTCGTCCACATTTTTTGACCACTACATATTTTTGAGCCTTCATCTCTTTTAAATTTCATATTATTTTTAAACAAATTTGGTTTTTTTTTATAAAGTTTAATAATTTCATTTAAAGTAAAATCTTCTCTTGGATAAAAATATTTAAAAATTCCTTTAATGCATTCATAATCTTCATTTTCATCTATTGTTAATCTTAAATTAGAATAATTATTCTGGTATTTTTTTTCACCAATGTAAAATTTATTTGAATTATTTTTAATTTTTGAGGTTACATGTTCCTTATCATATTCTGTGTTTTTTTGCCTAAAAATTTTTTTTAATATACTAAATTTAAAGACTTCAACATCTATTCCATCAGGATAAGTGGGTTTTTTACTATCACTTAAATAGTCATAATTTTCCTTTTTAAACTCTGATATAAAATTGTCTACGATTGAATAATCAACTAGGGGGTTATCTCCAGTCAACCTTACTATGACTCGAGCTTTAAATTTTTTTGCAGCAAAATAATAGCGACTTAAAACATTATTTTTACTTCCAATATAAAAATCAATATTTTGTTTTTTAAGAATTTTTATTAATTGCTTATTAGAAGCATCATTAGATGTAGCAATAATAATTTTATCGATATATTTAGATTTTTTTAGTCTATTTATAAGTATTTCAATTGAGGTTTTATTATTAATCCTAGATAAAATCTTTCCAGGGTATCTAATGGACTCGCACCTAGCCTGAATTATAGCACATATCATATTACCATTTAGACGGGTTAATTAAATTATTGTTATTTTTAAAAATTTTGAACATAATTTTTTCTTGATATTTTTATAAGTATGTTATATCGTTCAAATTTTGAACAGTAAAGTAAAAACTTATGAATGATAGAACTAAATTG
>Ga0187833_10004664_pt1 | contig 13282 bp, 9 predicted proteins | sample ETNtaG_37_FD_167968 | JGI IMG/M metagenome (GOLD analysis project Ga0187833, IMG submission 167968) | Marine microbial and viral communities from oxygen minimum zone, Eastern Pacific Ocean - ETNP2014_SV_400_PacBio MetaG (Illumina Assembly) | ecosystem: Environmental > Aquatic > Marine > Hypoxic... | reverse complement strand
GTGTCAATGCTATTATGCGCCGCTTTCTTGCTGGAGGACAAGCTATTTCACGGCACTTCACGGGGGCGAGGGGGTCTTTTACCCGTTTTAGTGTGGGCGCTCTCGAGCCGGGGTGCTATCCACTTATAGAGCCTGCTAATAAACATGATTTACTCTTGGTCAAATGCCCGCGGCGCAATATGAATCCCTACTGCGGCGCAATTCTAGATCGCCAGGCCCTACAGAGAGCTCGTTGTACGACTGAAGAAGCGTTCGGGGGGGCGTAAATGGGATCGAAAAGCGGCTCTCCGTTGAAGTGGGCCAAATAGTCACACTATTCCATGCCCGATTGCCACCGATCCGGCGATGGTCGCTTTGTGACTTATAACGAAGATTTGCGACTCAAGGCCCGCCACCGGAGTGGCTTGAGACGGTCAAAGGCGATTTACGAAAATACATCAATATGGGCGCGTTCCAGCGCATATTTTGCGTCCACAATATTTGCGCTGCAGAAGACTAGGTAGTTCAATCGAATTTTCCGACAGTTTGTGTTGATTTCTCGACGTACGTACCGCGGCGCAATAATACGGATTATTTAGTGTTGTGTATTGCATGTAATCCGGGTGTAAGAAATGCATTTTCATACTTGAATCGGCAATAAATGATTTTTACTGAATATTCGTACGCAACGACCTGATTTAGCCCGTTTTATTAACCCAAAACGGCCCGGTGCGAAGCGACTCACATCGGACCGTTTATTACGTGATTTCGAACAGCATTTCTAGGCCGAATATCGAGCTCTAGAGATCCAACTATTCAGACCCGAAAACTAGTCGTCCTGACTAGGTATTCCACCAATACTTCCAAGCATCTTCGTGAGCTCAAGCGGTAGCACGAATTTCGTTGAATCCCCTGCCCCAAGTTCCTTCAGAGCATCGAGGTACTGGAGGGTCATCGTGTTTGTGCCCACACCGGAAGCAACCGAATGAATCGCTTCCAAAGCGTCGGCATAACCCGTTGCGCGCAACACCGCGGCCTGCTGGTCACCTTCAGCCGTCAGAATTTCAGCTTGTCTGCCACCTTCAGCTTTCAGGATCGCGGACTGCTTCTCACCCTCGGCAACTGTGATAGCTGCTTCTTTTGTACCGTCAGCTTCGAGAACGACCGCTCGTCGTACACGTTCAGCCGACATCTGCCGGTTCATAGCTTCCTGAATGTCTCTGGGTGGATCAATCTCACGAATTTCTACGTTCGTAACCTTGATGCCCCAGCGTTCAGTCTCTGAATCCAACCGAGTACGGATGAGTTCGTTGATTCGTTCTCGTTGAGAAAGTACGTCATCAAGATCGATATCACCGATAACAGCTCGAAGAGTCGTTGTAGCAAGTCCGACCACAGCCGACGTGTAGTCTTCGACTTCCAGAACGGCCCTCTCTGCCTGATCGAGGTTCACTCGCAGATAAACAAGGAAATCGACATCGAGAGGAGCGTTGTCCTTCGTGATGTTCGTCTGACGAGGAATATCAAGAACCGTCACACGTGTGTCGATCTTCTGGATCTGGTGAACGATCGGTATCGAAATTACGATACCTGGCCCCATCATTCCCTCGAATGTCCCCAGCCTGAATCGTGCCAGTCGCTCATAGTCTCGAACGAAATTGATTAGTCCCATAGATGCCTCCCATGTGAGACGGAGTTCCCGCCTCAGTTGTTATGTCATTGTTCGCTATTCGATACATCGTTCACACTCGTCCCGGCTCGCTTTTACTCAACACGCCTGACACGCAGGTGATTGCCATCGACCGAAACCACTTCCACATCCGTTCCAACCGCAATATGTTTGCCAGCTTCAGAGTCGATCTCACCGGTCCAGTACTCACCATTCACCATTATTTCACCTGCAGGTGACAAATCTGCCGCAACTACGCCGATCGTGCCTATCAAACTTGCTGCAACTGTCGGACTTTGATACAGAGTGATCTGCTTCGTTTTACGAAGCTCTGAAGCAAACCACAACACCAAGCTGCCCGTTACTGTCCCCACTGCTACCAGCAGCCAGCGACTCACCACCGGCGCATCACCAGGAATGCCGGGGCTGCCGAAGAATCCGACCAGAAATATGCCGCCCAGAACAAGGCTGATGGTACCTGCCACTCCGAAGTAACCAATACCGGTCGCGGTGGTTTCCAGATAGAAAAGCACCAGCGACAGCACAATTAGCGCAACACCCGCCCACGAGAACGGTAGTTGCCCAACACCAGCCCATCCCAAAATCAGGAACAAAGCTCCCAGCGTTCCCGGTACCCACAGACCCGTGTTCCACAACTCGACGATCAGTCCAAGTCCACCGAGCGAAATCAACAGGAAAGCAATATTGGGATTCGAAATGAACGAGAGAAGTTGCTCGAGTAAGGTCAGATCGAGCGTTGTTGTTTCAACGCCAGACAGCTGAAGCGTGACCGGCTCGCCATCAATATAGAGTTCGTAGCCATCCAGTGCCACTAGTAAATCGTTGTAGTCCGTCGCGATCAGATCGGCAATTCCCAGTTCAACCGCTTCTGATGCTGAATATGCCTTCGAGTCGAAGACAGTGTCTTCAAGCGACGAGATGTTGCGTTCGCGCCGTTCCGCAATGCTGCGAATAAAGGCGGCGGCATCTTCGGTTGCCTTCCCGCTGAGCGTGTCGGACAAATCGCTGCCATCGAAGTTGACCACCGAGGCGGCGCCAATGTTTGTTGTTGGCGCCATTACCAGAATGTTGGCTGCCGCACCGATAAATGTTCCTGCACTAGCCGCCTGTGCGCCATCAGGAGCCACATACACCACTACAGGCAGCTGAGACACCAGCATTAACTCAACGATGTCTCTGGTGGCATCCATGAGCCCGCCGGGGGTGTCGAGCATCAGGACTACCGCTTGCGCTTCTTGCTTGACCGCGGTGTCCAGCCCACGTTCGATAAATCGAGCTGTAACCCCGTCGATCGAGCCATCTAGCCGAATAAGAATCACGCCCGATGATGAATCTGCTGATATCAACTCAGGCGACTGAGCCAGTGCTAGTTGCTGGGTGGAATTCATGATTCCCCACAGGCCAGCCACAACTATCAGCGCTGTCAGCAGCACTCGCTCAGCCCTCACACCCGGTATCCTCACAAGATTGGGCACAGTACAACTCCGTGAAAGTATCCTATCGAAAGAAGATAGAGAAAAGTTGACCAACCTGCCACAATACTGCTGCGATCGCAGTTTGGACCGTTCTATTCAACAACTCGCCTAACTTCCAGCAGACGCATTACAAAGTCACGGAAACCAGATGAAAATCACCGATATCAAAACGTACCATGCGAATGATGGCCAACGAAACAACATCTTTCTAGAAATCGAAACCGACGAAGGCATAACAGGGGTCGGTGAGGCCTACTCGATCGGACCCGACCGTAGCGTAACCTCGATGATCGACGAGATGAAACCATGGTTCGTCGGACATGACCCGGGTCGCATCGAATGGCTCATCCGTAGAGCCAAAAACACGATGCGATTCCCGCTCGGCCAAGTAGCGTGGTCAGCAATTTCCGGGATCGATCTCGCACTGTGGGACATCGCCGGGAAGGCAGTAGGATTACCGGTCTACAGCCTGCTTGGCGGTAAGACTCGAGACCGTGTTCGTGTCTACCACGGCATCTATGGTGATTCACCCGATGCGGTCGGCGAGCACGCCGTTCAGCTCATGAGTGAAGGCTACTCGGCGTTCAAAACAAGCCCACTGCCGTCGAACTGGCGCGAAATGCCGTGGCGACAGGCGTTGCGGGAGGCTGACAAACGAATGGCAGGGATACGCGATGCCATAGGAAACAGTCCCGATCTCGCTGTAGATGTGCATGTAGCGATACGAGAGGCAGCCTTGTCGCTTGAACTTGCGCGGGTCATCACGCCCTACCGGCTCATGTTTATCGAAGAACCGGCTCGAGCTGAGTTTATCGAATCGAGTGCTGAACTCAGACGTGATTTTAGAGTCGCACTCGCTACCGGCGAGAATCTCTACGGTCTCCACCGCTACACCGAGCTTCTTAACGCCGATGCAGTCGACATCATTCAGCCCGACATGCTTTGCTGCGGCGGTCTACTCGAGGCAAAGAAGATTGCTGCGGTAGCCGAAACACACTATGTGACAGTCGCTCCGCACAACCCGTTGGGACTGCTCTCGACGGCAGCTGGAGTTCATCACGCCGCATCGATCAACAATTTCGCCATTCTCGAGTGGCACGGCGATCATAAGAAGAAGAAATCGGAATTCGTGAACGAATCGTGGGTCCCGGTAAATGGCTACTTCGAGCTACCGACCCAACCGGGGCTTGGTATGACGTTGAACCACGAAGTAATAGCTGCGAATCCTCCCGCTCATTGGGATAGAGGTTTCGCAACCTACACCGATGGCTCACCGGGATTCCTGTAAGCCAAGATAAATCAAAGTTCAACAATCCCTCTTCTCAGATAAAGAACTCATCATGAAAATCACCAATATCGAAACATTGATTGGCTCAGATCCAGTCGGTGGCAACCTAATCTACGTTCGAACTCACACCGATGCCGGTATCCACGGTGTCGGCGAGGTTTACCACGTCGGCCCAGATATGGCATCGGTCTACTGGGTCGAATACTTCACCGAGCAACTCGTCGGGGAGGATCCCACTGAGATCGAACGTAACTGGGCACTTTGCTATCAAGGGGCAAGGTTCCCTATCGGGTCATCTGGCCTGGCAGCACTGTCAGCTATCGACGTTTCACTGTGGGATATCACCGGCAAAGCACTCGATAAGCCTGTTTACGAACTGATGGGCGGCAAAGCGCGGGACAAGATCCGCGCTTACTGGGATATCCATGGCGGAACCCCATCAGAACTGGCCGAAGACGCTAAAAAGAACGTCGACAAAGGCTACACAGCACTCAAGACGAGTCCACTTGCTCCGAATTGGCGCGACATGCGCTGGAACGATGCACTGAAAGACGCCGTTGTCCGTTTCAAAGCCATTCGTGAAGCAGTCGGTGACGATATCGACGTCGGATTCGACGCTCACGCCGCTATCTGGGAACCGATCAGGGTTCTCGAACTCACCGATGTCCTCATGGAATACAACCCGTGGTTCATGGAAGAGCCCCTTCGTATGGAAAACCGCTATGAAATGGGCAAATTGCGGGGCAAAATGCAGTGTGCGCTCGCAACAGGTGAATGCCTTTACACAAAATTCGAGATGTGGGAACTGATTCGGGAAGGTGGTGTCGACATTCTCCAGCCAGAAGTATGCATCGTCGGCGGATTGACCGAGATGCGAAAGATCGCATTCTTGGCCGAAGCACACGATATCGTTGTCGCCCCTCATAACCCGATGGGGCCGCTCGCAAGTGTCGCAAACCTACATTTCGATGCAGCAACCTCGAACTTCCTCGTTCAAGAATCTCGAACGTTGAAACCGTTCGAAATCGCATCTGTCACAAACACTGTTCAGCCAGTCGATGGCTACTATCCGCTTCCTGAAGGTCCAGGACTCGGTATCGACATCATCGAAAATGAATTTTCCGACAAACCGTATGCAAAACCGTGGCATCGGGGGGATCGGGTGAATCCCGACAACTCGATCGCCTACATCTAGCCAATACTCGGTACTCCAGAGGCTGCCATCCGAAGATCAAGTCTCTGATCATTTCGGATAGATTACTGGTGGCGAGCGAATTGCCGAACTTCAATATGACGAATACGCGGTTGAAATCCAACTAAGGTAAACACCAAAATGGCAGACTGGGCGATAAAAGACGATGGGTTGATCGAAAGAGTTTCCGGATTGCTTTCAGTAGCCACGGTTCACAGTAAAAACATGTTCGAAACCACCGCCTAGTTCCTCGATTCGAACGACACGATGTTCGTCGAAGCCTGGGGTGAAAGCATCATGGTCCGGGCTGGCGAAGAACGAACTACAGACCGGATCGCATCAGGTGAAGCCAAGGCGTTCAACCCGATGGATACCACCCCGATGCGTGAATATATTCTCCTAGGTCTGAACGAATAGCGGAAGACGATGCTCTACTCGACTGGCTCGAGGAGGCAAACGAGTTTGCAGGATCTTTTCCTTCGAATAAGAAAAGCCGCGAAAATAGAACCGCTAGTGCGCACTACTGAGAGCCGTCAGCACCCACCGTGTCGGCCCATGCACCCATCGCCATCATTCCTCCATCGACGTTGAAGTACGAGCCAGTCACGAACGAAGCTCGGTCACTCGCCAGGAACAACACCATGTTGGCGATGTCTTCAGCTTGACCAATCCGACCCAACGGGTGTGCCTGACCAGTAGAGATCAACTCGTCTTCAAGATCCCCACCTGTTCCGGTAATTGCGTTACGAACCATCGGAGTGTCGATCGCACCGGGATTGACGGACATGATTCGTATGTTGTCGGGCGCAAAATCAAGCGACATCTGGCGCATCAGCGAAAGATCGCCACCTTTCGAAGCGGCATAAGCGGAAACCCCACCCATCGACTGCAATCCCTGCACACTGGCCGACGAGATAATCACCCCGCCACCCGCTTTTCGCATGTGTGGAATCGAGTATTTCGCCATCAAGAACCGGCTTTTCAAGTTCACAGCAATAATCTTGTCCCACATTTCCTCTGGCAGATCGACAGCATCTACATAGGAATCAGGCGGCTGAATGCCAACGTTGTTGAACAGGATGTTTACGCCACGATAGGCTCCGACCGCTGCGTCGACCGTTGATCGGCATCCCTCAGATGTACCGGCATCACCGTGCACGAACTGGGCCGTACCACCGTACGCTGTGATTCGCGCGACCGTCTTTTCTCCAGCGTCTGCGTTCCAATCGAGGATAGTAACGTTCGCACCCTCTCGGGCAAACGCCTCGGCTGTCCCACCACCGATCCCAAGTGCGCCACCGGTAACAATGACCGATTTACCGTCGAATTCACCCATTTCATATCTCCACAGACTGATTGGAACTCAAAATCATGGCCACAACCCAAATGAGATTGGTGACCGCCGAGCCAATTTACCACCGGATACCGATTAAAATGCCCGAAACTGACCGAGGAAGGCATCGAATGTTCACTCGTCGTTTCGAATAATCGAGTCCCACTGCACGGCTCTACAAGACGAACCACATGGACGCTTCGATCAGGACTTACATGCATTTCGTACGAACCAACCCCCTTATCGCACTACTCGCATTGATGTCGACAGCCGTTGTTTTCTCCGTTTGCATTTCCGATGAAGGATCGGGAAACGACGGCGATTTCGTTCTCAATACCTACACCGGTGCCGATGTCATCGGTGGCGAGACGATAGCGTTCGACGAACTGGTCGCTAGAGACGACCACCCTACCCTTATGAATTTCTGGGCTGGGAACCTACAACGCAGGTAAATCAATCGTCGAGGAGTTCGGGGTCACCTACGTAACCGGGAATACTGGCAATCGAGGCGTTATTACCGCCTGGCAGATTTCGAGCATGCCATCAACGTTTCTGTTGAGCCGTGATGGACGGGTTCACGATCTGGTGATCGGTGGCATATCAAGCTCACGTCTTTCGCAGAAGGTTCGAGAGTTGATAGCCGTCAACCTTAGCTAGTCGATTCGTATGTTTGTTTTTTGTTGTTGGGGCGGTGCTAAGATGCCGCGGTTCAATACCCACGCAATAGAAAACCAACTTGAAATCGAACGAACACGACGATTCTCCCGGCGAGTCATCTCAACCTAAGCCACGAACAGTCACGATAAGACCCTGGTCAGCACTGGCGTTTCGAGACTACCGAATGCTGTGGTTCAGTTCCATTGCCGCAATGATGACGATGGGACTCCGAGTCACCGGTACAGCGGTCTGGTTGTATGAAGAAACTGGATCGGGTGCGGCACTCGCAGGGCTTGGTCTCGTCGAGCTTGGCATGAGAATACCGGCCAACCTATACGGCGGTGCGCTTGCTGACGAAGTCGATCGAAAGAAACTAATGTCGGCCACACAGGCCGCCAGTTTCATTTTGATCGCAACCATGATGGTTCTTGAAGGTTTTAACTCGCTTCAGATCTGGCATATCTATGCAATCACGGCAGTCTTATCTTCCACATCGGTGTTGGGTGGTCCAGCAAGATCATCGCTGACTGCACGAGTGGTACCTCGATCACATCTGATGCACGCGGTCGCTACCAACACGGCTACGATGCAGATCGGCACGATGATTACGCCGATCATCTTCTGGCTGACAAGCCTGACCACTGACTTAACCCTGACATTCGGGCTCACGACCGCAATGGCGGGACTGAGCGTCGTGCTCCCTCTGATGATCCGCATCGATGGTCGTGCCGCAGGTGCCAGTTCAGACAAATCCCGGGTAAAGAACATCGTCGACGGGCTCAAGTACGTCAAATCTCACCCGATCCTGCCGGGCCTCTATTTGCTGGATATCGGTGTAACCGTCGTTAGTTTCTATAGGCAATTGTTCCCAATCTTTGCTGATCAACTTTTCAAGGGCGGCCGGGGGACGGTCTCCGCACTGATCTGGGCAAACTCAGCAGGCGGTCTTGCCGGCAGCTTTGTTGTGATGTTCACTCGCGGATACAAGGCGAAAGGAATGCTTGTACTTTGGGCAACTTTGATATACGGCATCCTCCTGATCGCCTTCGGAGCCTCAACAGTGTTGTGGACCGGAATGCTAGTAATCGTCGCTCTCGGTGCTACTGATGCTGTCGGGATGACCAGTCGACAGACTCTCGTCCAGTTGACTACCCCGGATAACATGCGCGGCAGAGCGTCAGCGGCGCACTCACTGGCAGCTATGAGCGCAAATGGAATCGGTCAGGCGGAAGTTGGCTTCATGTCTGATCTCATAGGTGCCGACCAGACAATGTTCTTGGGTGGTGCCGTTTCGATCGTTGTCGTGTTCCTCATCTGGTGGCTCGTGAAAGGCGTTCGTCGGTACCGGTACGAGGAAATACAGGTTCCTGCCGGTGCTGCCGTTGATTTTGACGGTTACGATCTGGACAGACGACCCGAACTCGATCTGAGGACACTGAAATAAAAATTACCAGAGTCAAGACATTCATAGTCGACGGCGTATTCAGGCCATGGTCTTTCGTGAAGATCGAAACTGATTCCGGAATTGTCGGTTGGGGTGATTGCACTGAATGGCAGGCTGCGTAATCCATCGCGGCAACAGTGAATCAACTTGGCGAAAACATGATCGGCAGAGATACAATGGCATCGGAAGCTGCCTAGTGGGACAACGCTTCATGGTCCGCCAACGCAGCAAAATCGCTTACAAAGTAATGTCGGGCATCGATTCGGTACTCTGGAACATTCGAGTAAAAACCTTGGGCGCCCCTGTGTGGCAGCTACTCGGCGGCAAGATACGTGATGAATTGGCGCTCTACTGGTCGCACTGTGGAACCGACCGCTATCGATATTCCGATCAACTCAGCGTGAACAAGCTCTCGACGCTCAGCGACATCGAAGATCTGAGCCAAGAAGTTCACAACCGCCGTGGTTTGGATTCCGATCTGATCGAATCCAAACAGGAGTAACACCCGTGGACTGGTGGGAACAACATGAGATGATCGTTCGATCACCGCTGTGAGCGGTCTTCGATCACTTGACGGGTTCATATCTCTACCGATTCCCGCCATTCGCACTATCTCGACCGGGGACGGGTGATAATTGTGACCTCTAATCCGCTTAGTCGCCCTCTTGTCGATTAACTATGCCACTCGTGAAATCAGCATTTCTTAACTCACTCGGTGCGGGAACCGCCCTTGCCGACGGTGGCATTGGCTCGCTCATTTTCCAGCTGACGGGTCGGTTGGCGTCAGCAGATTTTGTTTACGAAGCCCTCAACCTGCGTAACGCCGAGTTGATCCAAGGTATCTATTCGTCAAGCCTTGCAGCCGGTGCCACGGTGCTCACGACAAATACGTTTGCAGCAAACTCGACCGAACTTGCCGCGGCGGGTGTCGGAGATCAAGTTGCCGAGATCAACAATGCTGCCGTCAATATCGCCCGAGACGCCATCTCTGGCCACATCGTCGAATACTCAATCGACAACACCGAATTCTTCGTGATCGGGTCGATTGGTCCGGGAGGATCAGATGTTGATGCCTATTCATCACAGATCGACGCCCTGATCGCAGGCAGCATCGATGCCCTACTTCTCGAGACGTTTAGCGATATCGATCTCGCTATGGGCCTAACCAAAGCAATCACCTCGAGGCCCGACTCTCCACCCGTAATTGTTCACGGTGCACTAGATCCAAGTGTTGGAGACTATCTGGAATGGCCAATTGATCCGGCCACTTTCGTGGATCAAGCTGCGAGTGCCGGTGCTTCGGTTGCTGGTATCAACTGCGTGGCGCCGTGGGTTGCCACAGAGTTCGTATTAGCTGCTAGCGCGTCCTCAGCTGTTCTCGCAGGAGAACTGCTCCTATCTGCAATGCCGAATGCAGGTGGTTTCGAACGTATTGGCCACCGCTTCCTCACGCGAGCGAATCCTGAGTACATGGGGACGCTCGCACGACAGCTCCGCGATTCAGGCGCGTCGCTTGTCGGCGGCTGCTGCGAAGTTCATCCAGAGCACGTTCGGGAAATGTCGGCGTACCTGAAATTACGAACTTCTTCGATGGGACTGGCAGAACATACGAAAAACGTATCACGGGTGGCGAAAACCCGTCCGCCGAACGATCCACGCAGACTCAATGGCGAATTCTCGAGAAAAATTATCGAGGGCGAATTTGCAATTAGTATCGAGCTCGTTGCTCCAAACGGATCCGATTCGAAAGCACTCGATTTGCGGGCGAGCTTTGTTCAGCAGATCGTGGACGAAGGACTGGCCGATGCCGTCGATATCACCGATGGTTCACGCGGAATCCCACTGGTACCACCGGGAGATCTGGTCGAATTAATTCGTAATCGGTTGAACTGGAGATACGGTGATCAACTGGAGTTCATTGCCCATTTCGCCGCTCGCGACCTAAACACGCTCGCTGTGCAGTCTCGTTTGATGGGATACCACCTGCGAGGAATCAGAAACGTGCTGTTCGTGACCGGTGATCCGCCAAAGATGTCCCCTACCTATCCCCGATCAACTGCCGTGTTCGATATGAACTCGGTCCAGATGATCCGCGCAACGGCAGATCAGTTGAACACAGGTCGAGATTTCGGCGGTAATCCTCTAGGCGGAGAACTCGATTCGAGCACAAGGTTTACCATCGGCAGCGGTTTCGAACCCGAGGCGATAAACATGATCCTTGAAACAGACCGACTCCGGTCGAAAATCGATGCGGGAGCCGACTACATCATGACGCAACCGGTATTTGACTCGACCTCGATATCCGTTCTCGAGCCGTTCAGGGATCTGATCGCTGTGCTACCAGGTGTGATGGTCATTAGATCAACGGCACACGCCGAACGGATCGCTCAAGTACCCGGAGTTAACCTACCTCAAACCGTGATCGATCGATTCAGCAAATACGAATCAACCGTTGATCAGGCAAAGGTAGGACTCGAACTCGCCGTTACGCAATCATCTCAGTATCGAGAACAGGAATGGCCAGGGATCTACCTCATGTCCCCGGCGTCACTCGGGGCAGCTGCAACGGTACTAAAAACCCTAGCCGAGTAGCGACTTGGGTTCCTAAAAGAATTCCAGTGTTCAACCTTGGAATGAGGTCAAGCAACTAACCGTTGTACGGCAAACACAACGAATTCGCACAGCTGAGCATGTTCACCTGTTCGTTATCAAGGTCTTCGTACAAGATAACCGGTGTGCCATCTGATCGCATTACAGCGACGTTTTTACGCCCAACCACGCCTTCAGTAACAAGTTGCTTGCTCAACGAAGTTGTGCAAGACACGTCAAGGCACTTTACCATTCGCAGCGAGTTCTTTCGCTTGTCCTCGAAGAAAACCAACGGGAATCCATCGGTTCCCACCACTATCGCAGGCCATTGACCCGAAGAACCTGAATTATCGGCGATGGTCTTTGTTGTCGCTATGCAATCGAGCCTGTCACAGTGAAGAACTTTCAATGAATCAGACGTTCGGTCGAAGTAAGCCATCGAAATGTACCCATCAGAACCAACCATGAGGGTAGTGTATTCGCCCGTGTTGGTAGCGCTATCGACAGTTGTCAACGTCTTGGCGACGCATTTTTCATCTGCGCAGTGCGCAACATGAAGCGATTTTGCAGCCTCACTGCGGTAGGCAATTACGGGTAATCCGTCGAAACCAAAAATCACTTCGGTGTGAGTTGCATCGTTAATAGTATCGACCGAAACAATGTCTGATGTTGCGCAGGCAGCATCTTTGCAGAAAGCGTATTTGAGCTCACCGTTCGTGAAATCTCTGTAGCTGATAACTGGCATACCGTTTGGTCGAATTGCAATCGAGTTGTACTGACCGACATCACCGACCTCGTCTACCGTCACCGTCGAACCCGACGTACAGGCAACATCAGCGCAACGCATCACTTTCAAATTGTATTCGACGGTCAGATCAGAATTTAATGAGTTGTCATACATGCTGATGATCGGCCGGCCGTCAAGTCCGATTGCCATGTCGAGAAACTCACCGGCCTTTCCAGATGACGTGTGAACTGTGCTTTCGAACGTAGAGCAGTCAACAGCCGTGCAGTGGACCGTATTTACTCGTTGCACATTCCGATCGTAGTAGACGATGAACAAAAGACCATCTTGTCCCATCTCCATGACCATGTCCCGACCGTTTGCAACGCCGGACGCAAGTGTCGTAACCACATTTGTAAGGGTGCGTACCACCCCGCCTGAACCACCCGCAGAGCCACATGCCCAACCACCGCTACCGTACGTAGCCGTTTGACCATCGGTGCAAGAGAGCGCCGCAAGAGTGTCATCGTCGACTCCATCGGATAATCCCGATGGCACGCCGATGAGACCGTCCCACGCCTTAGCCACAGTAATAGCTGAATCGACTGCTGAAAGGCCGTAGTAATCCGTATCATGGTCGTGATCAGATCGGGCAAGCGAATTGGCCTCACCAGAACCAGTAACGTGTGCCGTCAGAACGTCACCAGTAAGTATTAGCCCATCACCAGCTTCAATTCCCACTGAGTTGCCTGCAGGCCCAACTGGACCAGCAACACCGGTATCACCTTTGGGTCCTGCGGGACCGGTATCACCTTTGGGTCCTGCGGGACCGAGATCACCTTTGGGTCCTGCGGGACCGAGATCACCTTTGGGTCCTGCGGGACCGAGATCACCTTTGGGTCCTGCGGGAC
>Ga0187833_10004660_pt1 | contig 13290 bp, 12 predicted proteins | sample ETNtaG_37_FD_167968 | JGI IMG/M metagenome (GOLD analysis project Ga0187833, IMG submission 167968) | Marine microbial and viral communities from oxygen minimum zone, Eastern Pacific Ocean - ETNP2014_SV_400_PacBio MetaG (Illumina Assembly) | ecosystem: Environmental > Aquatic > Marine > Hypoxic... | reverse complement strand
AAAAAATTATCTTATTCGATCTGTTTGGAATAATGTTTTCCTTTGCAAGCAACTTCAATGCATCGGCAAAGCTTTGAAATAAACCAAATGGTCCTACAATATTAGGCCCTTTCCTCAATTGAATTAATGCTAAGACTTTTCTTTCAGCATAAACTAAAAAAGCAACTGATAGTAACACCGGAACTATAATAGCTAATATTTGTGCAACTATTATTAAACCTGGGATAATTAAGTCATTGATCAGAGAAAAGCTGTTATCCATATAATTAAGCAACCTTGTTTAATATTTCCCTTGAACAATTAGCCATCGTAATAGAGGCGCGACTTATTACATCTGTCATATAAAAATTTTTAATATTATATTCTAAAACTCTGTTTTCAATTTTTGTTGAAGAGCCAAAATCTAACTTTGAAGAAGATGGTAAATTATTAATTTTTTTGAAAACTGGAAAAAGATTTGATATTTCATTTCTAAGCTCAGATAAATTATTAAATCTAAGTTTTTGTGAAAAATTATTGCTTAAAGATCTGAAAATTTTCCATTCCTCTTTTGATTCTCCTAAAGGATGGTAGCATCTTGTAGTTTGAAGAACGCGACCTTCCATATTCATATATGTGGATGATTTTTCAGTATAGGCAGGTGTCGGTAAAACAACGTTTGCTATTTGAGCCAAGTCTTCACCATGATGTCCTAAATACACAATAAAGGCGCCTTCTAAAATTGAATGATTTATCTCATCGCAGGACAATAGAAAGACAACGGGATTAAATTTACTAATATGGTTTTTAATTTTTTGATCAAAGTCTTGTGCAAAATCATTATTATAAAATCCTATATCAATTGCCCCTGCTTTTGAAATATCTTGCTGCAAAACATTAAAACCATTGAAGCTGTTAGTTGAAATATTATATTTTTTTGCAATTTCAGAACATACATTTAATACTTCCTTGCCATCACGAAAGTTAATTGCAGAATTACCAATTATCATTAAAGATTTTTTTGAATTTTTCAGCAATTCAGAAAAAGGGGACTTGTCATTTAAAAGATCATTAAGATGTTCAATATTGTCTGACAGATGAGAATATTCATAAGTTAAATCTATTTTTTTTCCAATTAGACCTATTTTGCAACCATTATTTATATAAGATTTTCTAATTCTAGCATTTAACACACTTGCTTCCCATCTAGGATTAGTGCCTATTAGTAATATTGCATCTGCATTATCTATTTCTTGAATGGAAGAATTAAACAAATAGCTAGATCTTTGATTCTCAATAAACTGAACGTTATCATATCTGCAATCAAATAAATTTGATCCTAATGATTGGACAAAATATTTGGTAGAAAAAAGTGTTTCTATATCAGTAAATTTTCCACTCAATGCCAATGTATTCTCTTTACCGCGTTTCGAAATTTCATGTGTTATCCTATTAAGAACTTCATCCCATTCAGTTGAAATTAATTTTCCATTACTTTTAATGTATGGGGTATCTATTCTCTGCTTTGATAGACCGTCTATTGCAAACCGCGATTTATCACTAATCCATTCTTCATTGATTTCTTCATTTAATCTTGGTAATACCCTTAAGGTTTTTTTACCCAAAGTATCAATGCGAATACTAGCTCCCATAGCATCGAATATATCAACTGATTCTGTTTTATTTAATTCCCATGGCCTTGCCTTAAATGCATAGGGTTTGCTGGTTAAAGCTCCGACAGGACAAAGGTCAATCACATTTCCTGACAGTTCTGATTCAATAGCTTTCTCAAGATATGTTGTAATTTCTGCGTTTTCTCCCCTTCCTAACAATCCTAAATCATCAACGCCAGCAATTTCAGTTGAAAATCTTACACATCTAGTACAATGAATACACCTAGTCATGATAGTGCCAACTAGGGGCCCCATATACTTATTTTTTACCGCTCTTTTATTCTCTTCATAACGAGATCTGTCTAAACCATAGTGTAATGCTTGATCTTGCAAATCACATTCCCCTCCTTGATCACAAATTGGGCAGTCTAGAGGATGATTTATTAGCAAAAATTCCATAACTCCTTTGCGCGCCCTTTTAATATTATCAGTGTTGGTATTAATTTTCATACCTTCTGTAGCTGGCATAGCGCATGAAGCTATTGGTTTTGGGGATTTATCCATTTCAACTAAACACATCCTGCAGTTTCCAGCTATTGATAGTTTATCATGATAACAAAATCTTGGAATTTCTACTCCTACAAGTTCACACGCTTGCATAACCGTCATCCCATCCTCAAATTCAATTTCTTGATTATCAATGGTAATAAAAGGCATTACGCAACTTCCTTTTTTTTATTAAACTCTGCAATTCTTCTTTCAATCTCAGGTTTAAAGTGTCTTATTAGCCCTTGTATTGGCCATGCAGCTGCATCACCTAATGCACATATGGTATGGCCTTCAATTTGTCTTGTTACATCTTCTAATTTATCAATATCTTCAAGTTGAACGCTGCCATCAATCATTTTTTTCATAATCCTATACATCCATCCTGTTCCTTCACGGCAAGGAGTGCATTGACCGCAACTTTCATGTTTATAAAAATTTGCTAACCTAGTTATTGATTCAATGATATCAGTTGACTTATTCATTACAATTACAGCTGCTGTACCAAGACCACTTTGAACCTTTAACAAACTATCGAAGTCCATCTTAACAGTATCACATATTGATTTTGGAATTAAAGGAACGCTAGCACCGCCTGGAATAATTGCTAATAAATTATCCCAACCTCCTATTACACCACCTGCATGTGTTTCAATTAATTCTTTTAAAGGTATCCCCATTTCCTCTTCTACATTGCAAGGATTATTAACATGACCTGAGATGCTAAAGATTTTGGTTCCGGTATTTTTCAGATTGCCAAGATTTGCAAACCACTTAGCTCCTTTTCTTAAAATTGTTGGAGCAACTGCTATTGACTCAACATTATTTACAGTTGTAGGAAACCCGTACAAACCGGATTCTGCAGGAAACGGCGGCTTTAATCTTGGTTGTCCTTTCTTGCCTTCCAAACTTTCAAGCAATGCTGTCTCTTCCCCACAAATATAAGCCCCTGCTCCTCTGTGTAAGTATATGTTGAAATCCCAGCCAGAGCCGCAAGCATCATTCCCTAATAATTTTGCTTCATAAGCTTCATTAATCGCCTTTTGTAAATTTAATGCCTCATTATAATATTCACCTCTAATATAAATGTAACAATTATGAGCGTGCATAGCAAAACCTGCGACAAGACATCCCTCCAACAATAAATGTGGATCATTTCTTAATATCTCTCTATCCTTACACGTTCCTGGTTCTGACTCATCAGCATTAACAACAAGATAATGAGGTTTGCCAGAATTTTTTGGCATAAAAGACCATTTCAAACCAGTGGGAAAACCAGCTCCGCCTCTCCCTCGAAGTTCGCTTTTTTTTATTTCTTCAATGATGTAATCATTGCCTCTGGCTAGAATTGCATTTGTATTTGACCATATTCCTCTTTTATAAGCGCCTTTAAGACCCCATTCTTCCTTTCCATATAAATTTTTAAAAATTTTATCTTCTTCTTTAAGCATAAATTTTAATTTTTTTCAGGCGCAGAGCTTCGTCTTCCTGATTGAGAGCCCTTGTTAATATTTTCATTATTTTTTAATTTTAAAAGTAATTTTCTAAAGTTATCTTCATTTAAATCTTCATAATAATCATCATTAATTTGTACAATAGGAGAATTACAACACGCACCTAGACACTCAACCTCTACTAAAGTAAATTTCTTATCCTCAGAAGTTTCACCTAAATTGCAACCGGTAACCTCTTTAACAACATCTAACAATTTATTGCTGCCCCTTAGCCAGCAAGGTGTTGTTCTGCATATTTGGATGAAATTTTTCCCAACAGGTTCAAGATTAAACATTGAATAAAAACTTGCAACTTCCATCACGCGAATAAAAGACATGCCCAATGTTTCTGCAACTTTTTCAATTGCACTTCTATTCAGCCAACCATTATTTTGTCTTTGGGCTAGGTCTAAAACCGGAATGACTGCGCTTTGCTGTTTTCCGACTGGATATTTATCTATAACAATTTTAACCTTGGGAAAATTTCTTTCAGACCATTCAAATATTTCATTACTTGCATCAGAAACTATATTTATCATTCCAGGGTGCTTCACCTATCAACTTCTCCAAAAACTACATCTAAACTTCCTAGAATTGCCGCTATGTCTGCCATCATATGACCTTTGGATAAATGATCTAGAGTTTGTAGATGAGCAAAACCGGGAGCTCTTATTTTACATCTGTAAGGTTTACTTGAGCCATCTGAAACAAGAAAAACCCCAAACTCTCCTTTGGGTGCTTCAACAGCAAAATAAGTTTCTCCTTGAGGCACCCTGTACCCTTCAGTGAAAAGTTTAAAGTGATGAATTAATGACTCCATTGATTTTTTCATTTTATCTCTTTTTGGAGGCGTTATTTTATTATCATCAATTGCTATATCTCCTGGTTCAATTTGATTAAGGCATTGTTTGATAATTTCTACACTTTGTCTCATTTCTTCAATTCGAATCAAATAACGATCAAAACAATCACCTTTTTTTCCCACAGGAACTTCAAAATCTACTTTGTCATACACATCGTATGGCTGAGAACGTCTTAAGTCCCAAGCAACACCGGCACTTCTTAAAATAGGTCCCGTACACCCCCATTCTACTGCTTCTTGTTTTGTAAGCACTCCGATATCAACTGAGCGCTGTCTTAATATTCTATTGTTTGTCAATAACTCTTCCAAATCATCAAAAAACTTTGGAAGAGTTTCAAAGTGATTAAAAAGTTTTTCTTCCATTCCTTTTGGCATATCTTGATGAACCCCTCCTGGCCTAAAGTATGCTGCATGAAAACGGGCTCCGGATACTCCTTCGTGAAACTCTATAAGTTTTTCCCTTTCTTCAAAGCACCATAAAAAAGGAGTTACTGCTCCTATATCAGCTGCGTAAGCGGGAATATTAAGCAAATGATTAAGTATTCTTGTAATTTCAGCGAAAATAACTCTTATGTACTTAGCCCTGATTGGCGCATCAATCTTTAAAAGTTTTTCTGTGGCTAGAGCAAAAGCGTGTTCTTGGCACATCGGAGATACATAATCCAATCTATCAAAATAAGGAACTGCTTGAAGATAGTTTTTATACTCAATAAGTTTCTCTGTCCCTCTATGCAGAAGCCCGATATGCGGTTCAGCTCTCTCAACAATCTCTCCATCTAATTCTACAATCAATCTAAGAACACCATGCGCTGCGGGATGTTGTGGGCCAAAATTTAAAGTAGTTGAATTTATCTCTATTTCTTTCACTATAAATTTTCTTTTTTGGCTTTTTCATCGCCTGTTAATTGATTTTCTAATCCTTCCCAGGGACTCGCATAGTCAAAACTCCTGTATTCTTGAGAAAGTTTTACTTTTTCATAAACAATTTTTTTTTCTTTTTCGTTATAACTAACTTCATTATGACCTGTTAATGGAAAATCCTTTCTAAGAGGATGTCCTTCAAAATTATAATCTGTCATAATTCTTCTTAAATCTGGGTGATTTAAAAAATTAATGCCAAACAGATCATAACATTCCCTTTCATACCAATTGGCGCTTTTGTGAATTGAAGATATTGATTCTATATTATCGTTTTCATTCATTGATGTTTTAACCAATATTCTTTGATTAAGTTTAAGACTAATTAACAAGTAAACAATTTCAAATCTTAACTCCCTTGAAGGATAATCAATTGCTGTAATGTCAATGAGTTGATTAAAGAATAATTTTTCATTGTCCTTTAAGAATTTTATAATTGGGACAATTTCAGATTTATTATTAACAATTATGCCAAGATATTTTTCATTGTCATAAAGAACAACGTCAATATTTGATTCTTTTAATATAATTTCCTTAGTATTATTAATCTTGATCATTTTTACAAATTAGAAGCATTCCTTCTTTTGATTTTTTTTTGAAGTTGAAGAATTCCATAGACTAACGCCTCAGCTGTTGGTGGACATCCTGGCACATATATGTCAACAGGAACAATTCTATCACAACCTCTTACAACTGAATAAGAGTAATGGTAATACCCCCCTCCATTAGCACAGGAACCCATAGATATTACCCATCTAGGATTTGGCATTTGGTCATATACTTTACGAAGAGCAGGAGCCATTTTGTTAGTTAATGTGCCCGCAACAATCATAACATCTGACTGACGTGGACTTGCTCTAGGGATAACCCCATATCTATCTAGATCATACCGACTCATATAGGCATGCATCATTTCAACACCACAGCATGCAAGACCAAAAGTCATTGGCCACAAGGAACCTATTCTCGCCCAAGTAAGAAGCTTGTCGAAATTAGCTAGTAAAAAACCTTTTGAACTTATATTTTCACTAAAATTATTTTCTTTCTTTTTTATTCCCATTCTAATGCCCCTTTTTTCCACTCATAAATAAATCCTATTGTAAGAATAAAGAGAAAAATTATCATAGACCAAAAACCAAATAAACCGATTTTGCCGAGAGAAACAGCCCAGGGAAAAAGAAAGGCGACCTCTAGATCAAATATGATAAATAAAATAGCTACAAGATAAAATCTCACATCAAATCTACCTCGTGCATCTTCAAAAGCCTCAAATCCGCACTCGTAAGCAGATAATTTTTCTTTATCTGGTTTTGATTCAGCAATTACAAAAGGTATTATTGTCATACCTAGAGCCATCCCTAAACCTATAAAAATAAAGATTAATATTGGTAAGTATTCAGATAAGACAGATGACACAATAGTCCTTATAAGTACTGGATAAGCAATACTTTTAACAAAATATTAAAAAAATACAATGTAGTAGTTTGCAATTATAAACTAACATCAACACTAATGAATAAACAAAATAGTGCTGGCGCGAGAGACGGGATTTGAACCCGCGACCTCCGCCGTGACAGGGCGGCGTTCTAACCAGCTGAACTACTCCCGCGTAATTGGTGGGTGTTGAGAGACTTGAACTCCCGACCCTCTCGGTGTAAACGAGATGCTCTACCAACTGAGCTAAACACCCAAACAAAACCGGCTGTTAATATTATTTAACAGCCGGTGCAAGAAAAAATATTTTAGTAAAATTCTATTCTGCTACATTATTCACAGCTTCTTTAAGGGCTTTCCCTACAGTAAATTTTGGTCTTTTTGATGCTGGAATTTGAATTGACTCTCCAGTTCTAGGATTTCGTCCAGTTGTTGCTTTTCTATGACTAATACTAAAATTACCAAAACCAACTATGCTTACTTTTTCCTCTCTTTTTAGGGAGTTAGTAATAGAATCTATAAGGCTCTCAATTGCTCTAGTTGAATCAGATTTAGATAAACCTGCAGAAGATGCAACAGAAGCTATCAAATCATTTTTGTTCACTTTCGTCTCCTTCTATTAATTAAGTTAACATATGGTTATTATTTGAAGTTCATAGTCGTCAATAATAATATTAAAAAAATCCCAGAAAATTAGGAAATAAACAATATAATGGCTAAATATAAGGGTTAATGAGCAGTGGATTCTTCAATATTTTCTGAAGATATTAGTGATTTTATAGTTTTTGTAGATTGGGATTCGCTAAAACTTAAAGGTACAATAGGTTTAATGAGAGTATGTTTTAAAATAGATCTAGCTTCATTTATTGCAACTATTTTTATTTTTTTAAGAATTTTTTTATCTAATTCAGCTAAATCTTTTTTGTTTTCTTCTGGTATTAACACTTTTTTTATTCCTGCACGAATAGCTGCATAAAGTTTTTCTTTTAAACCACCTATTGGCAATACTCTACCTCTAAGGGTAATTTCACCAGTCATTGCTACTTCTTTTCTAACTTTATTTAAAGTAAGTGATGAAACTAAAGAATTAAATATTGCAATGCCTGCACTAGGACCATCCTTAGGTGTTGCACCTTCGGGGACATGAACGTGTATATCATATTTTTCAAATTCTTTAGGATTTATTCCTAAATTCAGCGATTGAGATTTAACATATGAGACAGCTGCTTGTATAGATTCCTTCATAACTTCTCCAAGCTTACCTGTAATTGTTAACTTATTTTTTCCTATAGATAGCAAAACTTCTACTGACAAAATTTCCCCTCCAGCCTCTGTCCATGCCAATCCGTTTGTAACTCCGATTAAGTTTTTCTTTTCAATTTCACTACCTCTAAATTTTTCTACTCCTAAAAAATTATTAAGTGTTTTATCATTTAGAATAATATTTTTTTTATTTGAAGTCTCAAGTAATTTTATTGATTTTCTACAAATTTTAGAAATTTCTTTTTCTAAACTACGAACTCCTGCCTCTCTAGTATAAAATCGAATTATTTTTTTTACAATAGATGAGTTAAAAGAAATTTCTTTTTTCTTTAATCCATGATTTAATTGTTGTTTAGGAATTAGATATCTTTTTGCAATTTGATTTTTTTCCTGCTCAGTGTAGCCTGCAATTCTAATAATCTCCATTCTATCAAGCAACGCTGGAGGTATGTTTAAAGTGTTTGCGGTACATATAAACATAACATCCGACAAATCATAATCTAATTCTAAATAGTTATCATTAAACTTATGATTTTGTTCTGGATCCAAAACTTCCAATAAAGCTGAAGAGGGATCGCCTCTCCAATCAGACCCAAGTTTGTCAATTTCATCAAGAAGTATTAATGGATTCGAAGACTTAGATTTTTTCATTCCCTGAATAAATCTTCCTGGCATAGAGCCAATATAAGTTTTGCGATGTCCTCTAATCTCTGCTTCATCCCTAATTCCTCCCAGAGACATTCTTACAAAATTTCTCCCTGTTGCTGTAGCAATTGATTTACCAAGAGATGTTTTTCCAACACCAGGAGGTCCAACTAGACAGAGTATAGGTCCTTTAATTTTATTAATTCTTTTTTGGACTGCCAAATATTCAACAATCCTATCCTTAACTTTATCAAGGGCATAGTGATCAGCTTCTAAAATTTTCTTTGCTTTATTAATGTTTTTAGATATTGTTGAAGGATTAAACCAAGGAATGCTTACCACCCAGTCTAGATAATTTCTTATAACTGTTGCTTCTGCCGACATTGGACTCATATTTTTTAATTTCTTTAATTCATTTTTACATTTCTCTTTAGCTTCTTTAGAAAGATTAATTTTTTTTATTATAGTTTCAATTTCAGTTATATCATCAATGTCGTCACTATCTCCTAACTCTTTTTGTATAGCTTTCATCTGCTCATTTAAGTAATACTCTTTTTGTGTTTTTTCCATTTGACGCTTAACTCTACCCTTAATCTTTTTTTCAAATTGCATTGTGTCAATCTCAGCAATTAAATAATCATAAATCTTTTCCAATCTTTTCACAGTAGAAATTATCTCTAAGTGTTCTTGTTTTTGACTTAAGCTGATATTAAGATTAGCTATTAAAACATCCGCTAACTTATCAGAATCAGTGTTTGCGCGAATGCTATTAAAAGCTTCTATTGGGATTTTCTTGTTAATCTTATGATAAGATTCAAATTGCTCAAGAATAATTTTCATTAAAGCTTTTGCTTTTGGAGTATTTTTATCAACGGGTTTAAAGAATGAATAATTTGCTATAATAAAATCTTTTGTTTGTTGAATTTTAGATACTTTTACCCTCTCAAGCCCCTCTACCAATACTTTAATAGTGCCGTCAGGCAACTTAAGTAGTTGAAGTATTTTTGCTAATGTTCCAACACTATATAAGTTTTTAGAAGTGGGATTATCTATTTCTGAATTGTTTTGAGCTATAAGTAATATTTTTTTATTATATTTCATTACGTTGTTAAGCGCATTAACTGATAGTTTTCTTCCTACAAATAATGGAACAACCATTTGAGGAAAAACTACAATATCTCTTAAAGGCAGAACAGGAATAATTGGACTATTCATAAGTTTAAAATGATAGTAATTAATAAAAAATCAAGACTTATTTACAGCTAATTTTTGACTATTGTCTTTATTGGCAAATAAAAGGATTGGTTGAGACATTTTTTTTACTACCTCAGAATTAATCACAATCTTTTTCAACTCCTTTTGATCTGGTGATTCAAACATTAGATCTGTTAGAAGATTCTCCATGATTGATCTCAAACCCCTAGCTCCCGTATTATGCTTCACAGCCAAATTAGCAATTTCTGAGAGAGCATCGTTTTTAATCTCTAATTCAATGTTGTCCATTTTAAATAAAAGTTCAAATTGTTTAATTATAGCATTCTTTGGTTCCTTCATAATACGTATCAACATTTTATCATCTAATTCTTCTAATGTTGCACATACTGGCAATCTACCAACAAATTCTGGAATCATGCCGAATTTTAGCAAATCTTCGTTTTCAAGCTTTTTTAATGTATCCCCAATTTTTTTTTCATTAAAGTCAGTTAAAGTTGAATTAAAACCAATAGTAGAACCTTTTAAACGATGGTTAATAATATTTTCTAGTCCTGTGAAGGCGCCTCCACAAATAAAAAGTATGTTTGATGTATCAATGTGTAAAAATTCTTGTTGCGGGTGTTTTCTCCCACCTTGTGGAGGAACACTAGCTATGGTTCCTTCCATAATTTTTAACAATGCTTGTTGTACACCTTCTCCCGAAACATCTCTGGTAATAGAAGGATTGTCACTCTTCCTACCAATCTTATCAATTTCATCTATATAAACAATACCTTTTTGAGCTCTTTCAACATTATAATCTGAAGTCTGAAGTAATCTTAAAATAATATTTTCCACATCCTCACCTACATAACCTGCTTCGGTTAAACTTGTTGCATCTGCCATTGTAAATGGGACATCTAATATTCGTGCCAAAGTTTGAGCTAACAAAGTTTTTCCCGTTCCAGTTGGGCCAATTATTAAGATATTTGATTTTGATATCTCTACTTCAGAAATACCTTTATTAGATAATCTTTTATAGTGATTGTATACAGCTACAGATAATATTTTTTTTGCATTATTTTGACCAATCACATAATCATTTAAAATTGAATAAATTTCTCTAGGTTTAGGTACACTTTGTTTTATTTTTTTTTTATTGTTTTTTGTATCCTCTTTGATAATATCCATGCAAAGTTCAACACATTCATCACAAACAAATACAGTGGGGCCTGCTATTAATTTTTTTACTTCTTTTTGATTTTTGCCGCAAAAAGAGCAAAAAAGTGAATCTTTATCATTCTTTTTTGTCATTATTTTCTATTTTTCACAATTTTATCAATTAGTCCAAATTTTATTGCTTCTTCAGGAGAAAAATATTTATCTCTTTCCATTATTATTTCAACTTCCTTAATATTCTTTCCAGTATGTTTTGCATAAATCTGATTTAATCTTCTTTTTGTTTTGATAATCTCATTGGTTTGAATCTCAAGATCTGTTACTTGTCCTTGATAACCTCCGCTTGGCTGGTGAATCATAATTCTAGAATTGGGCAATGAAAATCTCATATCTTTTTCTCCTGCCGCTAATAACAGTGATCCTGCTGAAGCTGCTTGACCAATACAAATAGTCATAATACTTGAAGAAATATATTGCATTGTATCATATACAGCTAGTCCAGACCAAACAATGCCGCCTGGAGAATTAATATAAAAAGATATTTCTTTTTTTGGATTTTCTGATTCTAAAAACAAAAGCTGTGCACACACAAGACTTGCAATATTGTCATCTATTGGACCTGTAAGAAAAACTATTCTTTCTTTTAACAATCTAGAATATATGTCATACGCTCTTTCACCTCTAGATGATTGTTCCACTACCATTGGAATAAGATTGTTAGTCAAATTTTTTAAGGGATCCTTCATTTGTTTTCCTTATTATAATTAAAAGTATCTTCTTGCAATTTTTTGAATTCCTTAACAGATATTTTTTTTGTCTCTTTTTTTGTTTTCGAAACAATATAATTCACAACTTTTTTTTCAATGATTGGGCCCCTAATTGACTCTATGCTTGCAGGATTTTGCTTAAAGTAATCAAGTATTTTCTTTTCTTGACCAGGATACTGAGATGCATAATTTAGCATTCCATCAGTTAATTCTTTTTCTGTAGTTGTAATTTTTTGCTCACTAGATATGTGTTGTATCAATATCGCCAGTTTCACTCTTCGTACTGCAATTTCTCTATATCTTTCTTTTAACTTTTTTTCTGTTAATTTTTTATCATCTTCATCAAGCTTATCATCTTTTTTTGCATGTTCAATCTTATGCCAAATTAAACTAAACTCTTCTTCAAGCATACCTTCAGGAATATCAAAATTATTTTTTAATTCTAGAATATCCATAAGTTGTTTTTTTTCAATCTCTCTTAAATAAATTTCATATTGATGTGATAAATTTTTATTAAAATTATTTTTAAATTCTTTTTCAGATTTAAAATTATTTTTTTCTAAGAATTCCTTATCAACTTCAAATTTAATATTTTCTTCAATAGATAAAACATTAATTTCAAATTCTACATTTTTTTCTTTATCGAGTTTTAGAAGATCTTTTAAATTGAATTTCAACTTGAATATATCTCCAATCTTTGCTTTCTTTTTAATCAATTTATTGCTGATATCGGGTAATACTTGATAATCAGAATCAGTTACTATTGAAATATTATCTTGAGATTTTATATATTCAGGTACTGAATCATCATTTGTTTTAATATTTACGAAAACTTTATCGGTGTATTTAATCCCTCTACTGTCATTTAATTTAGAATATTTTTTTTGAGAGTTTAAAAAAGACTTATAATTCTCTTCAGTTGTTCTTTCATCAACATCAATATTATAATTTATGGTTTTAATTTTATCAAAAGGAAAGATATTTATTTCAGGTTTTAAATCAATTTTAAGATTAAATTCAATTGGTTCATCTCGTTTATATTTTTTTACTTCTACTTTGGGCTGTCTAAAAGCATTCAATTTTTTTTCAATTATAAGTTGTTTTGTTTTTTCCTGAATAATATTTCCTAAAACTTCGTTTAATATATTATTTTCATATTTTTTTTTAACTATATTAAGTGGGGCCTTTCCCTTCCTGAAACCTGGCAGTGTGACCGTAGGAATAATTTCTCTTACTTTATCATTGATTGAATTATCAACTTCATCAAAAGGAATTTCTAATGAGTATTCCTTATATAATTTCTTAGAGTTTAATTCTTTTATATTCATATTTTTTTTTGGTAGGCCGGAAAGGACTTGAACCTTCAAACCTTGCGGCACTAGATCCTAGTCTAGCGT
>Ga0187833_10004657_pt1 | contig 13299 bp, 10 predicted proteins | sample ETNtaG_37_FD_167968 | JGI IMG/M metagenome (GOLD analysis project Ga0187833, IMG submission 167968) | Marine microbial and viral communities from oxygen minimum zone, Eastern Pacific Ocean - ETNP2014_SV_400_PacBio MetaG (Illumina Assembly) | ecosystem: Environmental > Aquatic > Marine > Hypoxic... | reverse complement strand
CCAAATGGTTGAAAGGTTTGAGGAATTGAAAAAAACGGTCAATTTAAAAGGATTTAGACCTGGCAAGGTTCCCATAGAAATTCTGAAAAGACAATTTGGAAAAGCAGTTTATGGTGAAGTTCTCGATAAAATTTTAAAAGAGACTTCCAGTAAAGCTCTAGAAGATAAAAAAATAAAGGTTGCCGGACAGCCCAAGATAGATCTTAAAAAATACGGGGAGAATAAAAATTTAGAATACACAATCCATGTTGAACAATTACCTAAAATAAAAATTAAAGGAATAGAGGAAATTAAAATTACAAATTATGAAATTAGAACTACTAGCATAGACATAGATAAAAGAATCAAAGATATAGCTAAAAATCAAAATAATTTCAAAGATAAGAAAAACGAAGAAACTGCTGCACAGGGGGATTTAGTTATTTTTGACTACAAAGCAACAATTGATGGAAAGGATTTTAAAGGAGGTGAAGGAAGCAATACTCAAATTATTTTGGGTAAAGATTTGTTCATTAAAGATTTTGATAAACAATTAATTGGTGTAAAAAAGCAGGAAGAAAAAATTGTTGAAGTTAATTTACCGGATAACTATCCACATAAAGAATGCTCAAATAAAAAAGCAAATTTTGTTTGTAAAATTGTAAATATCAAAAGTCCAAAAGAAATTAAAATTAACGATGAGTTTGCAAAAACTCTTGGGGCAAAAGATCTGAATGATTTAAAAACAATTGTTTCAAAACAAATTCAAGAACAGTATAAAAATACCCTTAACACAATAACAAAAAAAGAAATCTTTGATCAATTGGATAAATTCCAGGACGTTCAAATTCCAGAAAATCTTATTCAACAAGAAATTGAACTGCTAAATCACGGAATGAAAAATGAAGAAATAAAAAAAAATGAAAAATTAAATGAGGAGATGGCAAAAAAAAGAATTAAAATTGGATTAGTTTTAAATGAGCTTGGAGAACAAAATAATTTGAAAGTTAACGAGGAAGAAATTAAGAATGAAATTCAGAAACAAATTCAAATGATGCCCGACCAGGCAAAACAAGTGACAGAGTATTATCAAAAAACTCCTTCTGCAGTTGCGAGCTTAAGGGGAGGATTGTATGAGGAAAAAATTATTTCTTTGATAAAAGAAAAAGCTAGGTCTACTAAAAAAAATATCTCTACAGATGAAGCGGAGAAAATTATATTAGATCAAAATAAAGAACCCAAAAAGAGTAGTGCAGCACAGCCAAAAATTCAAAAAACCACTACAAAAAAACCTGGAAAACGAAAAAAAGTTAGCAAAAAGTAATCACTAGTTGTATAAGGATTGAATCGCTATATGACTGATAAAATTCAAGAACATATGAATAATCTTATTCCAATGGTTGTTGAGCAATCAAGCCGTGGAGAAAGAGCCTTTGATATATATTCTAGACTTTTAAAGGAAAGAATAGTTTTTGTAGTAGGTTCAATTGGTGACAATATTGCGACTTTGGTAACAGCACAACTTTTATATTTGGAATCTGAAAACCCTAAAAAAGAAATTTACCTTTATATTAATTCTCCAGGCGGATTAGTGAATGCTGGACTTGGAGTTTATGACACGATGCAATATATCAAATCACCGGTTTCTACATTGTGTATCGGACAGGCTTCTTCCATGGGTTCTTTTCTTTTAGCAGCTGGTGAAAAAGGAAAACGATTTTCTCTTCCCAATTCTAGAATTATGGTTCACCAACCTTCTGCCGGTTTCCAAGGACAAGCAACTGATATTGAAATCCATGCGAATGAAATTATGTCATTAAAAAGAAAATTGAATGAAATTTATTCAAAACATACAGGTCGATCTGTTGAAGAAATAAAAAATGCTCTTGAAAGAGATAAATTTATGACACCTCAAGAGGCAAAAGAATTTGGATTAATAGATAAAGTTGTAGAAAGAAGAAACTGACCCCCAATATTTAGTTTTACCCACAACTCACGCTTGATTTAGATCTGTTACATATAATAAAGTCAACTAACTGATTCGTTTATAAAATTATGAGCAACAAAAATAATAAGAATATTCTTTACTGTTCCTTCTGCGGAAAAAGTCAGCACGAAGTTAAAAAGCTTATTGCCGGTCCAACAGTATTTATTTGTGATGAGTGTGTTGAACTATGTATGGATATCATTAAGGAAGAAAACAAAGATACATTAGTCAAATATCAGGAGGGTGTACCTTCACCAAAAGAAATTTGTAACGTGTTAGATGATTATGTTATTGGTCAAAAATATGCAAAGGAAGTTTTATCAGTTGCCGTTCATAATCATTATAAGCGATTAAATTATATAGCAAAAAATAGTAAAGAAGTCGAATTAGCTAAATCTAATGTATTATTAATTGGTCCAACAGGTTGTGGGAAAACTTTACTAGCTCAAACGCTTGCAAGAATTCTAGATGTGCCATTCACTATGGCAGATGCAACAACTCTTACCGAAGCAGGCTATGTTGGAGAGGATGTTGAAAATATAATTTTAAAACTTTTACAATCTGCTGATTACAACGTCGAAAAAGCGCGAAATGGAATTGTATATATTGACGAAGTTGATAAAATTAGTAGAAAATCCGAAAACCTTTCTATTACAAGAGATGTATCTGGTGAAGGTGTTCAACAAGCCTTACTAAAAATCATGGAGGGAACAATTGCAAATGTTCCTCCACAAGGAGGAAGAAAACATCCTCAGCAAGAATTTTTACAAGTTGACACAACCAATATTTTATTTATCTGCGGAGGTGCTTTTGCTGGATTAGATAAAATTATTTCTCAACGAAGCAAAGGAACTTCAATTGGTTTTAGTGCCGTAGTTAAAAGTACAGATGAAAAAAGAGCTGGAGAGGTCATTAAAACTTTGGAACCAGAGGATTTATTAAATTATGGTTTAATTCCAGAATTTATTGGTCGGATGCCGATAGTTGCTACACTTGATGATTTAGATGAAGAATCGTTAGTAAAAATTTTAAAAGAACCAAAAAATTCTCTAATAAAACAATATCAACAAATCTTTAGATTTGAAGGAGTAAAGCTAACTTTTAAAGATGACGCATTACTAGAAATCGCAAAAAAAGCAGTTACAAAAAAAACTGGAGCAAGAGGATTGCGTACTATAATAGAATCTCTGCTTTTGAAAACAATGTTTAATTTGCCAAGTCAAGATAATGTAGAAGAAGTTATTGTTGATCAAGGAGTGGCGCTTGGTCAAAGCGAACCTATAGTAGTTTATTCTAAGAACAAAAACAAAACAGACAAGTCAACAGCTGCATAAATTTTTGTTGAAATATTCAAAATTATATCCATATTTAAGGTATGAGTAACGAAAATTTATTTCCCCTTTTGCCATTAAGAGATGTCGTTGTATTTCCTCGCATAATGGTTCCTTTGTTTGTTGGAAGAGAAAAATCTATTACTGCATTAAATGAAGTGATGAAAACAGACAAAAAAATTATATTGGTTACACAAAAAAATTCTGAAATTGATGATCCAGGAAAAAATGATGTTTTTATTTATGGATGCGAATGCTCAATTCTTCAATTACTTAAATTACCAGACGGAACTGTAAAAGTGTTAGTTGAGGGTACCAAAAGAGTCAAAATTTTAGATATTAATGATGATGGTGAGTTTATTGCCTGTAAGATAATGTATCCTGAGGATGTTTTGACCGAAAAAGAGAATCTTTATCCTTTAGCTGTAACTGCTCTTAGAAAGTTCGAAAAGTTAAGTGTGGTTAGCAGAAAAATTCCAAATGAGACTTTAAATAATTTAAAGTTATTAAAAGACCCTTCGCAGATTGCTGACAATATTGCATCTTATTTAAATATATCAATTTTAGAAAAGCAACAATTATTTGAAGTTTTAAATGTTAAGAAAAGAATTAATAATATTATTGAAATATTGGATCACGAAGCAAGTATTATTGGTGTTGAGAAGCGAATTAGAGGTCGAGTTAAAAATCAAATGGAGAAAACACAAAGAGAGTATTATTTGAATGAGCAATTAAAAGCGATTCAAAAAGAACTTGGAGAAATTGAAGAAGGCAAAGATGAAACAGGCAATCTTCACAAAGCAATTCTTAAAGCAAAAATGCCAAAAGACGTAAACAAAAAATGTTTGTCAGAACTTAAGAAGTTAAAATCAATGAGCCCAATGTCTGCTGAAGCTACAGTGATTAGAAATTATTTAGATTGGATGATTGATTTACCCTGGTACAAAAAAAGCAAAGTTTTTAGCGATTTAAATGAAGCATCAAAAGTCTTGGATGAAGATCATTACGGTTTAGAAAAAGTTAAAGAAAGAATAATTGAATACTTAGCGGTTCAAAAAAGAATAGATAAAATCAAGGGCCCTATTTTATGTTTGGTTGGCCCACCAGGTGTTGGCAAGACTTCGCTTGGAAAATCTATTGCTAGAGCAACTGGAAGACAATTTGTTAGAATGTCTTTAGGAGGGATTAGAGATGAAGCTGAAATTAGAGGTCACCGAAGAACTTATATTGGATCTTTGCCAGGTAAAATTGTTCAACAGATGAAAAAAGCTGGTACTAAAAATCCACTCTTTCTATTGGATGAAATAGATAAAGTCGGAGCTGATTATAGAGGAGATCCATCATCAGCATTGTTAGAGGCATTGGATCCAGAACAAAACTCATCTTTTAATGATCATTATTTGGAAGTCGACTACGATCTATCAGATGTGATGTTTGTAACAACTGCTAACACTTTAAATATTTTACCTGCCCTCTTAGATAGGCTAGAAGTTATTAGGATTCCTGGCTACACAGAGGACGAAAAAATAAATATTGCAAATCAATTTCTTCTTCCAAAACAAATTAAAGATAACGGGGTTAAAGAAAAGGAATTGAATATAGCTGATGATATAATGCAAGAAATAATTAGAAGTTATACCAAAGAATCCGGTGTTAGAAATTTAGAAAGGGAAATTTCAAAGATTGCAAGAAAAACGGTTAAAAAAATTGTGGCAGAAGAAGGAGAAAAAATTGATATTGATGCGAATAATTTACCAGATTTTTTGGGTATTAAAAAATTTAAATTCGGTGAACTTGAATCTGAAGATAAGGTTGGAGTAGCTACAGGATTAGCTTGGACTGAATTAGGAGGTGAAATATTAAAAATTGAAACAGTCCACATGCCTGGAAAAGGAAAAATGCAAATTACTGGTAAACTAGGAGATGTAATGCAGGAGTCCGTAAAGGCTGCAAAATCTTATGTTAGATCAAAAAGTTTAAACTATGGCATTATTCCTCCAGTGTTTGAAAAAAAAGATTTTCATATACATGTGCCTGAAGGAGCCACTCCAAAAGACGGACCCTCTGCTGGCATTGGAATGGTGACATCTATTGTATCTTCTATAACAGGAATTCCCGTTAGAAAAGATATTGCTATGACAGGAGAAGTAACATTAACAGGCCAGGTATTACCAATCGGAGGATTAAAAGAAAAATTACTTGCCGCACATAGGGCAGGAATTAAAGAAGTTTTAATTCCTAAAGACAACGAAAAAGATTTAGCAGAAATTCCAAAAAAAGTTAAGGAAGATGTTAAAATAACAATCGTTTCATCCGTTGATAGTGTTTTGAAATATGCTTTAACGAAAGAACTAAAACCTGTGGATTGGGTCGAAGTTGAAACACTACCAAAATCAGGCGAAAGTGACAAATCTATAGCTCAAACACACTAATTGTCTCTAGAAAACTATTTAGCTTAATGGGTCTAAGAATAAAAGATATTTCAATTCCCAACTATGAGCGGGTTATTCGTGCAACTAATGAAACTACAAAATTAAATTGCATAATTGCGATTCATAACACAAAATTAGGTCCAGCTTTAGGAGGTGTTAGAAGCTGGTCTTATAACAATTTTGAAGAACATTTAAATGACGCGCTTCGTCTTTCGAAGGCCATGAGTTTAAAAAATAGTGTTTGTGGAATAAATTTCGGTGGAGGCAAAGCTGTTATAAATTTAAAAAATATAAGAAAAACTCCTGAACTTTATGAATCTTACGGTGAACTTGTCGATCAATTAAATAATACATATATTACCGCTGGTGATGTTGGTACTTCTTTGGAAGATTTAATCTCGATTAACAAAACAACAAAGTATGTTAGTGGTATCAAACTCGAAACATCTGCTCCAACAGCAAAAGGAATTTTTAACGCGATAAAAACTACTTATAAGTTTTTAACTGATAAAGAATTAAAAGAATCTACTATTGCAATTAGTGGTATAGGTAAAGTTGGAAGTAAGTTGTCAAAGCTTTTATTTGAAAAAAATGCAAAATTAATTGTTTCAAATATTGGTAGAGATGCAATAGATCAGTTAAAGCAAGATAAAATATCATTTACTGAATCTGATATTATTACAATTTTTGAAAAAGAATGCGATATTATTTCACCATGTGCACTGGGTGGAACGATCAATTTAGAAATTAAAAAGAAATTAAAATGTAAAGCGATTGTTGGTGCAGCTAATAATCAACTAGATACACCAGAAATAGCAGTTTGGTTAAAAAAAAACAATATTTTTTATGCTCCTGATTATTTGGTTAATTCCGGAGGTGTAATTGCAATTTCCTGCGAAATTAATAATTCCGAAGATACTCTAAATGATCAATTAGATAAAATTAGCGATAAAGTTTTATCATTATTAAAAGAGTCTAAAAAAAGTATTTTATCAACAGATAGGATAGTTGAAGACCTTGCTTGGAAAAGAATAAATAGCTAAAAATTTCATTATTTAAAAATCTTGTCTAAGCTTTGTTCAATAGATTTATTCGAATCTATAAAATTATTGTAAATTTTTTGCAACAAAATAGAACAGTATTTTTTATTGTATAATAGATTTTCAAGCAAAGATATTAAATCAGGTAAATTTTTAAATAAAATTTTGTTATGAAGATCTCCCCAAATATTTTTTCCATCGTTTTGAAAACTTTGTATGATTAACCCTCCAGATTCTATAATTAGATTAGATCTAGAATATAACGATACACTTCCCAATATAGATCCTAGATCTAGACAAATATTTCCTTTATATATATTTTTAATTTTTCTTGTATTAAAAATTGAAGGTTTTGATTTAAAAGAAAAAGAATTCCAGTCATCACCAATGAGATTTAATTTGCTATCAAATCTTGTTATCAAATTTTTAATAATTTCAAATCTTAAAAGAACTTTAAGTTTTTTATATAAAAGAAATTTTTTTACTTCATTTTTTGATTCTTCGGATAATTCCTTTTTTAAGATATCCTCATAAATTTTTAGATTGTTATTAGAAAAAATTTTATCCCAAAATTTTTTATTATCAATTATACTAAAATCTTCCAAGAGTTGCATTTTATACTTTTCCCAAATATTTTTTTCTTGAAAGTTAGTTTCTATATTTACTCTAGACATATATACTATTTTTATATCGTCTTGAATCCTGGTTTTTTTTATATTTATTGGATAAACTTGAAAAATTTTTCTACCTTGCAAAATAGGATTATTAATGGTCACATAGTTGTTATCTAAATTCCATAAATTAAAAGGAATATTAATTGTAGTTCCTCTCATCCAAAAATTTATACCTCTTGACTTATCTGTAATTAATGGTTTTCCATCACAAGAAATAGCTTTTCCAATTTTAAAAAATGTTAATAATTTTGCAATAAAGCTCTTAAATGGTCCACCTAAATTAAGAACAAAGTACTTTCCATAAATTCTGCTATTTAAAAAATTATTTAAATCTCCATACCTGTACCTATGCTTAAATGAAAAATAAATAAACTTCATTGAGTTCAAGATATATTCTTAAAAATCAATACTTCTATTCTACACATAAGATCACTAAGTTTAGTATAATTTTAATTCTTTGTTTAAAAATTCCTGATTAATAATATGTCTATTTTCATTCTTTAATTGAAGTAAAAACATTTTTCTAAAATAGTCATTTTTGAAAGAATAATTTTTTAATGCTGATATTGAGTCTTTCCAAAAATTATTATCATATTCAAGCCATCTTAATAAAACTTTAAATTTTGGAAGCAATGGTATTTTAACTCTAATTAATTTACACATAATGTAAGTAAAGGTATTTGCTTTTTCAATTTGCGTTTTATTCAGCTTATCCAATTTGTCCACGTTCTCTAATAAAGTTTTATATTCATGTACTGTTTTGGGTTGTTTTGCAAATTCTAATTTTGAATACATACTTCTTCCAGCGATAATAGATGGTATTCCGAAACTTGCAAATTCTAATGGACCACTTCCTGTACAAGAAACAATTGCATTTACACTATTGGCAATTGTCATGGATGATAAATTTTTTGGAAATAATTTTATATTTTTAAAATTTTTATAAAATTTTGTTACCTCTGCAATTGTATTGGTTGATGTTTCAGGATATCTTATTTCTGCAGGGTGTGGTTTTATTAACCAGTTAATTTTATCATTTTTTGATATTGTTGCTAATGTTTCTCTTAGCCAGGTCAAATTATCTTTAAATAGTCTCCAGCCAAAAAGAAAATTTCCATCAATTAAACAATGACCAAACACAATGCAAATAGGCTTTTTATAATCCCAACTTAATAGATTACATAATTCTGATCTTGTAATTTCTTTTTTTCCTTTAAAGTTGAAGTGTCCATCATTTATATAATTATATTGCTCTTCACCAAAAAATCTTTTTTTTATTACGATTGACCCTTTTTCTGATGCTTTTTCTTTAAAGTTATTAAATATATAATCAAATAAGTCTTTTTCAACCTCATCTGCTGGCTCATAAGCCTGCGATATATTGGAATATTTTTTTACTGTAACCCACTGTGGTCCACCTCTTCTTGAAAAAACATCTATATTATTTTTTAAGGAATTTTGAAAAATTATACACGATGGAATAAATTGTTGTTCAGATTGAATTACTGCTCTAATATTATTCTCTTTTAAAACTGTCAAATAATATTCTTGAATTTTAAGTGTTTCTGCTAAATGATAATAAAATTTAAAATTAAGTTTATTAATAGTTCCTTTTCCAGTATGTCTGAGAACATGTTCATAAACGATTTTTCCTAAGTGGATTGATTCTTTTTTATAATTTAAAAATTCATCAATACTTTTAATATTTTTTATAATTTTTATTGCTGATAAAAAAAATTTAAATCTTTTAAAAAAATTTCCCTTTTTTATATAGAAAAATTCATTAACTCCAAAGCTTCTAAGTATAAATTCACCTTGAAAATCATTTTTGTCGATTAGACCAACTAATTTTAAATTAAGTTCATGTTCTAGATATTTTGCAATAATTCCATTTGTTAAGTAATAACCAGGGTTATGCACAAAGCAGGAGACTATAATTTTTTTTTGTTCATTCTTAATTGGTAAATTATTTTGAGTCCAAGTTTTTTGATTCTCTTTTGTGTATAATTTAAAAAATTTGTTTCGACTAAAATTTATGTTTTTTTTATTAAAAAAATTAAAACAAAAATAACCAATAATTTGGTGATTTTTAATAAAATAAATTACTCTTTTAATTAATTCAAAAGTGTTTTTAATTTCTTTTAATATAAAAAGAAAAATAAGAATAAAATAATTAATAGAAATAATTTTCATTGTTTGCTAGTATTACCACTAACTATGATCAATGTTAAAAAATAATTAATATCTTTCCAATACTACTGAATTTTCAATTTGTTTTATTGGTATCTTCCAATATTTTTTTAGTAGTTGAATGGCTTTTTTTTTTCTATGAAGAGTAAAGCCAAACTTCTCATAAAATTTAATTGCCCAAGTAGCTTTCTGCCAGGTACCTACTAATAAACGAGAACTTTGATTTTTTTTTAATAGATATTTAAGCAATGTACTTCCTGTTCCTTTACCTTGATAGGAAGTTAAAGTATAAGTGTGTCTTATTAGGACAACATCTTTTATTTTCTGAATTCCTATCACTCCGATTAATTTGTTATTGTGATTACAGCCAAACATATGAACTCCATCGGTAAATTCATTAATTAATTCTTGTTCCGACATATAAGGCTCATGCCAACAATTATCAGGAATGATACCCTTGTATTTTATGGCGGCATCGTTGATCACGTAAAGAATTTTGAAGCTATCATTTTTCATATATTCTATTATCATCTTATAATTGTACTACTAGTTTGAATTTCGTACAAATTATTCTCCAATCAATCAGATGGATGTTTAAAAAATAAATTTTGCATTCAATAGTAACACATATTGTCTTGTATCTTCAGTTCGTCACTTTGATGCTTTGGTCAATGTACCAGTGGATCGATACTCTTGAAAGTTATTGGCAAGTGATTAATAATAATCTTAAATAAAGTTAATGTTTAAAATTTTAATACTGGCTTATCTTATAGGGCACGATATAAAATTTTTTATTTATAAAGTCAGTAAGATTTCAATAATCACGTATACCAAAAAAAAATTTCTACTAATTTACACGCTGACTCAACGAAAATTATGTTGTAGCATAGGTTCATGAAAAAACTTCTAAGGATATTGTTTCATGGTTCGTGGCGTAATAATTGCATAATCAGTGTAATAAAAAAGAAAAATCCTCGTGAAGCAGTTGTCAAGAAATAATTGAAGTTAAGCATGGACATGAAACGCCATACAAAAGATTTTTGCCAAGAGGATTGGATGGACCCTTTTTATTTAAATGAATTATTAACAGAAGAGGAAAAATCAATTAAGAAAACAACAAAAGATTATTGTAATTCAAAATTATTGCCTAGAGTAATACAAGACAATAAAAAATGTTTTTTTGATAAAAAAATTTACCAAGAATTTGGTTCTCTAGGTTTTTTGGGTATTACTATAAACGGTTATGGAGCTGCGAACGCTTCCAGTGTTGCATACGGTTTAGTTGCAAAAGAATTTGAATCAGTGGATAGCAGTTATCGATCTGCTATATCAGTTCAATCATCTTTGGTAATTCACCCTATATTTTGTTTTGGATCAGAAAAACAAAAACAAAATTATTTGCCTGAACTTATAAATGGCAATTTAGTTGGATGTTTTGGTTTAACTGAAAATGAGGCAGGGTCTGATCCATCTTCTATGAAAACAAATTTCATTGAAGTATCAGATGGATACATAATAAATGGTACTAAAAATTGGATTACCAATGCTCATATAGCTGATGTTTTAATTATTTGGGCAGTAAATAAAGAAAAAAAAATCCACGGATTTATTATCGATAGAAAATCACAAGGTTTGACAACTTCTATGATAGAAAAAGCTAGTTTAAAAATTAGCCCTACGGGTCAGATAATATTAAATAATGTAAAAATTCCAAAGAATAATATTTTACCTAACACCCAAGGATGGAAGTCTGTTTATTCGTGTTTAAATAAAGCTCGTTATGGAATTGCGTGGGGAGTGATGGGTGCAGCGGAATCATCATGGCTTATCGCCAAAGATTATACAGAAAATAGGATTATGTTTAATAAGCCGTTAGCTATTAAACAACTAATTCAAAAAAAATTAGCAAATATGCAAACTGAAATTTCACTTGGTCTTGGTGCCTGTTTACTTACTGGAAGAGCTTTAGACAACAATAAAGACATAAAAATAGCCACCAGTATGTTGAAGAGAAATAATTGCTATAAAGCTCTTAAAATTGTTAGAGACGCAAGAGATATGTTGGGCGCCAATGGCATATTGGATGAATACCACATTATTCGACACCTAATTAATCTTGAAACAGTTAGCACATATGAAGGAACTTCAGATATTCATGCTCTAATTCTTGGTAAATCCCAAACAAAAATTGATGCATTTTAAAAAAAAATTTTTCTATTTAAACTATGGTTTTATAAAAGGTACAGTGTTAGAAAAAGATTGAAAACTCGACATTATGTTGTATACGAGTGTAGTTTTAGAAGGGGCGGTTAGCTCAGTTGGTAGAGCATCTCGTTTACACCGAGAGGGTCATAGGTTCGAGTCCTTTACCGCCCACCATTCGGGGGTGTAGCTCAGTTGGTTAGAGCACGTGCCTGTCACGCACGGGGTCGCGAGTTCGAGTCTCGTCACTCCCGCCAGAATCGTCTAATAAAGATAATAAAAGCAAGACAAAATATGACTTTAACTTCACTATTAGCACGAAAGAAAATATTATATATAAAGTAACTATGTTAATTGAATTTTTAAAAAATTATTTTTCAATAATAATTTTTCTATTTGTAGCGATTGGACTAAGTATCGGTTTTATCGTACTAAATTTTTTACTATCTCCCAAAAATCCAGATCCTGAAAAACTATCTGCATATGAATGTGGTTTTGAGGCTTTTGGAGATTCAAGAATGGAATTTGATGTAAGATTTTATCTTGTAGCAATTCTTTTCATTATTTTTGATTTGGAAATAGCCTTTTTATTTCCCTGGGCTATTTCGCTAGGTAGTATTGGAATCATTGGATTTTGGTCAATGATGATTTTTCTTTTTATACTTACAATTGGATTTATATATGAGTGGAAAAAAGGTGTTTTAGATTGGGATTAACACAATGATAAATATTGAAGATAGACAAAAAAAAATACCAGTTGAATTCAAAAAACTGGCTAAAGATTTTACAGACAAAGGTTTTATTACGACATCCATGGATAATCTTGTAACATGGTCAAGAACAGGATCATTGCACTGGATGACATTTGGTTTAGCATGTTGCGCTGTAGAAATGATGCAAGCTGCAATGCCCAGATATGATTTAGAAAGATTTGGTGTGGCACCCAGAGCATCTCCTAGACAATCTGATGTTATGATTGTTGCAGGCACACTTACAAATAAAATGGCTCCAGCACTTAGGAAAGTTTATGATCAAATGCCTGAACCTAGGTATGTGATATCTATGGGTAGTTGTGCAAATGGAGGAGGTTATTATTACTATTCTTACGCAGTAGTAAGAGGCTGTGATAGAATAGTTCCAGTTGATGTTTACGTTCCAGGTTGCCCACCTACAGCAGAGGCATTATTATACGGAGTTTTACAACTTCAAAAAAAAATAAGACGAGAAGGTTCAATTGAAAGATAAACTTTTGATGAAGACTGAACTTAATAATTTAGAAAAAACTATTAATTCTGGTTTAACAACCAAAATTAAATCATCCGGAACTAAATTTAATTATTTAACAATAGAGATTGAAATTGAAGAAATTACACAAGTCATTCAATTTTTGAAAACTAGCGAAAAATGTAAATTTAGACAGCTAACGGATATTACAGCTGTTGATTATCCAAGAAAAGAAAAAAG
>Ga0187833_10004654_pt1 | contig 13304 bp, 13 predicted proteins | sample ETNtaG_37_FD_167968 | JGI IMG/M metagenome (GOLD analysis project Ga0187833, IMG submission 167968) | Marine microbial and viral communities from oxygen minimum zone, Eastern Pacific Ocean - ETNP2014_SV_400_PacBio MetaG (Illumina Assembly) | ecosystem: Environmental > Aquatic > Marine > Hypoxic... | reverse complement strand
ACTTGGTCTATGATATTTTTGTAAATAAGCAAAATTCATTTTATTACTTACTTATAACATTCTGTTTTTTTATTATTCTTTCTCTATTAAAAAATGAAGGAATAGTTATGGTCATAATTTTATTGAGTATTATGATTATAATTAATATTTCAAAAAAAGAAATATTACAAAATTATAAAAAAATAATTTTTTTATTATTTTCACTTATCCCAATATTAATTTGGAAAATTAATTGTATTAATCATAATATAAAAAATGTTGTCATAAATTATGATGCGCTAAATATATTAACAGATAGGATTTTTGATTATAATTCTTTTAAATTAATATTTAAGTTTTTGATTTTAGATACTAAGTTCATTCTTTCAATAATTTTTATTTTAATAGCTTTTAATTTTACTAAAAATAAAAAAATTTTTTATTTCAGCTTATTAGTTGGAATGTCCTATATATTCTTGCTGTTTATGGTATATTTAATGACTCCTTTTGATCTCACATGGCAGTTATCATCGAGTGCCTCTCGTATACTCATGTCACCGGCTTTTTTGTTTTCTTTTTTTGGACTTTTGCAAATTTACTATATGAAAGAAAAAAATTCACAAATTTTAAAATCTTAAATTAATGAGAGAGAAAATTGCAAAAAAATATCACGAAACAATCTAAAATCCTTTTTTATAAAGTCCACTAACACCAGGGCTATTACCTGGACATTAAAAATATTTTTCTTTCAAGTATTTTTCTAAGACCTAACAAAGTAATTACACCACCTAATATATGCATTACATTTGCTAAGTTAATAATTATAATAGATAATAATTTATCTTTAAAATTTTTAACATATTTACTTAATTCAAAGTAAATAAATAAATTAATAAAAAATAATAAACATAAAAGAATATAAACCTTATTTATAAATATTAAATTTAGATTAAAAAAAATTACAATAAGAAAAAAACTACCGATTGGTACTGCTGGAATAAATCCTTTAATACCTTCTTTAAAATTCACTGAAAAAAACAACGCTGTACCATAACTTAATCTTTGAAGTAAAAACTTAAGTATTTTCCTTTGTTTGTGATAAACAAAAATACTTTGTGAAAATAAAGCCTTAAAATTTTTGATTTTTTTTCTTAAATCTTTAAAAAGTTCTTTGTCTTCACCAATATAAACTTTTTGATTCATACCATTGCACTTTAAAAATAAATCTCTCCTCATTATTAAATTACAAGATTCTAAATAATCATCACAATACCTTTCTGGACTTTTATATTTTCTATATTTTAAATGACCACTTACAAAAAAAGACCTTTTACAAAAAGATGTAATTTTTTCTGAATAACTTTGTTTAGTAAAAGGAATATTGGGCCCGCCAACAATATGAATTTTTTTTGGCAACCAATGAATCAAAGGTATTTTGGTATGAAAATCTAAAGGATAATATTTATTTGGTGTCGTAATGAAAACATAATTTTTTGATACTCTTACACATTCTCTGATAAAATTAATTTGGTTATTATAAGAACCAACATGTTCAATCGTGGCAGATGTAAAAACAATATCAAAGTTATCTTTTTCAAAATTAGTCATTTCTCCATCTCTCTTAATAAATTGTTTTACATGAGGATATTTTTTTTTTAAAAAAAATAAATCATGATTTGATAAACAAAAAACATTTTTATTATCTCTAGTTTTTTGTAGAATAATATTATGATTATCATCTAAAGAGGATGTTGTACCAATATCCAATATTGAATTATTACCATTGTAATTTGTTTGTTTAACAAATATTTTATGAATTTTTTCTCTATTATATCTAAGAATTTTTTTTAACATTCCATCAATCAAGGGAACTTTTTTCCAAAATGTTTTTTCTTCTTCACTTAAATTTGTCATAAATTAATTAAATGATTAACGGGCGTTCTGTTTACCAAACTATCCTCCCCATTCGCTGTTTTTAACTCCTATCTCAAAGGAGTACAAGGAACCACCAAATAATTTTACTAAAATTGAGGAGTATTCATTCCCATTAGTGTTTATTGAAAATGAATTGTTACCAAAATACTGATCATTAATAAATTTTCCAAACCCATAACCAGGAACAGATATGCCAGTAGACGTTTCATCTCAAATGACAAATATTTCTTTTTCTGTTTTTTCACAATTTATTAAGGCTGTTAAGTAAATTTACTTAATATATCTGATGAATTAATAAAAAATCTTATTTTTTCTTTTTATTCAGTCGATATCAAATACGTCTAATTCTTTGTCAAACTACCCCTTGTTGTTGACCCATATCCAAAGCTAGCCCGTTCAGATTGTATAAGAAATAGTTCACGAGGATCATCCTTATCGTAAGCACGCCTACCGTGTAAAAATCTTAAATTATCAACCATTAAAAAATCACCCTTTTCCCAAGAATGTTCGTATGTTAAATCATCCGCTTTTTGTTTAATTTCCTCTAAAATTTTCTTGGGTATCTCCTGACCGTCGGTCATTGTTCTACTAATTAATTGTGGCTCACTCTCTAAGCTTACGAATAAATGGTTTGTAAAACAAAGATTTTTAGAAGAACGTCCTTCCTGTACGGCGTATCTCAATTGTGTCAAATGGAGTATGCCAGAATCCCAATCAATATAACTATTGCCAGCACCAATCGTTCCTAAATACCATGGCTTTTTTCCTTTACCAGGCTTTCCCTCAGCAATTGGAATCTCAAGTTGATAACGCACTGGATTAGCTAAGAAAAAATTTTTAGTATCTGTTGTAAGATTTTTCCAAAGTTTAATACCATCGCATAAAATTGATTTTCCTCCTTTGATAGGAGGCATATTACAATAAAGCCAAATTATTTCAGGCCAAGCGGGTGTAAAGCTTGACTCACTATGAAAGTCGACAGCGGGACCACCAATTATACCACTGCCCATTTCCATGCCACTGGTGTCAACATCACGAACGACTTTTTGACCATAATGGCTAGCGCGACGAATAGCCTCTCCAGAATATTTTTGAGTATATCTATTTGTAATTTCAGTTAATTCTTCGGGTTGAATATTAAAATTTCTAAATAAAATTACCCCATTTTCTTCAAATAAAGTCACTACTTCATGATATAAATCTTGAATTTTAAGATGTTCGGATTTATTTGAAACTATAATACCGCACTCAAATTTATCGGTGGTAAATTTTTTATTCATTCTAAGTTAATTTATAAGTTTTGATTAATCTTAAATATCAGTAAAATATTAAAATGCATTGGAAAATGAAACTCCATAGTTGCGTAAAATTTCAATTCCTTTTTCAAAAGAACTAAAATCAATAATATCATCTGTTTCTAAAGAAATTTTATACTCCTCTTCCAAAGCAGCAATAAGAGACATATGACCAATTGAATCCCATTCGGGGATAATATTATATTCCAATTTTTCAATATCTTTAGAATTAGTTAAAGACAAACTATCAGCAAATACTCTTTTATAATTTTCAATGCTTGTCATAATATAATTTAATCTATCAACAATTTGATTTTATTTTGATTTATAGCAACTTTCATTGATGTAAGTCAAAATAAGATATTATTTTTTTTTATTTTAACTTTGCTACCAAAGAGCGGATATTGAACCGCACTTTATATGATAAAATGCCAGCGACCGTAATAGCTAAAGTTAAAAAATCGTCAGCAATATTTGCAAAACCATGATAAATTTCAAGAGTATGATAATTGTGATTTAAAATAGCGGTATTTTTTTTCTTATTTAAGTTTATTAACTCACAAATATTAAGAAAAGTTTTAACTTATTTATCATTTATATTACTACTGGTCCAAGTAGACGAAAGACTATATCATAATTTATTTATAAAAGTATAAATGGTTTTCAATGAAAAATAATTAAAAAATTGATATGGATAATGAAAAAATAATTTTAAATATTAATAAATTATTTGAAAAAATTAATATTTTTAAGGGAGACAAGGTTTTAGTTTCATCAAACATTTTAAAGCTGTTAATAAAATATAGAAATATAAATAAAAAATTTCTTATAAATATAATTATTGATTCTTTAATAGAAAAAATTGGTCCAAAAGGAACCTTGCTGTTTCCTACGTTCAATTGGGCATTTTGTGAAGGCGAAGACTTTGACTATAATCGAACAAAATCATTATCAGGCTCTTTAGGAAATTTAGCTCTTAAAAGAAAAGATTTTCAAAGGACGAAAAATCCAATTTATTCATTTGCTGTTACTGGAAAAGATAAAGAATATATTTGTAATTTGGATCATGAAAGTTGTTTTGGATTGAATTCACCCTACGGATATTTAATTGAAAATCATGGTAAAAAACTTTTTATAGATATTAATGATATATATAGAGAAGCATTTACCCTTGTTCACGTTGCCGAAGAAGCTGTGGGTGTAAGCTATAGGTATTTAAAAAATTTTTCTGGAATTTATATTGATAAATTTAAAAAAAAGAAGCATGTAAATTATAAAATGTTAGTAAGGAACTTGAATTTAAATATTCTCGGAAGAACAATCATAGATAAGGAATTTGATAATGTATTGATAAAGAAACAAGCTTATGAAAGAAAAAATATTAATGGAACAAGTCTAATATTAATTGACATTAATAAAGCTTACAAAGCAGCTATTTACGATATAAAAAATAAGAAAGGTTTAATTTATCCACTTAAAAAAAAATAATGGTTAGATTATTTGCAAATCTAGAAAAATACAAAAAAAGAATTGCTTTAATTGGGCCAGACGAAAAAACCTATTCATACAATGAAATTTTAAAACAAGTAGAATATCTCAATTCTAAGATTGAAAAGCGTTCACTGATTTTAATATTGGCAAGCAATAATGTTCAATCAATTATAGGTTATGTTAGTTTTATTAGATCTAACAGTGTTTCAATATTATTGGATAAAAGTTTTAAAATAGAATACGTAAAAAATATTATAAAAAAATATAAACCAAACTACATTTTTATTCCAAAAGATTACAATTATATAATAAAAAAAAATTATACCATTATACCTTTTAAAGATTATATTTTGGTAAAAACTAATTTTAAAAAACAAAAAAACATTAATAAAAAAAATGCATTGCTTCTTTCAACATCAGGAACTACACAAAATCCGAAATTTGTTAGGCTTTCAAATTTAAATTTATTACATAATACAAAAAGTATTATTAAATATTTAAAAATCAATTCTAGCCACACAACAATAACAACTATGCCCATGGGATATTCTTATGGTCTTTCGATTATTAATACACATTTAACCACAGGTTCAAAAATAATAATTAATAATAAATCAACTATTGAAAGAAAATTTTGGGGCAATGTAATTAAATATAAAGTCACTTCTTTTGGAGGAGTTCCTCAATTATACGAACAACTAAAAAAAATAAAATTTGAAAATTTTAATTTAAATAATTTGAAATACCTAACACAAGCCGGAGGAAAATTGGATGAAAGTTATCTAAAATATTTTGGATATGTTTGTAATAAAAAAAAAATAAAATATTATGTTATGTATGGACAAACTGAGGCTAGCCCTCGAATGTCATATCTTGATTGGAGTAAATTTTATTTAAATTTCGGAAGCGTTGGCAAGCCATTGCAAAATTCAAAGTTTATACTTTTAAACAATAAAGGCAAAAGAATAAAAAAACCTTTCACAATAGGAGAATTGGTTTATTTTGGAAAAAATGTTTCATTAGGTTATGCTCGAAATATAGAAGATCTAAAAAAAGGAGATGAAAATAAGGGAATACTTTATACTGGAGATTTGGGGTTTAGGGATAAAGATAATTATTATTACATAACGGGTAGAATAAATAGAATTTTGAAGATTTTCGGAATGCGAATGGATTTAGATGACATAGAAAAAAAACTAAAAAAGGATAACTATAAAATCAAATGTATTAATGACAACAAATATTTAAAAATTTTAATTAATGATAATTATAATAAAGAAGAAATTAAGAAAAAAATTTACGATTATTTTGGAATAAATAAAAATTACATATTTATTTCAAAGGTAGAAAAATTTTGTAATCAAAAATCATTTAAAGAGATAATTTAATCATTTAGTATTTTATGAATATAGTTTTATATAAAAAAAAATTATTTTCCCTTAATAAAAATCAAAAAAAAATATTTTTCGAAAAACAAATCAATTTGCTTACTCAACACCATTATAAAAAATCAAAATCCTACAAACAAATTTTAGATTTTTTTGGATATAAATTAAAAAACCAAAAATTAAATCATATTCCATTTTTACCAGCTCAATTGTTTAAAAAATTTGAATTAATAAGTGCACCAAAAGAAAAAATATCAAAAATTCTTATTTCTTCGGGTACTACAGGTTCTACACCATCTAAAATTCATTTGGATAAAGCTAATGCAATCAATCAAATTAAAGCCTTATCAGATATTATGACTTCAATCATTGGGAATTATAGATTGCCAATGTTAATTATTGAACAAAATCTAAGTGTAAAAAATCGATCAATTTTTAATGCTAAATCTGCTGCTATTTATGGATTTTCTATATTTGGTCGAAATCATACATATTTACTAAAAGAAAATAAAGAAATTGATTATAATTTGCTAAATAGGTTTTTAAAAAATTTTGGAAAAAAACCTTTTTTGATATTTGGTTTTACCAATCAAGTCTTCGTACACTTAATAAAAAAACTATCATCACAGTCTCTTAAAAGTAATCTTAAGAATGGAATTTTATTACACGGTGGTGGATGGAAAAAGATGGAAAAAATAAAAATTAATAATAAAATATTTAAACAAAAATTGTTTGAAAAAACTAAATTAAAAAAAATTTATAATTATTATGGTCTAGTTGAGCAAACTGGTTCTATTTTTGTTGAGTGTGATAAATGTTCTTGTTTTGTTACTTCAATTTATTCTGACGTTTTGATTAGAGATAAACATTTTAATCTTGTAAAGAATGGCAAGAAAGGTTTAATACAACTTTTTTCTTTATTACCGACAAGTTATCCCGGACACAGTATACTAACAGAAGATATTGGTGAAATTATTAAGGAGAATAATTGTGATTGTAAAAATAAAGGCAAGCGTTTTCTTGTTCACGGTAGAACGCTTCAATCAGAAACTAGAGGTTGTAGCGATACTTAAATGATTAACTCAAATAATTTTGAATTTTTAGTTGGTAATAATAATTTTAGCAAAAAACCAACACAACCATACAACAAAAATATTTGCAATTTTATTTCAGATTTATCAAATGAACTAAATAAAAAAGCTTTATCAAAGTTTTATCCGGATGTTAAGACTTTTGCCTTTTGGTGTAGAAAAAATAATATTTATAATTTAAAAAAAAAATTTACCACAGAGGAAACAAGGCTTGGTCTAGGATTAATTTTTCATATAACGCCATCAAATATACCTACTAACTTTGCTTATTCTTTAATTTTTGGATTACTCACTGGCAATTCAAATATTGTTAAAGTGCCGTCACAAAAGTTTGAACAAGTTAAAATAATATGTAATTCAATAAATAAACTTTTAAAAAATAAATATAAATCAATAAGGGGAAAAATTTCAATTGTTCGTTATAGCAAAAATGAAAATTATACAAAAAAAATATCATCAATTTGCGATGCTAGAGTTATTTGGGGAGGAGACAATACCATAAATAATATAAGGAAATATCCATTAAGCTTTAGAGCAATAGACATTGCTTTTGCTGATAGATATTCTTTTTGTATTTTGGATACTGCAAAATTTTTAAAACTTAATGTTGAAGAAATGAAAAGATTAATAGAAAGGTTTTATAATGATACATATCTAGTTGACCAAAACGCTTGTTCGTCTCCTCATTTAATTCTTTGGCTTGGCAAAGAATCGAGGAAGGCAAAAAATAAATTTTGGAATCATTTATATTATTATGTAAGTAATAAATATAATTTAACCGAATCAGCTTCTATAGATAAGTTTACTAGGTTATGTGAAAATATATTATTAACAAAGAATCTCAAAAATTATAAAAAATATGGAAATTCTATTTATACTGTTAATTTAAAATTCCTTAATAAAGATATTCATACTTTGAGGGGTAAGTGGGGAATATTTTATGAATATAATATAAAAACTTTAAATAAAATAAAAAAATATATAAACACCAAATATCAAACACTTACATATTTTGGATTAAATAAACAAATTTTAAAAAATTTCATTATCAAAAACCATATTCAGGGAATCGATCGTATTGTTCCGATAGGACAAGCTTTGGATATAGGTCTTTTTTGGGATGGGTACGATATAAATAAAGTTTTATCACGAGTGATAGATATAAAATGAAAAAAATTGTTTTAGATAAAAAAGGTATTTGTGATTATCAACAAAATAGAGATCCTTATTTGTTTATTGACTATGCGACTGAAATAATTCCTGGAAAAAGTGCCAAAGGATATAAAGATTTAAGTGAAAATGAATGGTTTTTTAAAGTGCATTGGCCAAATGATCCTAATATGCCAGGAATGTTGCAGATTGAATCATTGGTTCAAATGTGTGCATTATCTATTTTATGTTTACCAAATAATAAGGGCAAAGTTGTATATTTAACAACTGCGAACAAAATGAAATTTATAAAAAAAATTATACCTAATAATCGGCTATTTATTGAAACTAAAATTCAAAGTTTTAAGCGAGGATTAGCAATTTGTGAAGGAACCGGTTTCATCCAAAAAGAAATAGCATGCAAAGCTGAATTTAACTTAATATTACTAGACGAAATTAAAAAATATAACTTAAAAGAAAATAAAACATAGTAAATAAATTTATGCCAATAGCATCATCATTATTGAATAAGCCAAGATTAGTTGAAAAATTAAGAGATTTTTATAGCTATGTCCAAAAAAATGATGGCAAAGTAGGAATCAAGACTAGAGGAATAGATTTAAATTTTAATAATGCTTGCAATCTTAGATGTAAATACTGTTTTACCAATTCACCAAAAGGTGACCATGTTAAAGAATATTTAGATTTGAGTGCCATTAAAAATCTTGCTGATGAAGCTGATCAATTGGGATATTTTGAATTTGATTTACAAGGTGGAGAATTGCTTTTACAACCCGAAAAATTATTTTCAATTTTAGAAGTAATAAGACCTGAACGTTTTTATTTATATGTTACTACAAACGGATTTTATTTAGATCAAAAAATTGCAACAAAACTGGCTGAATATAAAGTAAGTAGAGTGTCGGTTAGCATAGATAGCATGGATGAAAAAATACATGATGAAATACGAGGAAGAAAAGAATCATGGAAAAGAGCAATTGAAGGACTTAAACATGTTAAAGCAGCAGGTATGGATCCTTATTTAAATATTACAGTTGGTCACTACAATGCTAATACAGATCATTTTACAAAGCTCTTAGACTATTCAAAAAATAACAATTACAAAACATTATTGAATGTTGCTGTACCTTCTGGCATGTGGCAAAAAATGACTGATATTATCTGCGATGATGCAGATCGTGAATATTTAAAAAAAATGAGAAAAGAATATAAAAATCTAGTAAGAAATATTTGGAATCCTTTTGATAGGAATCATGAAAAAATATTGGGATGTACAACTGTAAACAGATTATACATAACGCCAATAGGGGATGTACTAGTTTGTCCTTATGTTCATATTAAAATAGGAAACATATTTGAAAGCTCTCTAAAAGAGATTGTTGATTATGGTTTTAGAATAAAATATTTTAGAAATCACAGCAATCTTTGTTTAGCAGGAGAAGATAAAAAATTTATAAATAAATTTATGACAAAAAGTGGTCAAACAATTTTTAAACCAGCTTTAGCTAAAGATATTTTTTCCAAAGAAGATTTTGTTAAATAATGTTACTTCAAAATAAAACGGCAGTTGTAACTGGTTGCAATAGAGGTATTGGAAAAAAAATCCTGGAGGTTTTCTCTTCTAATGGAGCAATGATTTTTGCCTGTGTTAGAGATGTTGATGATAAATTTATATCATATATAGATGATTTAACAAAAAAATTTAATAATGAAATTGTTCCCATTCAATTTGATTTAAATAATGAAAGCCAAATAAAAGAAGCAGCTAATACTATATTATCATCAGAAAAATCAATAGATATTTTGATCAATAATGCAGCCACAATACATACGGCAATGTTTCAGATGACTTCAATAAAAAAATTGAAGGAAATATTTGAAACTAATTTTTTCGCTCAAACAATTTTTACCCAGTATATTTTGAAATCTATGGTTAAAAAAAAAAGTGGAAGCATTTTGTATATTTCTTCAAGTTCCGCATTAGACGGAAATGAAGGAAGAAGTGCTTATTCATCAACTAAATCGGCAATAATTGCTCAAGCAAAAGTTTTATCTCGTGAAATAGGTATTCATAATATTAGAGTTAATATTTTGGCTCCAGGACTCACAAATACCGATATGATGACAGAAAATTCTTCTAAGGAAATTATAATTAATATTGCATCAAATACTTCTTTAAAAAGAATTGCTGATCCAAAAGAAATTGCAAATGTTGCACTTTTAATATCTTCAGATCTAGCAAGTTATATTACAGGACAAGTTATAAGAGTGGACGGAGGAATGTGATGGAAGTCAGTAAAACTGAACAAATAAATAAAATAAAAAATTTTGCCTTAGAAATGAGAAAAAAAATTTTAGAAATGGCTGTATCAGCGGGTTCCAGCAGTGCACATTTTGGTGGAGCACTATCTATTACTGAAATTGTTTCTACTTTATTTGTTCATCAAATGAAAATAGACAAAACAAATCCCAATTGGGAGGAAAGGGATAGGTTTATATTAAGCAAAGGACATGCTTGTTTAGCCTATTATGCAGCCCTATCTGAAATCGGTTATATTTCAAGTAAAGAACTACAAACTTTCGGAAAAAATGATACCAATCTATTAGGACATCCAGTTATAAATAAAGATTTAGGCATAGATTTTTCTAATGGTTCTCTGGGAATGGGACTTTCACTTGGAATTGGTGTTGCAATATCGTCAAAAAAAAAGAAAAAAAATTTTAATGTATATGTAATTATTGGAGATGGAGAATGTAATGAAGGTTCGATTTGGGAAGGTGCTATGGCTGCTCCTAATTTTAAACTAAATAATCTTTATGTAGTAATTGATAAAAACAATTTTCAACAAACTGGTTCTAATAAAGAAATAATGAATGTTGAGAATTTAAAAGATAAATGGTCAAGTTTTGGTTGGCATACCGTTGAATTAAATGGTCATAATATTCAAGAACTTTGTAATTTTTTTGATAGTAGTAAAAAAATTGATAAACCTAAAGCGGTTATCGCAAATACAGTGAAAGGCAAAGGATTTTCTTTTTCAGAAAATAATAATGAGTGGCATCATTCGGTATTGAGTAAGTCTTTTTATGAAAAAGCAATTAAAGAATTAACAAAAAGATAAAATTTTATGGATATTAATGATCGGAATATTAAAATATGGTCAACAATAGGCTCTAGAGCAACATTGGGAATTGCTGCATTAGAATTAGCAAAGAAAATTGATAATTTAATGGTTTTAACTTGTGATGCCTCAACTTCAGCAGGTCTTGACAGATTTAGAAAAACTTTTCCAGAAAAATATCTTGACTTAGGTATTGCTGAGCAAAACATGATAGGTGTTGCCGCAGGATTAGCTAGCGAAAATTTTAATGTAATTACTACTACTTTTGCTCCATTTCAAACAATGAGATGTTGTGAACAAATTAAAGTTAATATTGGATACATGCGACAAAAAATTTGCATGGTAGGAATTGCAAGCGGACTATCCTTGGGAACTTTGGGATTTACCCACTGTTGTATTGAAGATGTAGGAATTTTAAGATCTATACCCGGAATAACTATTATTTCACCTGCAGATTCTTTGGAAACAGCAAAAGCATTGGAGGCTGCGATAAAATATGAAAATTCATCTTATCTAAGATTAACTGGAGCATCAAACAATCCCATTGTTTATAATAAAGACTATGAATTTAAAATTGGAAAATCAATTACTCTTAAACATGGTAAAGATATCACAATTTTTTGTGCAGGCTCTATGGTTTATCAAAGCCTAGAGGCCGCAAAAATATTAGAGAGTAAAAACATATCTTGTAAGGTTATCAATATGCATACTATAAAACCTATTGATAAAATAGCTATAGAAGAATCTTGTACTTCAAAACTGATAGTGTCTGTGGAAGAGCACAATATTATTGGTGGATTAGGAAGTGCTATTGCAGAGTATAAGTCTAGTTTTAAAGTATCACCAAAACAATTATTTTTAGGTATTAAGGACACTTATAGCAAAGGTGGAGATTATAAATTTCTTCAAAACAAACATGGGCTGACGGCAAAAAAAATTGCAGAGGATATTCTTTTAGGTATAAAATAAAAAAATATGAGCAACAAAAACAAATATAAAGATATTTTCATCAAGTCTCTTACAATAGATGATAAAAAATTTACTGAGAATATAAAATATAATGAAATTCCAGAATGGGATTCCATAGGTCATATGACCTTAATTTCTGAACTAGAAGAAGGATTTTCTATAACTATAGAAACGGATGATATTGTTGATTTTAGTTCATTTAAAAAGGGAATAGATATATTGAAAAAGTATAATATCAATTTCTAAATTTTTTGAAGGACTTACCCAAAGTCCTCCATAAAAGTTGTCAGAAATAGTTTTTGTGATCATTATTTTTGAATAAAAAAATTATCTTTTTCAAATAACTTTATTGCAGTTTAGGTTATAAAATTAACTAAAATTAGATTCCTTTGTTCTACCAATTGAGCTATGAGGGCTTGAGAATTAAACATGATATTTGTGTTAATTCTTCAAGTATTTAAACGAGCAAAGGCTCGGGTGTTGTTGAGGTCTCGCCCCGAGAACAGCTGGTAAAGTTGCTCTTTTGTAGCATGGTTGTGACTGATCTTTCGGTTACGGAGTTGGTGCGAGATAAGTAATCCTACAACTGTCATGATTATTCCATTTGAAATATTTTTTCATTGCTATTATGGGCGCAAAGAAAAGAGTCCAATGATAGTTTTTATTTATAAAATACTTTTATTAAACAAACCAAACATCATCTCCTAAATATTCAGATTCTAGGTTATCAAACTCAACATTGCACCACAACAAACCCAGAACCATGATCCCTAAAAGTTTTTTCATTATTTAAAAGGCTCTATTTCTACCTCTCCGACTGTGCTTTTTAAACCTAAATTTCTTTTTTCCTCTATGTTTATCGTT
>Ga0187833_10004652_pt1 | contig 13308 bp, 10 predicted proteins | sample ETNtaG_37_FD_167968 | JGI IMG/M metagenome (GOLD analysis project Ga0187833, IMG submission 167968) | Marine microbial and viral communities from oxygen minimum zone, Eastern Pacific Ocean - ETNP2014_SV_400_PacBio MetaG (Illumina Assembly) | ecosystem: Environmental > Aquatic > Marine > Hypoxic... | reverse complement strand
TCGATCTGTGTGAACTCCGGTTGGCGGTCGGCGCGCAAATCCTCGTCGCGATAGCAGCGGGCGAGTTGAAAATATTTTTCCACGCCGGCCACCATGAGGATCTGCTTGTATTGCTGGGGCGATTGGGGCAGTGCGTAAAACTGGCCCGGATGGAGCCGGCTCGGCACGAGGAATTCGCGGGCGCCTTCCGGAGTGCTCTTGAACAGCGTCGGTGTCTCGATCTCGAGGAAGCCCTGTTCCTCCATAAACACCCGCGTCGCAGTGGCCACCCGGCTGCGCAGACGCATGTTGTGGATCATCTCTGGACGGCGCAGGTCGAGGTAGCGGTGCTTGAGGCGGAGTTCCTCGTTGACCTTGGCGGCGACCTCCGGGTCGTCGATGCTGAACGGCAGCACGTCGGCGTGGTTGAGCACCTCGAGTTGCTCGGCCACGACCTCGACGAGGCCGGTGTCGATCTTCTCGTTCTTCGTGCCGTCGGGGCGGACGCGGACCCTGCCGGTGACGCTGATGACACTCTCACTGTGAAGCCGCGAGGCGGCCTCGAACAGGTCGGCCGGCAGGTCGCTGGGGTCAAACACCGCCTGTGTGCGGCCTTCGCGGTCACGGACATCGATGAAAAGGACCCCGCCCAAGTCCCGGTTGGAGTGCACCCAGCCGTTGAGGGTGACGGTTTGGCCGACATGTTCCTCCCGGATTTCATTGCAGTGATGCGTGCGCTTCATTCTCTAATAATGCCCGGTTCCTCAAAAAAAGGGCGCGGGATGTTGCCGGGAAAGTGCCCGGTTTTCAAAGTTTATTTGCCGGGGCACAGATTGAGCATTTTCCGCTGCCAGGGCAGGATCTGTTCGCGCTCGTTGCCGTCCTCAAGCGAGAGCTTGACGAGCGTGGAACGGCTGGCAATGAGCGTGGGGTCGATGTTGTGCACCTTGGCCTGCTTGTCGCGCAGGGCCTTGAGGGACTCGTAAAACAGTTTTTCGCTTTGCGTGATGCGTCGGCGAATCGTGCGGGGAACCTCGGGGTGTTCCCTGGGCGGCAAATCCAGCGCTTGGCCAACCGCATCGCGCAGCGACTTGAAGCGGCGGGTGGAGAGCTTGGCCGGCCAGGCGGTCTTGCGTTTTTTGTCGATCACGGTCTCGGCCAGCCGAACGAGGTCTTCGTGGCGGACGATAAAGTACGGCGGCTTGTTGGCGTTGATGGCTTCGCGCTCCCGCCAGTACCATATGGCTCGCAGGATGGCTTGTTCGCGGCGGTTGAGCTTGCTCGACCCCTTGAGGCGCCACGCTTGGTTAGGGTTTGTCTCCTTGGGCGCGGCGTGTTCCCGGATGAGTCTGTCACAAATCTGTTCGTGCCAGGGAGTTCGCCCCTTGGCCTTGAGATCGTTGCGCAGCTTGTTTGCCAACGTCCGGAGGTGTCGGCTGTCGTTGAGCGCGTAGATGGTCATTTTTTCGGTCAGGGGCCGGCGGGTCCAGTTGGCCTTCTGCGAACCCTTGTCGAGCGTGATGCCTAGGAACCTGGACAGGAGGTCGTTCAGGCCGAACGCGGTGAAGCCCAGCAGTCGAGCTGCCCACATCGTGTCGAACACCCGTGATGGAATGAAGCGTTTCGCGGCGTACATCAACCTCAGGTCGTTGTCGCAGCCGTGGATGAGTAGCTCCTTGCTTTCCATCGCCTTGAAAAGCGGAGTCACATCCAGCGAGGCGAGGGGGTCGACCAGCACATCCGTGCCGGGGAGGCTGATCTGCAACAGGCACAATTTCTCCGGGTACGAGTGCAGGCTGTCGGCCTCGGTGTCGAGCGAGACCCAACTGGATTTTCGTAACTCGGGGAGAAACTCCTTTAACTGGACTTGAGTATCAATCAAGCGGAGGGGGATTGTGTCAGCACGTTCACGGTTGCCAAGGCAAAACCGTTGTCCGTACGGCTTGACGAATCGATCGGAAGCGTTTTTTCTCTGTTCCCAGCAGGGAACCGATGATGAAAAATCTGGCAAATCATTTCACCGCGACAGCCGCGGAAAACAGGGAAAAAACGGCGATTTTCTGGGGCGAGGAGCAGTACACCTTCGGACAGGCCCACGCCATCGCCGCCGGTTTGGCCAAGCGGCTGAAGGAGGAATTCGGCCTGCAGCCCGGTGATCGCGTGGGGTTGTGGCTCAAGAACTGCCCGGGGTTTGTCTTCTCCCTGTTCGGCATCCTGCTGGCCGAGGGGGTGGTGGTGTCGATCAACAATTTCCTCACACCGGACGAGGTGGGCTACATCCTCGGCGACTCGCAGGCCAAGGTGCTGATCAGCGAGGCCTCGATGGCCGAGGGCACGGCGGCGCTTCAGGCGCAGCTCGACGGCCTGGCCGTGATTGAGGTGGAGGAGCTTGGCCAAGCGGATGCCAGCCAGGCGCCCGAGCTGCCGCCGGCCGGCCAAGCAGGGGAGGAGTTGGCACTGATCATTTACACTTCCGGCACCACCGGCAAGCCGAAGGGCGCGATGCTCAGCAACAACAATCTGCTTCGCAATGTCGAGGGTGTGATGGATGAGCTAGAACTGACGCTGGAGGACCGTATGGCCTGTTTGCTGCCGATGTTTCACAGTTTTAGCATGACCGTGTGCGTGCTGTTGCCGATGACGCAGGGACTGTCGATCGTCGCGATCCGGTCGCTGCATCCTCCCAAGAACATCATCGCCGAGATCATGCAGCACCAGGCGACGGTCCTGCCGGCAATCCCGCAGCTTTACCGGGCGCTGGCCAATTCGCAACTGCCGCCAAACCTACCGTTGCGGGTGTGCTGCAGCGGTGCCGCGCCGCTACCGCTGGAGGTACTCAAGGCGTTCAACGAGAACGTGGGCATCCCGTTGCTTGAGGGGTACGGCCTGAGCGAGACCAGCCCGGTTGCCTGCTTCAACCCTTTGCACGGGGAGAAAAAGCCCGGCTCGGTGGGCTTGCCAATCAAGGGGGTGGAGTTCCAGATCTGGAACGACGCCGGAGAGGAGCTGCCGACCGGTGAGCAGGGTGAAATCTGCATCAAGGGCCACAATGTCATGATGGGCTACTGGAACAACGAGGAGGCTACGGCGGCGGCGATCAAGGGTGACTGGTTTCTCTCCGGCGACATCGGCTACCTCGACGAGGATGGCTACCTCTACATCACCGACCGGAAGAAGGACATGCTGCTCGTCAACGGCATCAACGTCTATCCTCGAGAACTGGAGGAAGTGATCTACCAGTTTGACGGTGTGAAGGAGGCGGCGGTGGTCGGCGTCAACGATCCCCGCAAGGGCGACATGGTGGTGGCCTGCGTGGCCCCAAGCGAAGGGGCCGACCTCGACGACTCAGCGCTGCTGGCCTTCCTGAAGGACAAGCTGGCCGCCTACAAGCTGCCGCGGAAGGTGATGCAGATGGAGGTGCTGCCCCGCAACGCCACCGGCAAAATCCTGAAAACCAAGCTGCGCGAAATCGCCGCCGAGCAGTACCGCCGCTAGGCCGCCCCGGCGCTGATTTGCTCCGGTGCTTGGCCAAGCGTGGGGTCAGTTACCTGGTGCTGTTCGCGTTCAAGCGACTCGAATTTTCGCCCAACAATCTTCACGCAGTAAAACCAGAGGGCGACGATGATGCACGTGAAGCCGCCGAGAAGCTGAAGGCCAAGCAGGCTGGTCTCCAGTTGGCCGGCCTCGTTTCGGGTGCTGAGGAACATTGGGACGAGGAAGGCGATCAGCAGGGCGGCCACCTTGCCAGTGCGCTGGACGAATACCTCGACGAATGCCCTCGCAACATATTTCTCCTGTCGCGACAACGGGTTGTAGAGTGTTTCGCGTCCGGTCTGGTTGACAGAGTAGGCGAAGGTGCTGTCCGCGATTTTTAGGAGGCTGCCAGCGATCAAAATCGGGACAAGAATGAAGAAAAGCGAACTCAAGGCGATGGACAGCGGCAGCGCCAGCAGGATCCAGTGGATTCGATACTTGGGAAAATTGGCGGCGAATATGCTGAAACCAAGTTGGATGGCCAGCGCTGCGATGTTTCCAATCGCGTACACGGTGCCAAAGCGACTTCCGATTTCCTCCTTGGGCACAAACCGCTCGATCATCGCGGTGAATTGGTAATCCAACACCTCCGAGGTAACCTCGTAAAACCCGACGATTCCGGCGATGGCGATCAGGTAGCGCGACTTGAAGACCAGCGATGCCCCCTCGATTGCGGCGTTGAATTTTTTCCTCGGAACATCGCCCGAGTTTGCTTCCGGTTCATGGTGTGGGATGGACCTGGCCATCCACCCGGCGGCAAACGCCAATAGGCAGATCATCGCGCCGATGCCGATAATTGTGTGCAGCCATTGTTGGTTGTTCATTTCCCCGATCCATCCGCGGAAGTAAGTGCTACCGGCGGCGCCGCCAGAAACCGCCCCCAGTACGATGAAGCCGTAAAGCCGCTTGGCGTTTTTTAAATCCACCGTGTCGTGCAGGAATGAAAAGAAAGCAGCCAGCATGAGGCTGATATACAAGTCGCCAAACCAGTAAAATAGCCAGACTGTTGACTCACTGGGTTTATTGATTTTCAGCGAAAAATAGAATGTCATGGCGATGATCAGACCCATGCAGCAATAGGTCAACCGCTGGCGCTTGGCCAAGCGGGTGACCAGGGTGAGGAAAACAACCAACAGGAAGGCAATCAAGAGGTTCATCCCCTTGGCTAAAAGTTCGGCGCTGCTGCCGAGCATTTCCATCGAGCCCAACTTGAAGGTCTGATCGCCGTCGTATTGCCCGATAAAAAGGCTTTTCTTGAGCGGCTTTAGAATCCAGAAAATGGTGAGGATCAGGTTGATGTACAGAAACATGACCGCCGTGAAGGCGATCTTTTTGCCGGTTGAAAAATGGTCGTTGGGCATCGACTGACTCTTAGCTGACCGCGTCGATGCCGGTCACAGGTTCACCTGGTAATCCAGCGAGTCGCCGCCCTCCACGCTGAGGCGGAATTGCTGGTCTTCCGCGGACAAAAGCTCGAGGTTGATGTTGGAGCCCTCCTCGAGCGGGGCCTTCTCGATCTGGTAGTTGGTCACGCCGAGCGAGAGGATGCCGTTGATCATCCGCAGGGTGGGGCGCGCGCCGAAGGTGAGGCTCCGGCTTTCGCGGGCGATCAGTCTGTGAATGGCGTCGTCGACGGTCAGGTTCCAGTTGTAGGTTTCCTTCATGCCGTCGGCCTTGAGACGGATGTGTAGCTTGGCCATGTCGATGTACTCGGGGTCGGTGAACGGCCGGAACATGGCGATCTCGTCGAAGCGGTTGAGGAAACTGGGCCGGAAACGGTCGAGCAGCGCCAGCTCGAACAACTCCCGGACGTTGGCCTTGTCACGGTTTTTGACGATGACGTCGTAGCCGGTATTGGTGGTCATGATCACAAAGCAGCCGCGCGCGTACATCGGCTTCTGGTTTCGGTCGTAAAAGATTCCCTCGTCGAGCAGGAAGTAGAGCCGGTCGAGCACCTGCACGTTGGCCTTGTCAATCTCCTCGAACACGTAAACCGCGTGGGGGTTGATCGTGAGGTTGTCGGTCATGACGGAGAGGAAGCGATCCATGCTGACAGAGCTCCGGTAGGTCGTCATGTCCATGGTGATCATCTTCAGGCCGAGGCTCTTGGAGAGCAGCTTGGAGAGGTAGGTTTTACCGGTGCCGGTCGGCCCGGCGAACATGATACTGGCGACCGGCTTTTCGTCGGTCCGACCGCCGCCGTAGCCGATGCGGGAGAGCCGCACGACACCGTTGAGGGCCTCGTCCTGCCCGATGAACCGCGACCGAATCTTGTCCGGCAGCTCCTTCAGCACGGAGAAGTCCTTTTGGATGATCCAGTCCGGCACCTGGGCGGCCTTCATTGAGGCGGCCTTGAGTGTGGCCTTGTCCATCACGAACCGGCCGTTCTTTGCCACCGCCTCCTCCATCATCGTGACGAGTTCCTTGAACACCGTGAGTGTCCGCTGCGGTTCGGGTTTGTTGGGCTGGTAGTAGCCGATGATCTCCTTGATATAGTTGACATGTGGCTCGGTGAGCTTCAACTGCGGGATGTAGACTCGGGAGTAGTTGAGCAGAATGCCGTTGATATCGTCGTTCCCGTACTCCGGCAGGAAGACGGTGTCGCCGAAGGAGTTGATGACATAGTTGTTGTCGGAGCGCACGCGCGAGTAGTTGAAGTAGTCGATGAAGGCGATGCTGCGCATCTTGCCGCCCTGGATGTTCGGGGCGAACAGGGTCTCCACTCCGGTGGAGGAGCGGTTTGACGCGCCCAGCCCGATCATCGAGCTGAGGTTGGAGATATACAGGATGATGTCCTGGCCCAGCGCCGGCTTGCTGATTTCCTTCTGCCAATATTCCTGCACCTGTCCAAGCAGTGTGTGGCCCTCGACGATCTTCGGCAGGTCGATCTCGAGATGGGCGAACTTGGCCAGGGCGGGATCACCACTCACGGCCAGGCTGGCGAGAAAGTAGCGGTAGGCCGACGAGGCGTCACCGACGATCAACACCGACTTGTTGCCGTGGTCGGCGGTGACGACATCCGTGATGCGCTTGGTCAGGTCCGGGAGAATTGGCAGCTTGTTCATGACCCTGGCCGGCTCCTCCCACTCCGGGCTGATGTCGTACTTGCCCGACGGATCGTGAAGGATGAAGCAGGACTTGCTCAAAGTCTTGAGGCTCGGTGCCGCCCGCACGGATGTGGAAATCAGGGTCGCAACGGCAGAGGCGACGAGGACACGAAGGCTGTTTTTAAAAAAAAGCCGCTTCATCTTGATTTTGAAGGAATGCTTAGTTAGCTGCGCAGCAGCCGTGCTCCGTAAAACGGATCGGGCAAACTGGCATGATTTCGGCCGTTGTCAAAAGAAAAGAACGGCCTTTGGGGAGGCGGCGCCTGGCTTAGTGCGAGGCAGCCGCGAAGGCCGGTTCCACGGCATTCCGCGTGGCGTGGAGCGATTCGGTGAGCGTTTGGGTGTTTTCGTCGATTCGCTTGGCCAGGCGGGCCAGTTCGCCGTCGAGTCGGCCTCGCTCGGTATCGAGTGCTTCATTCTGGTCGCTCAGCTTGCTCTCGAGGAATTTTCGGTGAGCTCGTTCATGGCTTAATTCGGCGTTGAGCGAGAGGTTGAACTGCCGCTCGTTGGCCAACTCCTCCTGAATGACACGGTGACTGTCCTCGAGAATGTTGGCGCGATCGCTCGTCTTGGCCAGTTCCGGCTCCATTTGCTCGACTTTGGCCTCGGCGGTCTCGGCCCGATACAGGAGATTCTGGAAATATTCACGGTCGCTCTCGCTGAAGACCCGCCCCTTGTGCCGCCAGCGAAAGCCGAACCAGCCGCCGGTAAGCCCAAGACCGACGCCGAGGGTCACGATCAAAACCGCCATTCCTGTCCCCAAAGCCAGCATCACTCCGACCAGCCAAGCAGAATCCGTGCTAAACCAACCGGCAATCCGTCGTTTTTGGCCGGTTTGCATTGCGCCCCCGCTGCTGACCGCCTAAAAACCGAGCGCAGCAACCGTGTTTTGAACATGATTTTCATTCGACATTTTTCAGTTCTTTGCCTGCTCGGCACGGTCTCGATTGGCCAAACGGCGGACTGGCCCACCTACCAGCACGATTACGCCCGAACCGGCGTCGCCAAGGAATCGTTGCTCGCGCCGTTCTCCGACGGTTGGGTTCACCGTTCCAAACATGCTCCGCGACCCGCTTGGCGTGGCGAGGCCAAGTGGGACGGCTGGCACAAGGTTTACGACCTGAAGTCGCGGCAGATCTTTGACTATGCCTACCACCCTGTCATCGCCGATGGGCTGCTCTATTACGGTTCGTCGGCGGACGATAAAATCTACTGCCTCGATGCCGCCACCGGCAAGCAGCGCTGGGCGTACTTCACCGAGGGGCCGGTGCGCCTGGCCCCGACAATCGCTGGCGGGCGCGTCTTCGTCGGCTCCGACGACGGTCACGCCTACTGTCTAGACGCGAAAAGCGGCTCGCTGATCTGGAAGATTCGGCTCGGCCCGAAGGACTACCGCATCCCCGGCAACGCACGCATTATCTCGCGCTGGCCGCTGCGCACCGGCATCGTTGTCATTGGCGATCTGGCCTACTGCGCCGCCGGCATGTTTCCCTCCGAGGGCGTGTTGATCACGGCGATCGACGCCGGCACCGGCAAAATCAAGTGGCAGCAAAAACAGACCGATCTACCGGCGCAGGGCTACATGCTGGCGTCACACACGCGGCTCTACGTCCCGGCCGGACGCAACAACCCGGTCGTGCTCAGTCGCGCCGACGGCAAACGCATCCGCGTCGTGAGCGGCCAAGGCGGCACCTACGCGCTGTTGACCGGCGACAACCTGGTTTTCGGCCCAGGCAAAACCGGCACGCTTGGATTTGTGGAGTCGAACCAGTCCGATCAACTGGCCACGTTCAAGGGCAACCACATGATCGTCACCCCGGTGCGATCCTTCCTACAAAGCGACACCGAGCTGAGCGCACTGGATCGCAGCCGCTACCTCGACCTTGCCCGCAAGCGTCGTACACTCAAGAAACGGCACGAGCAACTTAAGGAGGCGTTGAAGAAGGCACCCAACGGCAGTCAACGAGCGCAACTACTCCAGGAGGCTACCCAACTGGGTCAGAAACTCGACGAGGTTCAGGCCGGCATGCAGGAATGTTTTGCGTGGCGGGTTGCCAGTAACCAACCGCTGAGCATGGTGCTGGCCGGGCAGACGCTGATCACCGGTGGTCACAACGAGGTGGCGGCCTACCACGCCAAGGACGGCAGCCTGCTTTGGCAGGGCAAAGTCGACGGTGAGGTCTTCGGTCTGGCCGTGGCTGACGGTCGCCTGTACGCCAGCACCAGCAAGGGTGTCATCCACTGCTTCCGGGCTAGGCGCCTGGGCAATTGATTTTCATGATGACTAAGCAACAACTTCATCGATCTCTCTTTGCGTTGGCTTGCGGGATGTTCCTTTTGGTGAGTCCTTTCGGACAAGCCCAGGAGTGGACGCGCTTCCGCGGGCCGAACGGAACCGGCATCAGCTTGGCCAAGGGCATCCCGTCCAAGTTCACCCTGTCCGACGCCACCTGGCGCGTGGCACTGAAGGGGGAGGGCCACTCGTCGCCGGTGCTGTGGGGCGGCCGCGTTTTCGTCACTGGCTCGGACCGGGTGAAGGGCACCTTCAACGTCCAATGCCTTAAGGCCGGCGACGGCTCGGAAGCTTGGTCAACCTCGCGTCCGCAGAAGGATTACCGCATGCACCGGTACAACCACCTGACCTCATCGACGCCGGCGACCGACGGCAAGCGGCTGGTGGTGCTTGTGTCGGAGCCGGGCGCGCACACGCTTTTCGCGCTCGATCTCGAGGGAAAAAAACTTTGGGAGCGGAAGTTCGAAACCATCATCAGTAACCACGGCAGCGGTGTGTCGCCGATCTTTCACGGTGATAAGGTGATTTTGGCTGGGGATGAGGAGAACCAAAGTTTTCTAGCGGCACTTGATGCTGCCAGCGGAAATGTGCTGTGGAAGACCGACCGGGTCAACGTCAAGACGGCCTTCTCGACACCGTGCCGTTTCGTTGACCCCTCCGGCACCGAGGGACTTTTGTTCAACAGCATGGCCCACGGCATCACGTTCGTGGACCCGAGCACCGGTAAAACATTTTGGGAGCAGGGCGGCCTGTTCGAAAAGCGGACAGTGAGTTCCTGCCTGGTTGCCGACGGCCTGCCAATTGGCACCTGTGGCAGCGGGCAGGGCGGAAACTACCTCGTCGCGCTCAAGCCGGGCAGCGCGGACAAGGGCGTGCCGCCGAGTTTGGCGTATAAGTTGCGCCGGTCGATTCCATACGTGCCGACGGGCTTGGCGAAGGGCGGGTTGTTGTACCTGTGGGGCGACGCCGGCATTGTAAGCTGCGTGCGTGCCAAGAGTGGCGACTTGGTTTGGCAGGAACGCGTTGAGGGCCGGTTCTTCGGCTCGCCGGTCTGGGTCGAGGACCGCCTGTTTTGCATCTCGACGACCGGCAAGGTCGTGGTGATGGCCGCATCGGAATCGTTCCGGCAGATCGCCGTGAATGACTTAGCCGAACCGACCCACTCGACTCCGGCCCTGGCCGGGGGGCGGATGTTCCTCCGCACGCTGGGATATCTTACCTGCGTCGGCGGCGTGTCGGAATGATCGGCTTGGTTGTCATCGTACCGGTGGCTTTCTTCGCCGGCTGGATCCTGAAAAACAGCGTGACGCTCTATCGCGGCCGCGCCTGGCCAAGCGGCTGGGTGGCGCTGTTCTGGCTTTCCGCCGTGCTGGGCCTTTGCTTGGGCGTTTGGTTTTGCGGGTTTGCCGAATGGGAAGCGGTGCGTTTCCGTCGATTACCGATCCCGATTGAATACAAACATCCGACAGATGGCTGGGGGCCTTTGAAGGATATGCCATCAGCGATTCGGCAACTGGTATTGGTGGTGGACTTCTTTGCGGGGCTGGCGCTGGCCCTGGCCCCGATCACGGCGTCGATGCGTCTCGCCGAGTTTATGGATGAATCCCGCCGCCTCAAGGCGGCATCGGCCGATCAGTCCAGTCCAAGCGCTGACGACGCCCCTTGAAGCGCGGCGATCACTTCGCCGATGTGGTTGTTGAGTTCGGCTTCCATCAACTCCGCGCCCTGCACGATGTCCTCCCGTTTCACCCCCGCGGCGAATCCCTTGGCCTTCATTTTTTTTCGGACACTCTTGGGCGTCATGCCCGCCAGTTTTTCCGGGCGCACATAGGCCACCGCGACGATGAACCCGCAAAGCTCGTCCACCGCAAACAGCGTTTTGCGAACGGGCCGGTCGAGCGGGTAGTCGCCCTGGTTCCATTCCGCATGTGACAGGATCGCTCCGACGATCTCTTCATCGACACCGCGCTCGCGGAGAATCTTCGCCCCCTCCTGCGTGTGGTCGGGGATGTCCGGCCAGCGCTCGTAATCGAAATCGTGCAGCAGGCCGGTGATGCCCCACCGTTCAGCGTCCTCGCCTTGCTTGGCCGCGTAATGCCGCATAGCGGCCTCGACCGCGAGCGCGTGTTTGAGCAGTGATTCCGATTTCGTGTACTCGTTGAGCAGTGCCCAGGCTTCATCCCGGTTCATGCGCAAAGTGTCGGAGGAACCCGCGAAGAGCGCAAGCTCCGCTTGGTTACTTGGTGCTTCAAACTCCTCCAAGATTTCGGTAGCGTTGGGCGCATGGCGGATTTGACGGGTAGGTCGATCATAGGGTCTCAAGCGGGCGGCGGGGGTGAGCCTTCTATTTTCGGTATCAACCCCGCCACCGGCGAGTCGCTCCAGCCCGGTTACGCGGCGGTGAGCGAGAGCGAGTTGGATCAAGCCGCCGAGCTGGCGGCGGATGCATTCGAGGTTTTCGGCAAAAGCACCGGTGCAGCCAGGGCGGCGTTCCTGCGGGAGATCGCCAACAATATCGAGGCGATTGGCGACGACTTGGCCAAGCGCGCGCCGCAGGAAACCGGCCTGCCGGAGGGGCGCATCCGCATGGAGACCGGCCGCACCTGCGGTCAGTTGCGGTTGTTTGCCTCGGTGGCGGAGGAAGACTCGTGGGTGGACGCCCGCATCGATCATGCCGATCCCGGGCGCGAGCCGGTGCCGAAGCCGGATGTCCGCTCGATGGAGCGGCCGCTTGGCCCGGTGGCAGTTTTCTGTGCCAGCAATTTCCCACTCGCTTTCTCGGTGGCGGGGGGCGACACGGCGGCGGCATTGGCGGTCGGTTGCTCGGTGGTCGTCAAGGCGCACCACTCCCACCCCGGCACGGCGGAACTCGTCGGCCAGGCGGTGTCGACGGCGGTGCGCGACTGCGATTTGCCGGAGGGAACGTTTTCACTCTTGTACGGCCCGGGCCGCGAAACCGGCTCGGCACTGGTGCGGCATCCGGCGATCAAGGCGGCCGGCTTCACCGGTTCGCGCGCGGGTGGCCAGGCGCTGATGAAACTCGCTGCCGAACGGCCGGAGCCGATTCCGTTTTACGCCGAGATGAGCAGCATCAACCCGGTGTTCATTTTGCCGGGAGCGCTGGCCGAGCGTTCGGAGCAGCTTGCCACCGGGCTGCACGGCTCGATGACGCTGGGCGTGGGCCAATTCTGCACCAACCCCGGTCTGACGATCCTGGACGGCAATGCCGATATCGAGCCGTTCGTGGCCAAGCTCGCCGAACTGGTTGGCGGCAGTCCCGGCGCGACGATGCTCAACCCCGGCATCCACTCCGCTTATGGCTCGGGCGCGGATGCGCTTGGACGGAACGAAGCCGTCGAGAGGGTCGCGCTTGGCCAAGCGGAAGATAGCCAGTGTCAGGCCGGTGCGGCGCTCTTCCGGACGAGCGCCGATGCGTTCCTCGGCGACGAGTCGCTGGCCTCGGAATTGTTCGGGCCGTCGACGCTGGTGCTCACGCACGATGGCACGGACAAGATGCTTGCCCTGGCCAGGTCACTCGAGGGCCAGTTGACGGCAACCGTCCACGGCACCGAGGCCGACCTGGAGGCCAACCGCGAACTGCTCGACGTGCTCGAGGGCAGGGTGGGCCGCGTGGTCATCAACGGCTTCCCGACCGGCGTGGAGGTCTGCCACGCGATGGTGCACGGCGGGCCGTTCCCGGCGACATCGGACGGCCGTTCGACCTCGGTCGGCACACGGGCGATTCACCGTTTCACCCGCGCGGTCTGCTACCAGGGCTTTCCTGATGCGCTGCTGCCGGTCGAGTTGCAGGAGGGCAATCCGCTGGGCATCCGCCGCATGATTGACGGCAAGTCAACCTGACATGCCGGCCACGCTGATCATTCTCCCGACATACAACGAGGCGGAAAACCTCCGCCCGATGGCGGAGCGGTTGCTGGCGATGGAACCGACGCTGGAAGTATTGGTGGTGGATGACAATTCGCCCGACGGCACCGGCGACATCGCGGACGATTTGGCCTTGGGCAGCGAGCGTCTCCATGTGCTGCATCGTCAGGAAAAGGACGGGTTGGGCCGGGCTTACTGCGCCGGGTTCACGTGGGCACTCGAGCGCGGCTACGAGTTTGTCTTCGAGATGGACTGCGACTTCTCCCACGACCCGGAGGATATCCCGCGATTCATCGAAAGGTCGAACGCGGAGGATGCTGACCTCGTGCTGGGCTCGCGATACTGCGAGGGCATCCGTGTGATCAACTGGCCGATCAGCCGCATGCTACTGAGCCTTTGCGCGGCCAAGTACGTGAAGATTATCACTGGCATGCCGTTCACCGACCCGACTGGCGGCTTCAAGTGTTTCCGCCGGCGGGCGCTGGAGTTGATCGACCTCGATCGCGTCCG
>Ga0187833_10004651_pt1 | contig 13309 bp, 15 predicted proteins | sample ETNtaG_37_FD_167968 | JGI IMG/M metagenome (GOLD analysis project Ga0187833, IMG submission 167968) | Marine microbial and viral communities from oxygen minimum zone, Eastern Pacific Ocean - ETNP2014_SV_400_PacBio MetaG (Illumina Assembly) | ecosystem: Environmental > Aquatic > Marine > Hypoxic... | reverse complement strand
ATGGGGAATTGGTCAAGTTCAATCAATTATTAATGAAAAGATTACTGTAAATTTCGAAAACACTGGAAAAAAAGTAATTAACTCCAAAAATATTCAATTAGAAAAATATAAAAAAAATGAAATTAGAGGATAACAAAAAAATTATTGATGATTTAGTAGATACTTTTTTAAAAGCTGGCGTGATATCATTGGAATTAAGAAAAAAAGGATTAATTAAAGAAATCAAATCTGACAATACTCCAGTTACTAATGCGGATATTGAAGTTAACGATATTTTAACTAGAAAAATTAAAGATATAACACCTGGAATAACAATTATTTCGGAAGAAACTTCAACAAATAAATTAAAAGAAAGTTTAAAAACTTTTTGGTTAATTGATCCAATCGATGGAACATCTGAATATATTTGTAACAAAGAAGAATTTACACTCAATGCTGCACTTATAATTAATAATAAACCAGAGATTGGTATAATTAATGCTCCTGCAAAAGAAAGATTGTTTTATGCTTATAGCCCAGGTTCAAGTTTTGAATTAAAAGATAAAAAAGAAATTCAATTAAATTGCAAAAAATTAACTAAACAAGGAGAAGTTAAGGCTGTTTCTTACGCTAACAATCTAAAACCTAAAATTTTAGAATTGCATAAAAAATTTAAGGTAACCGAATATAATAAAATGAAAAGTTCACTTAAATTTTGTGTGATTGCCGCAGGTGAATATGACTTATATATAGCCGAACCAAGGGCTTCTGAATGGGATATTGCAGCTGGTCATGCAATATTAAAAAACGCGGGAGGTAAAATTTCTGATTTTGATGGAAATGAAATTTTATACGGTAAAAAAGATTTTAAAAATCCTAGTATAATTTTAAAAAGATCTTCGCCTCTATAATGGATCCACAACTTAGAACAATATTCATAATTATTGTTTCAGTCTCTATTTTTGGACTTTTAGTTTTTGTTTTTGTAAAAATTTTTATCAAAAAAAAACTGGAATATTATTTAAGAAAAAAAATAAGAAAAAAAAATTAAAGTAAATTAATTATTTTTAAATATTCATCTTTTTTTAAATCCATTACTTTTTTAGATGTTTCAAAATCAAAGCCTGATCTTGCTAAAATAGCTATATCTTTTTTATAAAATAAAGATCTATTATTTTCGTCTCTTGAAGGACCAATTCTTTTTTTTTTACAAATTTTAATTGCAGAAAAAAAATCTTGTTCCTCGTTATTTTCTTTAATTTGATCGATTGTTTCTTTAATGTATTTATCTTTTATACCCTTAGATAACAGATAATTTCTTATTTTATTGATTGAACTACCTCTTTGGATTAAATTTTTAGCTTTTGAATTTGAATAAAATTTGTCATTAATAAATTTTGTCTTTTCTAAATCAACTAAAACAGCATCAATTAAATCAGTAATATTTTTCTTATTAATATTTGGAATTTTTGTTTTTAGATATTTTTTTAATAAATAAGTTTTTAATTGTTGTTTAGAAGGAGAGTATTTTTCTATATAAGAAAATGTGAAATTCCGCATTTCTTCTACTGTAACTTCTAAAGATTTTTTTTTATTTTTAATAGGAATCATTGATTGATGTAATATAATACATTTATTAATGATCGAACAAATATCTGCATTTTTTACTATTGAAATGATCTATTTGTGGTTGAACCTTGGTGTTCTTCCATTCTGGTTTATATTAATTTTTTTTTCACAATCAAAAATTTGTAATTTTTTTGTAACTTCTATTTTTCCATTTTTTATTTTAAGTGCGATTTATATTTATTTAATTTATTATTTTATTGTATCTGATTACGATTTTTTAAGTAATTTTAATCTTTATTTAGGACTTGAAGAATTAAGAAGTTTGCTTGTTGACACATCTTTCTTAATTATATTTTGGATTCATTTTATTGCTATAAATCTTTTTTGTGGAAGTTGGATAGTTAGAGACAGTCAAAAATTTATGATGTCAAAAATTCTAATTTTTTTCCCATTGATAATTACATATTTCATTGGACCAGTTGGAATTTTTATATACTGGTTGATTAGAATATTCTTTGCTAAAAAAATTTCTCTCTATGACTAAATCCATTGAATTTTATTACGACTTTGTAAGCCCTTACTCATTTTTAGCTCATAAAAGAATAAGAGAGATAGAAAAAAGAGAAAGTATCAATTTTATTTATAAACCAATTTTACTTGGTGGTCTTCATAATTTAGGAGGTATTACAGCACCAGCTTTCATTGATTCAAAGAAAAAATTTATGATCCAAGATTGTGAAATGATAGCCAAAAAATTTAATATAAACTTTAAATTTAATGATAAATTCCCAATCAATACTTTAAATATCATGAGAGGTATTTTAATTATTAATAAAGAGTTGAAAAATAAATATATTGATCTTTTTTTTGATGCCTATTGGTTATTAAACATTGATTTATCAGATGAAAAAAACTTTCAAAATATTTTAGAAAAAATTCAAATTAATATTAATAATTTTTTTAATGATATAAAAAAACAAAAAACTAAAGATCTACTAAAAAATCTAACAAAAGAAGCTTTTGACAAAGAGATTTTTGGGGCACCCACGTTTATAGTCAATAATAAGTTATTTTGGGGACAAGACAGATTGGATTATGCAATAGATGAATTATTAAATTAAATGAAAAAAAACATTATTAAAAAAATATTCATAAAAATTTCAAAAATTTTAGGTTATGAAATAATCGATCAAAATGAATTTTATTCACCTACCTTAGAAAAATCTGTTGATGAAAATCTTTCTAATTCAAATAAATCAATTGTACTTCCATTAGGAGAGGTTAAATTAACTAGAAAAATAAATTCAATTTTAATATTATTTAGAACAAATACTAATGTTGAAATATGGGATCAAAGAAAAAAAAGAATATTTGAATTTCCAAAAATTGAGTATGTTTTAAGATCATTAAATTCGTTAATTAAATCAATAAATTATCTTGAAAAAAAAAATAGCAATATAGAAATAAAAATAAAAATTATCGATGATAATTCTCAAGAACAAAATTTAATAAAAATTAAAGAAATAATCAAAAAATCAAATGTTAATATAGAAATAATAAATCATAAAAATGTAGAACATAAAAATATAATAAAAAAACAAACTACTGATGAAACTTTTGCAAATTTATCAAGCTTACTAAAATGTTATGAAATAGGTAAAAATGAAGGCAAAGATTTAGTCTTTTTCGTAGAGGACGATTATTTACATTTTGAATCAGCTTTAGATGAAATTATCTCATCTTATGAAAGAATATCTTCACAAACAAACAATGAACTTTTTGTTTGCCCAGCTGACTATCCTTACCTTTATATGGATAATAAAAAAACAAATCTTCTAATTGGTAGCAAAAGACATTGGAGAACAGTTTCAAAAACGCTTTGTACTTTTTTAGTCAGTCATAAGTTAATTGAAAAATATTGGGAAAATTTTTATAACAATTGCTTAGATAGATATGACCCTTTTGAAAAATATTTAAATAAAGTTTATGAAAAAGAACTTTGTGTTTCACCAATTAAATCACTATCTATTCATATGACTAATGTGAACTCCAGTTATGGTTTATCACCATTTATCAATTATAAATCTTTATGGGAGGAGAATGATTATAGATGACAAATAAAAAAGCACCGAACTTTAAGTTACCAAGCACATCAAATGAAATAATTGAACTAAATATGCTTAAATCTAAGTTTATAGTTTTATACTTTTATCCAAAAGATGATACACCGGGTTGTACTTTAGAAACTAAAGACTTTAATTTACTTTTAAGTAAATTTAAAAAAAATAATTGTTCCATATTTGGTATTTCAAAAGATGATTTAAAAAGTCACTTTAAATTCAAAAATAAGTATAGAGTAAAATTTGATTTATTAGCTGATGAAAAAAAAGAAGCTATTAAAGCCTATAAAGTATGGGGAAAAAAGAAGTTTTTGGGTAGAGAATTTATGGGGTTAATTAGAAGCACCTTTTTAATTAAAGATAAAAAAATTATTAAAGAATGGAGATCTGTTAAGGTTAAAGATCACGCTAAAGAAGTTTTAAATTTTATAGAAGAATTATAAAATTTAAGGGTCCTTGATTTATAAGAGAGAAAAGGACCCTTAAATTATAGAGAGATTAGTCTCTAATTGCGTAAGCTATTACTCCAGTTTCAGTAACATCAGTACCAAGTTTTTCACCTTGTTTACTTAGTCTAATACCCATTGTCTTTTTCATTATTGTCCAAACAATATATGAAACAACAAATACAAAAACATTAATTGAAAGAACTCCAATTAATTGTGAACTAAAAGATGTATCTGTATTAGTTAAAGGTACTGCTAATGTTCCCCATATTCCTGAAAACATGTGAGCAGGAACTGCACCAACTACATCGTCAAGTCTATATGTGAATAAAAGCTTAGTACCATATACAACTATTAAACCTCCAACTGAACCAATTAGAATAGCTGCCAAAGGTGAGGGAGTTAAAGGTTCGGCTGTTATTGCTACTAATCCACCAATTGCTCCGTTTAACATTTGTACAACGTCAGTTTTACCTATTACTAATCTTGTTACAATCGCAGCAGTTAAAACACCACCACAAGCTGCTAAGTTTGTATTAATAAAGATTTTTGAAACAGCAACAGCATCATTAAATGTTCCTAATGCTAATTGTGAACCACCATTAAATCCAAACCAACCTAGCCATAGAATAAACACACCTATAGTAACTAATGGAATTGAAGAAGCTGCAAATGGTTGTAAAACTTTTGGTTGACCTTTCTTATCAAATCTTCCAGTTCTAGAGCCAAGTATCATAATACCCGCTAAAGCTGCTGCGCCTCCGGTTGAGTGAACTAAAGTTGATCCTGCAAAGTCAGAAAATCCAAGAGAAGCTAACCAGCCTCCACCCCATTGCCAACCCATTACGATTGGATAAATGATTCCTGCTAAAATAGCAGCAAACAAAAAGAATGGCCATAATTTAACCCTTTCAGCCATAGCGCCAGAACAAATAGATACAGTAGTTGCACAGAAAACCATTTGGAAGTACCAGTCTGATCCATCTGCATAACCTTTATCTATTTCACTTGCATCCGACCATGGTATAAATTTACCAATATACCCTCCTTCTGGAATACCGTAAGCAAGATTATAACCTACAACCCAAAACATTATTCCTGAAATGGCATATAAACCAATATTTTTTGCGCAAATTACTGATACGCTTTTTGATGTTACCATTCCGGATTCTAACATTGTAAAACCTGCTGCCATGAACATTACGAGGAAGCCACAAACTAAGAATAGAAGTGTGTTGAATATAAATCCAACTTCCGCAGAAACTGTAGTTTCGGCGTTAACTGTGCTTGTTAAACTCAATAACATTAATAAACTTAATGAAAATGTAGAAATTAATTTAAAAAAATTTGTCATAATAAACTCCTGTTATAGAAATGCTTATAATGACAAAATTTTATTTAACTAATGTTAGTTGAAAAAGATAGGTATGCATTAACTGCATATACTTACAGCCTTTACTAAAAATAATAAAGGCTGTTAAGATATAGATCTATTTATTGAAAACTTCTTTAAGTGCTTTTGCAGGTAAGAATTTTACTTTTTGAGAAGCAGCGATTTGAATTTGCTCTCCTGTTCTAGGATTACGTCCAATTCGAGCTTTTCTTTTAGCCACTTTATAAGTACCAAAACCAGCAATTTTCACAGAATCATCGTTTTTTAATGCTCCTAGAATAGCGTTGGTAATAGTATCAAAAGTACGCTCTGCATCAGCTTTACTCTGATTTAAAGATCCAGCCAACTGCGCAATTAATTGTTTCTTGTTCATTTTAGCTCCGGTTATTAGGTTTTTTAATCATATTTAACAAAATCCTTGATAATTCAAGCTTTTTTTTAGTAGATAACAAAATTTTATATACAATATATTGTGCTTAAAAAATATTGATTTTATTGACTTTTTTATAACTGTTAAATCCCTTAAAATAAACCTAAATCTTTAAGGTCATTATATGTTGCAAAAAACATTAAAAAAATCAGTAAAAACATTCCGATTCGAAAAAAACCTTCTTGAGTTTTTTGACTTAACGGGCGTCCTAAAATTTTTTCAAACCCATAAAACATTAAATGTCCGCCATCTAACAATGGGATAGGAAATAAATTAATCAGGCCTAAACTAATTGAAATATAAGCCATAATACTTAAAAAAGGGACAATTCCAAATTCAGCAACTTGTCCAGTAATTTTAGCTATACGAATTGGACCACCTAGTTGAGAACTGTCACCTGACCCGGTTAGAATTGATCCTAAATATTTTAGAGAAGAAATAGTTACAAAATAAACTTCATTTAAAGAATAATATAAGGCTTTGGCAGGACCAAGTTTGACATGGTTAACTTTATTATTATATGGGCCTAACATAATTCCAATCATTCTTTTATTAATTTTGTTACCTAAATTATCTTCTGTCTCTACGATATTTGGTTTTACTTTTAATAGAACATCTTGATCATATCTTAAAACTTTAAAATCAATAAAATCAGAAGTTGACATTGTAATTAACTTTGAGACATCAAGTATGCTTTTAACTTCATTGCCATCAATCTCTAAAATAACATCATTTTTCATTAATCCAGCAACTTCGGCTGGGCTATCTTTTTGAACTTCATTAATTGCAGCTGGGGTAAAATCTTTTCCAACAAACATATAAATAAATAAAAAGATGACTACAGCTAAAATAAAATTTGCCATAGGTCCTGCGGCAACAATTAACGATCTTTGATAAAGAGGTTTTAAAATAAATAGTTTTTTTCTTTCCTCTTCGCTATATTTTTTAATTATTTCTTCTTGATCGCTTTGAGAAAATACATTTCTATCACCAAAAAATTTGACATAACCACCTAGTGGAATCCAACATATTTTCCAACGTGTCCCTAGTTTATCATTCCAGCCAAATAATTCTTTTCCAAAACCAATTGAAAAGTCAGTAACTTTTACTCCATATTTTTTAGCAAAATAATAGTGCCCAAACTCATGAATAAAAACCACTACTAAAATCAAAACTATAAATGGTAATATAGAATTAAGCATTAATTATGATTCTAATCATTTTATTTAATTTTCCAAGTCAGTATTGGAAAAAATGTAGCAACTAAAAACGACATAAATAGTAATGATTGCGACATAAATGTCGGAAAATTGCTCACTGGAAATAAAATTCCAATTAATATTGATTTAGAAAAATCTGGACTTGGAAATAACAATAATCCTGCGAATAAGCCAATTGTAATTGAAATATATGCGTTTTTTTCGCTTATTTTTTTATCATAAAAACTACAAAAAATAGTTAATACAGCAGCACAACACAATAGATCAGCTAATAAAAATAAATATAAAATACTTAACCCTTTTGAGGAAACTATTAATGCAATTAATGATAATAAATAAATTATATTTTTAGATAATTTTAAATAATCACTTTTAAATTTTAATATTTTATTTCCATCGACAATTATCAAGCTAGAAATTGCATTAATTAAAGAATCAATACTGCTAATCGTAAGCGAGATAGATAAAATTATTACTATTATGGATATTATTGAGTTCTGTTCTTTCAATAATAATGAAAAAAAAGCTAAATCTGAAATAACGCTAGAATTAATTGATGCAGCTACTAGTCCGCTAAAACCCATAAAAAAAACAATAGGAATTATTATAAAAAAAGAAATGATTAAACTCTTTTTTAAGACTTTATTACTTTTTGCAGCATAAACTCTTTGCCAATTACCTTGGTGAAATAAATTGGTTGCTGCTACAGCAATAAAGAATGTTAATCCTGCAGTAAAATTGGGTAAATAACCAGAGCTCAATAAAATAGGTTTATTCTGCTTTATAAACTCAAAGCTAAATTCACTAGAATTAAATGATATTAAATAGCTAAACGATATTAGTAGTAATAGTAAAATTACTATAAACTGAATATTATCTGTAAAAATAGAAGCTCTTAAACCACCATACAAAGTATAAATAAGAGAACTAACAATAACAATTAAAGCAGTAACCCATAAACTTGTTCCTGAAATATAATTTACTAATAATGATACTGCAGTAACCTCCGCAATTAGAAAAATAAACATATAAAAGATTGACAAAAATAAAATAAGTTTAAATAATTTTTTTCCAAACCTCAACCTAACTACCTCAATTATTGTTTTTCCTTTTGGATATAATTTTCTGAATCTTTCTCCCAAATAAATTAAGGCAAATAAAGGAAATGCTGTTCCAAGTGCATATCCAATTACAGCGCCCAAACCTCCCCATGTAGCTGCTGAAGCAGGTCCAAATAAAATCCAAGCACCAAGAGCCGATGCAACCAAACTAGTTGTTAAAGAAAATACTCCAATACTTCTGTTTGCTAATAAATAGTTATTTAATCCTTGATACTTTTTGGAATATAAAACTCCAAATATAACAAAACATAAACAGATAATTATTATTAATAATAATGATGAACTTTGACTTAATAAATTCAACTGATCCATGTCTTTTCCCTTTCTGAATTACCGGACAGGTTCTTAGAGTTTATTCTCAGTCTTTTCAGACACCCCTTATAAATCATTATAAACAAATATTTTATTTCAGAAAGCAAAAATTATTATCCAATAAGAAATTAGACCAGAAAAAATAGTTAATATTAAATTTTTTGAAATCAAACCAACTATTACAGCAATACCTGTAGCTAGTATTTTTGGATTATCTATTTGTAATAAATAACCATTTACATCTAAAAAAACTGCAGGAAAAATTATTGCTGGAAATACTGCTGAAGGAACATAGCTTAAAACTATTTTAGTTTTTTCAGTCAACATTTCTCTCTTAATTAATGCGATCATGGAAAATCTTAGCAGATAAGTTATCAATCCAGAAAATACAATAGTTGACCAAATCATTTTATTTTATTGTCCTAAATTTAGTAATTATAGCAGCAACTACTAAGGCTGACACTGAAGCAACTATTATGTAAGCTTTAAATGGAACATTGTAAGCAAAGATAGCTATTATACCTGAAACAAGCATTACAATAACATGATCTAATTTTCTAAATTCTTGTACAAGTAATGATATAAAAGTTAGGGGTATTGCAAAGCTTAAACCTAATTCTTCTGGAATAATAGAACCTAGTAAAATCCCAGTTATTGTTGAGATTTGCCAAGTTAGCCATAAAGTAAATCCTGATCCCAAAAGATGATAATGTGAATTAATATTTGACTTATTTACTTTAAAATATTTATAAGAAACTGCAAAAGATTGGTCTGATGTAAAATAAGATAAGAAAACCTTCCACATAAAATTTAATTTATCTAAATATTCAGATAAAACTGCGCCATATAATAAGTGTCTTGAATTAACAACTGTCACAGATGTTAAACTTACTATTGTAGATGCGCCAGCAGACATCAATTGAATTAAAACTATCTGGGCTGAGCCAGCAAACATTATCAGTGAAGTTCCATATGTAACATATGGTCCAAAACCTAGTTCCATACCAACTACACCTATTATAATACCAAAAGGTATAACTGGAATTAAAAGTGGAGTTATATCTAAAGAACCTTTTTTAAAAATATTTAATTTTGAAGACATTTAAAAGATTTATATAATTAAATCTAAAAACAAACTATATGATCAATGCTAATTGGTCTTCTTATGCCAAATTTTTCATCAACTTCATGCTGGTGTAAGTGGTGTGAATGAACAAAAACAGGAATTAATAAATTGCCATTTGTTTTTAGCGTATAAATAAAATTTGTTCCCCTAAATTTTCTATCAACAACTTCAAGCTTAAGGTTGCTTTTATCATCATGCTCTAAATCTTCTGGTTGCAACAATAACTGTACTTCAGATCCTTTTGGATAATGTTTTAGAAAATTTCCTTTTATAATTCCAAGATCCTCATTTTCTAAAATATTTTCACCAGTAACTTTTGCTGGTATTAAAATTCCTCTATTTAAAAAATTTACAACTTCAATAGAATTAGGAAAATGATAAACATTATAAGGATCATCGAATTGCTTAAGTTGACCATTCAATATAATTCCACATTTGTTTCCAAGATAAAAGGCTTCGTAAGAATCATGCGTTACAATCATTGTTGTTATTTTTAAATCTGATAAAATTTGCTTCAATTTAACTTGAATTTCTTCTTTGAAACTTTGATCAATATTGGACAAAGGTTCATCTAACAATAATAAATCAGGGTTTGAAAGCAATGATCTGGCTAAAGATGCTCTTTGAGCTTCTCCTGAACTTATTTGATGAGGAAATTTATCTTTTACATGTTCTAAATGAAGAAATTTTATTACTTCATCAACTTTTAAAATCTTTTTCTTCTTGTTTCTTTCGGCGCCAAATTCAATATTTTGAATAACATTATAATGAGGAAACAAACAATTGTCCTGAAATGACAGTGAAATGTTTCTTTTTTCAGGTTCTATATGAATATCTTTTGAAGAAATAATTTTATTTTTTAATAAAATTTTACCAGATTGAACTTTATTTAAGCCAGCAATAGTTCTTAATATTGTGGTTTTTCCTATGCCAGAAGGTCCTAATAAACAAACAATATCTCCTTCATTTTCAATTACTAGCGAAACATTATTTACTTTATTTTTTTTACTGGCAGCAAAAGTAACATTATCAATTTCTAGAAAATTATTAGTCATAAATTTAGTCTTTTAAAATATATTTAGATGTAATCAAAATAAAGAAACTTGCAATAATTATAAGAAGCAAAGATGGGGCAGCTGCAGCTTCTAGTAAATCTTGTGAGGCATAAATATATGCTGTAGTTGCGAAAGTTTCAAAATTAAAAGGCCTCATAATTAGTGTAATTGGCAACTCTTTTATAATCTCAATGGCAATTAGAATACCAATCAATAAAATTGAATTTTTAAGATAAGGAATATGAATATTAGTAAAAGTTTTTAATTTTGAATACCCTAATAAATAAGCACTTTCATCTATAGAATAATTTATCTTTAAATATCCAGATTTAATTCCATTACAAGCTAAAGAATAGAAACGAACAAAATAAACAAGTACTAGTCCTAGAATAGAACCTATAAAAATAGATTTAATAGTACTTAATCCAAAAAAATTAATTACATTATTATCTAACCATGAAATAAAAGTAATAAATGCGACAGCAAGAATAATGCCTGGTAGAGCATAACCTGATATTGAGAAGGTTGTCAGTATTTCAAGAAATTTACTTTTAGAAACTCTATTACTATAATTAGAAATTATAGCTAAAGATATTAAAACACAACTTGATAAAAAAACTAATAAAATTGTATTTAAAAACAAATCCAGAACATTTAAATCAATAAAATGTTTTGGAAAAATTATCGACCAATAAAGCATTTGTAATACTGGAAATACGAAACTAGAAAAAAATACAAATAAACAAAAAGAAAATGCTAAAAAAGATTTATAACCTTTTAATGGAATAACTGTTTTTGATTTAAAACCATCTTTCAATAGAGAATGGTATTGTGCTTTCTTTCTGGAAATATTTTCTAATATAAATAACCCAAGAATAAATATTAATAAATAAAAGGATAATCTGTTTGCTAGTGCAAGATCATCAAAAGATAGCCACGCATTATATATTCCTGTAGTTAAAGTGGATATGCCGAAAAAAGAAACTGCACCAAAATCTGATAAAGTTTCCATTGCAACTAATGATAGGCCAGCAACAATTGCAGGTCTTGCTGATGGTAGTATGATTTTGAAAAAAGATTTTTGTTTTGAAAAACCAAGATTTCTTCCAAGTTCTATTAAATTTTGAGATTGATAATGAAATGATGCTCTAGTTAATACATAAACATATCCAAAGAAAGAAAAGGAAATCGAAATTATTGCTCCTAACATTCCATCAAATTTAGGAATCTTTGAATTATAATTAACATCACCAAAAAAATTTTTTAAAATGGTAAAAGCTGTACCATAATTTTCAAAAAAAGCTGTTAAGGAATAGGCATAGATATAAGCTGGAACTGCAAAAGACAAAATTAATGCCCATTTAAAAAAATTTACTCCTGAAAAACTATAAAATGTGACAAGGTAAGCACTTCCTACACCTATAATAAAAGTTAGCAATAAAACTCCTGATAATAAAAATATTGAATTTGAAATGTATTCATAAAGAAATGTTTCTTTAAGAATAGAAGAATAGTTTCCTGTTGTTTCAAAAAAGCTTATAAATACTGTAATTATAGGTATTGCTACAAAAACAGATATTAAAAGTGAACTAAAATACCATTTATTTAATTGATTAATTTTTATCAAAGTTTATTTCCATCCGGCCGCAAGCATTACTTCTAATGCATCAGCTTGCCTTTTCGCATATGATGAAACTTTTGTTTTAAGATCTTGTTTAAAACTTAAACCCATTTGAACTACTAATTCATGTGGTTCAACCCCCTCAATCATTGGATATTCAAATGTATTGTTCACTATATGTTTTTGAGCTTCTTTGCTTAATAAAAATTCTAAAAGTTTAATAGCATTAGCTTTGTTTGGAGAATACTTTAATACACCTCCTCCACTAATATTCATATGTGTTCCTCTATTTAGTTGGTTAGGAAAAAAAGGTTTTACTTTTTTTGCTGCCTTTTGTTGTTCTGCTCCTTTTTTTCCAGATAACATTAAAGCTAGATAATAAGTGTTAGCTACCGCAAGATCAGCTTCTCCTGCCACAACTGCTAATATTTGAGCTCTATCATTTCCTTTAGAATCTCTAGCCATATTGACAACTAATTTTTTTGCCCATTCCGCTGTCGCTTTTTTTCCATTATTTTCAATTAACGATGCTACAAGAGATTGATTGTAAACATTGTTAGATTTTCTTATTACAACTCTGCCTTTCCATTTTGGGTCAGATAAACTTTCGTAAGTTAATCCATTTAAATCGTTAGCACTTACTCTTTCTGGAGAGTAATAAATTATTCTTGCTCTTTTAGCTATTCCTACCCAATATGATGTTCTAAAGTTCGATGGAACAGTTTCTTTTATTTTGGATGAACTATTTATCGCTTTTTGAAACATTCCTTTAGCTTGAAACGCACCAAGCTTTCCTGCATCGGCTGTTATATAAAGATCTGCTAAAGAATCTTTACCTTCTTCAATTATTCTTTTTTGTAGAGCCTTATCTTTTCCTGATACAACATTTACTTTAATTCCTGTTTTTACAGTAAATT
>Ga0187833_10004647_pt1 | contig 13313 bp, 12 predicted proteins | sample ETNtaG_37_FD_167968 | JGI IMG/M metagenome (GOLD analysis project Ga0187833, IMG submission 167968) | Marine microbial and viral communities from oxygen minimum zone, Eastern Pacific Ocean - ETNP2014_SV_400_PacBio MetaG (Illumina Assembly) | ecosystem: Environmental > Aquatic > Marine > Hypoxic... | reverse complement strand
GATAACATGATTTCTTTTTTAGCTATTGCAGGAGCATCAGCTTTTAGATTAATACCTTCGGCAAATAGAATCCTTACTTCACTTCAATATTTAGGATATGCTGAAAAATCTACTGAACTCATTAGCGATGAAATTAATAAAAGTGAAATTGAACAAACCAATTCTGACAAAGATTTCGTTTTTAAAAAAGATATCGTATTTAAAAATGTTTCTTTTAAATACGACTCAAGAAAAAATTTTATATTAAAAAATATAAATTTTTCTTTAAAAAAACCTGATAAAATTTTGATATATGGAGAAACAGGTGTAGGCAAAAGTACTTTTATTGAGATTTTGTTAGGGCTTTTAAAACCAACAAGCGGTAAAGTTGAAGTTGAAGAAAAGGATGTAAATTTAAATTTTAAAAATTGGGCTAAACTTATAGGGTACGTTCCTCAAAAAGTTTCTTTAGTTGACGGAAGTATTCTTTCAAATATTGCTTTTGGAGTTAATAAATCTGAGATTAATAAAAAATTACTTTCAAATGCAATTAGAGTAGCAGCGCTAGATTCATTTATTAGAAAATTACCCAGTGGTTTGGATACTTTAGTAGGAGAAAGTGGATCAAAATTATCAGGGGGACAAATTCAAAGAATTGGTATAGCCAGAGCAACCTATAGAAATCCAGAGATATTAATCTTTGATGAAGCTACTAATGCATTAGATGAGGAAACTGAAAACAAAGTTGTTTCAAATATTTTGAATAATTTTAAGGATAAAATTTTAGTTTTTATATCACATAATAAAAATTTGTCTAATGAGATTGAGAAGAAATACAAAATAGAAAATTTAAATTTTGTTGCAATATGATTAGTTATGAAAAAAATTTAATACGTTCAAATAATTCATTAAAGGAAGCTTTGAAAAAACTTGAGGAAACTATTTTCAAATGTTTGATAGTAGTGGATAAAAAAAATAAACTATTAGGCACAATTACAGATGGCGACATCAGAAGAGCTATATTAAAAGGAGCAAAATTTGATTCATTACTTAGAAATTATTATTTTAAAAATTCTGTTTATTTCAAAAATAAAATTGGTCCAAAAATTTCTAATTTAATAAAAAAAAATATTAGTCTAAATTCCTCAGACCTCATACCGATTGTAGACAGTCGTAAAAGAGTTATTAACGTAGTTTTACAAGAAGAAATTTTAAAAACTAAAAAATTTAAATACAAAAACAAGATTGATTCTGTACCTGTGGTAATTATAGCTGGAGGAAAGGGCAGCAGATTAATGCCACATACCAGTATAATTCCAAAACCTTTAATACCTATAAATGATAAGTCGATGATAGAACATGTAATTGAAAGATTTAAAAATTATGGATCAAAAAATTTTTTTGTAACTGTAAATTATAAGAAAGAACTTTTAAGAGCTTTTTTTTCAAAAGCTTTAAAAAAATTTAATATAAAAATAATCAATGAAAAAGTTCCACTTGGTACTGCTGGATCGCTTGAATTGTTAAAAAGAAATTTGAAATCAAGTTTTTTTGTTATTAATTGTGACTCAATAATATCATGTAATTACGTTTCACTTTATCAATTTCACAAGAAAAATAATTTTGCTTTAACTGTAGTTGTTTCCAAAAAAAACAGTACAATTCCCTACGGACTATGTGAAATTAATGCCAAGGGCAATTTAATTAATATTAACGAAAAACCAAAAATAGATTTTTTAGCAAACACAGGCCTCTATGTATTAGATCCTAAAGTTTTAAAGTTAATTCCCAAAAAAAAATCATTTGATATGAATAACTTAATTGAAAAACTTTTAAAAAGGAAAAATAAGTTAGGTGTTTTTCCAATAAACGAGGATGACTGGAATGACCTTGGAAATTGGTCAGATCTAAATAAATTCATAACTTAAAGGATATTATGATTTTAGGTAAAAAAGTTTTAGCAATTATACCGGCCAGATATGGCAGTAAAAGGTTAAGATCTAAAAATTTAAAAATATTTAAAGGAAAACCATTATTTTTATGGTCCATGATTTTAGCAAAAAAATCTAGTTACATAGATAAGATTTATTTATCTACTGATAGTAAAAAAATATCGAAAATTGCTAAAAAAAATGGGTTTTCAATTAATAAACTAAGAAAAAAAAGTTTATCCGGTGATCAAGCATCCTCCTTAGGCTTGGTTTTAGAAGCAATTAAAAATTTAAAAATAAAATATGATTTTTTTATATTGCTACAACCAACATCACCATTAAGATTTATTAGAGATGTAGATTATTCATTAAGAAAAATTATAAATAAAAAAGGAAAAAGTTTGATTTCTGTAAATAGAAATAACAATAATATTAATGGTGCAATTTATATTCAGAATATTAATTTTTTTTTAAAAAACAAAAAATTTGTCTATAAAAACTCCCTATTATACAAAATGCCTCCAAGCAGGTCAGTTGATATTAATACCTTAAAAGATTTTAAACAGGCGCAAAAAAACTATGTTTAGCGTAGACCAAAAATTTAAAAGAACTAAAAAAATTCATAAAACGATCAAAATTAATCTGAAAAGAAGAACAATAATTGTTGATGATAAATTAGCGAAGTATAAAGGAGTTCCTATTCCTAGTTGGATTGAACTAAGTATAATTGATGTTTGTAATAGATCTTGTATTTTTTGTCCAAAATCAGATCTTAAGATAGCTCCAAATACTTATCAAAAAATGAATATGGTCTTAATTAACAAACTAACCGATAATTTAAAAAAAATTGGATTCAAAGGTTCAGTTACATTATGTGGTTATGGCGAACCCATGTTACACAATGACGTTTATCAAATTTCAAGAAGGTTAGCAGAGGTATCATTTGTTGAGGTTGTTACAAATGGCGACACTTTAAATAAGGACAAAATCATTAAACTTTATAATTCAAATGTAAACAAGTTGTTAATTAGTTTATATGACGGCCCAGATCAAATTACCAAATTTAAAAAAATGGTGAAGAATTCTAAAGTTCCTAAAGAATTCGTTATACTTCGCGATAGATGGCACGACGAAAAAAAGGACTATGGTTTAAAGCTTACAAATCGAGCAGGAACAATTAATGTTGGTAAGCAGGATGATGTCAAAACTTTTACATATTGCAATTATCCATCTTACTCAGTTTTAATTGACTGGAATGGTGACGTTTTTCTTTGCCCTCAAGATTGGCAAAGACGTATTGCTATGGGAAGTATAATGCAAGAGGATTTCATAGATATTTGGACAGCAAAGACTATTTCTAAATATAGAAGAAACCTGTTGTTAGGAAAAAGGTGTAATAGTCCATGTACAGAATGTAATGCGGAGGGCACAGTTTTAGGTTACAAACATGCTGGCTCTTGGTCAAAAATTTATAACTTAAAAAAATGACGCTGTTTAATGAAGGTTATAATAAAAATTCTATACTTTTTGACAAAGGTAGGGGATCACTAGTTTATTCAAAAAAGAAAGTTTTCATAGATTTATCATGTGGAGCTGGAACATTGTTTCTTGGGCACAACAGCGAAATATTTAGAAAAAGTATAAAAAAATATTTAAAATTTGAATTATCAAACTTTGCTCACTCCAATGTTTCAGCAGTAGAATTGTCTAAAAATTTAAAAAAAATTTTTTCTCAATTTAACAAATTTGTTTTATGTAGTACTGGAGCAGAAGCAAATCTTAAAGCTTTAAGAATTGCTAGAGCTGCAACAAATAAGACTATAATTATAAATGTCTCCGGCAGCTGGCATGGTTCAATTGATCAGTTACTATATTATACAAGTAAAAATAATCAGGCCAAAAAGTTGTCAGATGGAATTGACGAAAGTCTTAAAAAAAATTTAAAATATATTCCGTTTAACGATAAAAAAAAATCAATAAAAATTTTGAATAAATATAAAAAAAAAATATGTTGCGTACTCGTAGAGCCAATCCAAGGAGGTTTTCCTACTCCCGAGGGCATTAAATATCTTAAATTTTTAAATAACTACTGTAAAAAAAATAAAATTATTCTATTTTTTGATGAAATTTCAACCGGCATAAGAGTTAATTGTTCAAGTGTACAAAATACTTTTAAAATTAGGTCTGAAATATCAACATTTGGAAAAATTATTGGCGGAGGTATGCCAATAGGAATAATAGGGATATCAAAAAATGTTCTAAACAAGCTTGCAAGAAGGAGAAAAAAAGTATTTTTGGGGGGAACTTATTCAGGAAATTCTTTGTCAACTTTCGTTGGTAATCAAACTTTGAAATACATTTTAAAAAATAAAAAGAAAATATTTTCAAAAGTTGAAAAACATTCAAAATTATTACAAGAAAGTCTTAATAACTTTATTAATGAAAATAATATAGATGCTAAAGTTATTAGGTTTCATTCGCTAATGAGGATAGTATTTTCAAAAAAAAACATAAAAAATAGGGTTCAAAGAGATTTTTTTGAGAAAAAGAAAATAAATCAAAGAGAGAATTTTATCAGATATTTAAAAAGCGTTGGTATATATTTTCCAGGCAATGGTGTAATTTCCCTGTCTTATTCATTAACAGATGATCATGTTGCTTACGTTATCAAAAAGTTAAATATAGGTCTGAAGAAATTTTTTTAACCCCGTCAAATGAAAAAAAAGTATATTTCTTCTAATTACTTGTATTGGGATACTAGAGAGTCCTTTCCCTATTATCCAGATAAATTAAAAAAAATTTATAAAAAAATTTATATAAAAAATTATAAAAAGTATTCTTTATGGATAGATGAAATTTCTAAAGCGAATATCAATAATATTAACTGGTGGCTATCTGTACCAGCAAGTAGAGACGAAAGAATTTCAAAACTATTTCATAATATATGCATTTTTTTAACATTAAAAAGTTTTAAAAATAAGAAATATAAAATAAAAATGATAATCAATTCAAATGAATTAAAAAAAATAATTTTAAAAAAAATTAATATTACAAATGTTGAAATTAAACTGGTAACAAAGAATAGTTATTTCAAAAAACTATTAATTTTCTTAAAAGAAATTTTACTTCTATTCACTAATCTTTGTTTAATTAAAATTAAATTTAAAGAAAAAAAATTAAAATACCTTAACATTGTTGATATATTTAAAATTGAAAAACACAAAGGTCATTCTTTTTATGGCGATTTTTTAAATAATATCAATTTCAGAAAAAATTTAAAATTAGTTCCAACATTTTTAAGTTATTCACCGTTAAAAATTTATAGATTACCGAAGAATAATAAAAATATTTATTTTAAAGAAAATATTATTAATTTTAAAGATATTGCTTTAATTATAAAAAATTTTTTCTCTAACTATATTATTTTAAAAAACAATAATTTTTTAGGAATAAATTATAACTCTTTGATTAAAGAGGAAATAACTGTAGACGAAAACTTCAGGTCTATTCTTAATGCATATCTGAATTATTATTTTTTTAAAAATCTAAGAGCTAAAAAAATTAAATTAAAAAATGTTGTGTCATGGTTTGAAAATCAAATAGTAGATAAAGGATGGTCAATAGGTGTTAACAATTTTTATCCTCATATAAATTTTATTGGGTACCAAGGCGCTACTCTTCATCCGCAGTTTTTTAATTTAAGTCCAACCAAAAATGAATTTAAAGCAAAAATTTTGCCTAAAAAAATATATCTGGTCGGAAAAAAATATTTAAAAAACAGAAAGTTATTTACTAAAAAACCAGTCTATAAAATTACAAAATTCAGTAGATTTGATTTTTCAATTAAAAATAAAAAGAAAAAGTATTTTTTATTTCTACTTTCCGGCATTAAACATTGTGACGATCATTTGTTAAATATTTATAAGAATTTTATTAAAAAATATAACAAAAAAAATGTTTTTATAAAATTTCATCCGATATTATCTTCCAATAATTTTGAGGGTGTTTACAAAAATGAAATCAGAGGAAACGGATCTAAAATCATTCAAAATTCAAAATTTGTAATTACAACAAGTTATACAAGCGGTTTATATGAAAGTATGGCTAACAATGCATATACAGTTTTAATTGATTATGTTGTTTTAGACTCTTTATTGTATAAAGATTTAAGAAAATTCTCTAAATATATATTTTTTTGTAAAAACTCTAATGAAATTTCAAAAATTATTAAAAATTTAAGTTTTAAAAATAGACAAGATTTGTCAAAAAAAAATAATAAAGTTAAAAAAATGTTTTTTAATAAATAAATATGAAAAACTTTAAAAAGTATTTTAAAAATAAAAAAATTATAATTACTGGACATACTGGTTTTAAAGGCAGTTGGTTATCTTTATGGCTTAAAATGTGTGGAGCTAAAATTATTGGGGCCTCTAAAGGTATACCCAGCAAACCATCTCATTTTAAAGTTTTAAAATTAAATAAAAAAATATCAGACAAAAGAATTGACATATCGAATTTAAAAGTTTTGAAAAAATTATTCATAAAAACTAAACCAGATTTTGTTTTTCATTTTGCAGCCCAAGCTTTGGTCAAAAATTCTTACCTAGATCCAATTGATACTTTTGAGACTAATACTATTGGCACACTAAATGTACTGGAGTCCTTAAGGAGCTTGAGAAAAAAATGCACAGCTATTCTCATCACGAGTGATAAAAGTTATAGAAATATGGCACTTAAAAGAGGATACAGAGAGGACGATATATTAGGAGGTGACGATCCATATAGTTCATCAAAAGCTTCTGCCGAACTTGTAATTCAATCATATTTAAAATCTTATTTTTCGAGCAGAAATAATAAAATTTTAATTGGCGTTGCAAGGGCAGGAAATGTAATTGGTGGAGGAGATTGGTCAAAAGACAGACTCATCCCAGATTGTATTAGATCCTGGTCAAATAATAAGATAGTTAAAATAAGAAATCCAAAGTCTACAAGACCTTGGCAGCACGTTTTAGAAGCAATAGCAGGTTATTTGATTTTTGCAATCAACTTAAATAGTAATAAAAAACTTCATGGAGAAGTTTTTAATTTTGGACCTGACGGAAAAAAAGATTACGAAGTAATAAATTTGGTTAAATTAATGAGAAAATATTGGAAAAAAGTTTCTTGGAAAATAGAGAAAAGAAGAAATTCCAATTTTTACGAAAGCAATTTATTAAAGCTAAATTGTAAAAAAGCAAAAAAATTTTTTGGTTGGAAAACTATTTTAAATTTCAGAGAAACAGCCCAAATGGTTACTGAGTGGTACAAGAATTATTATTTAGGAATAGAAAATCCTTACAAAATTTCTATAAAACAGATTAAAAGATACGAACAACTTTTAAAGAAAAGATTATGAAAGTAATTATTTTAGCCGGAGGTTATGGCACCAGACTATCAGAGTACACAAAAGCTATACCCAAACCTATGATTGATATTAATGGGAAGCCTATGCTTTATCATATCATGAAATTTTATGCAAAACATGGCTTTAAAAATTTTTATATAGCATTGGGATATAAAGGCGAAGTAATTAAAAAATTTTTTAAAAAGAAATCATACGGCTGGAAAATAAATCTTATTGAAACTGGGAAAAAAACTATGACAGGCGGCAGATTAAAAAGACTCAAAAAATATATAGGAGATGAAACATTTATGATGACCTATGGCGATGGACTATCTAATGTAAATTTAAAAAATCTTTTAAAATTTCATAAAAAAAATAAAAAGCTAGTTACACTTGTTGCTGTCAGACCGCCTGCTAGATTTGGGGTTATAAAATTTAAAGGTAATTTTGTAAATTACTTTAAAGAAAAGTCAAAACTAGATGAAGGATGGATCAATGGAGGTTTTTTTGTAATGGAACCAAAATTTTTAAAATTTATTAAAAATGACTCCACTTATTTGGAAAGGGAGCCATTAGAAAAATTGACTAAAAGAAGACAATTAATAGCTTATAAGCATGAGGGTTTTTGGCAGTGTGTAGATACAAAAAGAGACTTAGATAAAATTAAAAAAATTTTAAAAAATTAATTTGAAGACAATAAATAATATATTAATAATAGGAGGCAGCGGCTTTATAGGCTACCATCTTGCAAAAAGAGCTATAAAAAAAGGCTGGAGCGTTACCAGTATTTCTACTAATCCCCCAAAGAAAATAAGAAAAATATCAAAAGTAAAATATTTAATTTCTGACATTACGAAGAAAAAATCTTTAGAGAAAAAAATAAAAAAATATTTTAAATATGTTGTAAATTTAGGTGGCTATGTTGATCACTCAGATAAAATAAAAACTTATAAAAGTCATTATGAAGGCTGTAAAAATTTAACTGAAATTTTATTAAAAAATTCTCCTATAGCTTTTGTACAAATGGGAAGCGGAGGAGAGTATGGAAAAATAAAATCTCCACATAGAGAAGTTCATAAATGTTATCCTGCTTCTGTTTATTATAAAGCTAAGCTGTTATCATCTTTACATTTAATGAAACTTTTTAGAAAAAATAAATTTCCAGCTACCATTTTAAGGCTTTATCAAACTTATGGTCCAAGGCAAGATTTAAACAGATTTATTCCAATTGTGGTGGATAGTTGTTTAAAAAATAAAAAATTTCCTTGTTCCGAAGGTAAACAGTTTAGAGATTTTGTTTATATAGATGATGTAATAGACTCTATAATTAAATCATTGCTTGATAGAGGTGCCGATGGGAATATAATAAATATTGGATCTGGAAAGCCAAAAAAAATTAAGAAAATAATAGAGTACATTAAATTTTTAACAAACGGCGGATACCCTCAATATGGAAAAATTAAGCTAAGAAAAGACGAGGTTTTAAAAATTTACCCCAATATTCAAAAAGCTAAGAGAAAAATTAAATGGAAACCAAAAATCTCGTTTGAAAAAGGTTTAAAAAAAACTATTAAATTCTATGACGAACAATAAATTATGAAAATTTGGAAAACAATATCAAAAATAAAAAACTATAAAACAGCTGATCTTTTAAAAAATTTAAAAAATAAAAATTTTAAAACTAGCGCATGGATTGATGATATTTTTGATAAAAAAAATATGGAAATAAGAAATATTAAATTACCAATAAATCTTTATAGAATTTCTTTAAAAGATTTAGGATTAAATGAACCCACCGAGCTTAAAAAAATTTATGAAACATCAAAAAGTCAAGGTTTTAAATTAATTGATCCAAAATTAGTATTAATTTGTAGAGAATTATATTTAGAACAACCAACCGGAGAATGGTTGAGATTTGCAACTCCTTTAGATTCTATGATTGATAGCGATGGAGTTCCTCATCTTCCTAAATTAGGCAAAGCCCTAAACTACTATTTTATTGAGACATACTGGTCTTATCCAAATGCAATTTTTCACCCACATAATGAATTCGTATTTTGCAAATGATTTTAAATAAAATTAAATTAAATAAATTCACTTTAAGAAATAGAATTGTTGTTTCGCCTATGTGTCAGTATTCAGCTCAAAACGGGTCTCCATCTAAATGGCATTACTCACATTTGTTACAATTATTAAAATCAGGAAGTGCAATGCTAATGATTGAGTCAACTGCGGTTAGTGATGAGGGTAAAATTACACATGCCGATTTGTGTTTAAGCAACAATAAACAAAAAAAAAATTTCAAAAATCTTATTAATTTTTTAAAGTCATTTGAAAAAAAAGTTCCAATTTGTTTGCAAATTTCTCATGCAGGCAGGAAGGGTTCATCTCATATACCTTGGATAAAAACCAACTCTCCTTTAAAAAAAAGGCAAAAACTTTGGAAAACTTTCTCTGCGTCTAGCATTAAAAAAGACAAAAGTTGGCCAAAACCAACCAGTCTTTCAAAAAAAGGAATTAAAAAAATCATATCTGATTTCGCAAATACAACAAAATTAGCAAACACTTGCGGTTTTGATGGAATAGAAATACATATGGCCCACGGTTATCTTATCCACCAATTTTTGTCACCTGTGTCAAACAAAAGAGAGGACAGATATGGTGGAAATCTTAAAAATAGAATCAGATTTGCCTTGGATATTTCAAAAAAAGTAAGAAATGTTTGGCCTAAAAATAAAATACTTGGAGCAAGAATTACAGGTTCAGATCATCTAAAAGATGGAATTAATATTCAAGAGGCAGTTTATCTAGCAAAAAATTTAAAAAAAATAGGCTTTGATTATGTATGTGTTTCAAGCGGAGGAATTTTGACAAAAACTAATTTAAAATCTTATACTGGTTTTAGATTGAAATTTGCTTCAATTATTAAAAAACGAGTTGGAATAAAAACTAGATGTTCTGGGCTATTAGAAAATTTAGATTACTCAGAAAAGGCATTAAAGAGCAAGAAAGTAGATTTAATTGCTATCGGAAGAAATTTTATAAAAGATTCATCATTTATATTTAAATATGCAAAGAAAACAGGAAAAATAAATTTCATCGATAAACAATATGGAAGATGTTTTTAACTCTCATTATTAATGAAGAAAAATCTAGTTATAATAAATAATGAAAAATGTATAAAAAAAGGAGATAATTTTTACTGTGAAAATATTGAGATAAGCTCAATCACCAATCTTCTGAGTAAAACACTAAACATTAAATTGATTTTGAGAGAGTCAGCTGTAAATCCAATTCATAAAATTAGTAACTCAAAAGTCATTACTAGTTCTAATATATTTATTTTTATAAAGAACATTGTAAATTCAGTTATAAGAGATAATGCTAAATATTTAATAATTTCGGTTACTCCGTATACTTTTATTTCCTTTCTCTTTTTGTTGTTATTTAAAAAAAAAATATTTCTTTATCTAAGGAGTGATGGAAAAAAAGAAATTTCAATAATTTTTGGCAAAAAACTTTCCATTATTTACAAGATGATTGAAAATGTTATGGTAAAATTTAGCGATCTAATTGTGGTTAATGACCTCATATCAAAAAAAAAGAAATTTCATTTGGTAAATCCATCTCAGATTGATCAACAATGGTTTCAGAATACAAAAATACCAAAAAGAGATAAAATAAAGCTATTATATGTTGGTAGGATCAAAGTAGAAAAAGGCGTTTATTCATTGATAGATATTTTTAAAAAAATTGAATACAATGAAAAAGATCTTTTACTCACATTAATAGGTCAAGGTAGTAAACCAAAAGAAACAGGTAACAAAATAAAATTTTTAGAACCTATATCTATTAAGGAAAATTTAATTGAACAATACGATCAGCATAATATTTTTATATTACCCTCATATACAGAAGGGCATCCTCAGGTGTTAGTAGAAAGTTTGGTAAGACAAAGGCCAGTAGTTATTTTTGAAGAAATAGAGCATGTTTTACAAAAATATGAAGGAGTTTTTGTATGTAAAAGAGACCACAATCATCTCTTAAATTTAATTAAATTTGTTGACAAAAACTACGAGGAAATTTTAGAAAAAATGAAAAAAAATAGATATCCTACTAAAGAAAATTTTTTTAAACAGTTAAATAAAATTTTAAATTAAAATTATTTTTTGATTTTTTTTAAACCATTCAACATTCCTAAGATTAAGAAAATCCAAGAAGCATTTGTAGTTGAGAAAAAACTTCCAGAACTTTTTAAAGGAAAAAATTCTGCAATTATAATTATTAGGAGACAAATAAATAAGAATTTTTCATTTTTTTCATAGTATTTAAAATTAAAAAATTTATTTGTTATCAAGTAAAAGACCGCACATATAAAAAACAAGGTACCTAACAAACCGGTATCATTTAAGAGTTCCAAATAATAATTATGAGGATGGCTTGAACAAATTCTGTTTGGCAAGTGAAGTTTTGTTAAACATTTTGTTCTAAAAGATTTGATTCCATTTCCAATAATTGGACTATCGATCCAAACATCAATTGCTGTAAGATAAATTACAAAATGACCACTTCCAAAACTAGGTATTTCTTCATATCTTGATTTAAGTTTTTTACTTTGCTGATAAAAGTGTTCACAGTAAACATCGTTGTCTTTTTCAATACATTTTTTCTCTTTGTTCTTTTCTAACTCTGGATACTTTTTTGGAATAAATTTTTTCATAACAGCTATCACATGTGAAGAATTTTGATAAAAACTTATATAATATCCTCTTAAATTATCATTCATCTTCATAGTTATTGTGAAAATTAAGACACAAAACAAAGATGCAATCGCTAAAGAAAGTCTCAATTCTTTAATTAATATAATCATCAGTAATATTGAAACGCAAAACATCACAAGTGGTACACGATTGCCAGAGAATAAAATTCCAGAAAAAAAGATTATCGGGAGAACTGTTGAAATTAGGAATTTTTGTTTATCTAGTTTTTTCCAAATAATCGGTATAAGAATGAGAGCAAAAACAAAAAATTTTTGAATATATCCACCCGCAATATACTCATCTTTAAGAAAACCTGCCAAATGATATCTGCTCTTTCCGGAATGAGGATCGGCTTCGTTGTATCCTTCGTAAGCCACAAAACCAAATATGTCTGATCCATTCAAAAATTGATAAATTATATCTAAAGACAAAAACAATAAACAAACTAAACATGAAACTAAAAAATATTTTATTTTAAACTTTCCGCTTCCAACTAAATAACTGGAAATTAAAAAAAGGAAAAAGTGTCGAAAGTAAGCAATTGACCTAAAAAAATGATCATTCTTTGGATCTTTTGATATATCAATTAGGGTAGAGACAAGAACTAAAATAAAAAAAATAAGAATTACAGCTGAGAATCTTTCATTTTTGAATGAAAATATTTTTTTTTTAAAAACGATAATTCCAGTTATACAAATTAGCAGGATATTAATATTTAGCACTGCATTTCCCATCAGAAAAGCAACAGGAAAAAATAAGAATAATATATTTAGCGTTTCAGAATTTATAAAAAAAGCATTTTTAATGTTCATGATATTTAAATTTGTTTAATAATATTCTGATATTTATCATAAGTTTTTAATAAGCCAAATCTTTTCTTTATAGATTTAAAAGAGTTTTTAGAAATTTTGTTTGAAATTTTTTTATTATTAATTAACTTCAAGATACAATAAATTAATTGATTGTCGTTTTTATAAACAATTGCTTCTTTGTTCTCCACCAAGCTCTTAGGCAATGAATTCTTACTTACCAAGGGAGGTAATCCATAACTCATGTAGGTAAAAATTTTAAATTGAATTCCAGTTGCAATTTTTACGTTGCATATTCCACATACACTATTTTTAACTATTTTGTCCAATTTGGTTATGGGACCATGAACTCTGACATTGGAAAAACGAGTTAAAAAAAATTTATCAAATACATTTATCTTGCCAACAATATTAAATTCAAGATTGGGATAATTTTCATTTAATTTTGGAA
>Ga0187833_10004646_pt1 | contig 13317 bp, 8 predicted proteins | sample ETNtaG_37_FD_167968 | JGI IMG/M metagenome (GOLD analysis project Ga0187833, IMG submission 167968) | Marine microbial and viral communities from oxygen minimum zone, Eastern Pacific Ocean - ETNP2014_SV_400_PacBio MetaG (Illumina Assembly) | ecosystem: Environmental > Aquatic > Marine > Hypoxic... | reverse complement strand
ATGATCATAATTTCATCATTCAGCCTGATAATAAAGGAGTTATGAAATTAGCATCAGAATTGGTTTCTAAAAGATCCGGCTTAAGAATGACCGTAAGAACTGATCTTCCTGGCATGCAGTTCTATTCTGGGAACTTTTTGGATGGGAAATATAATGGAGTATCGGGTAATCCATTATACAAACACGCTGGACTCTGCTTAGAGCCCCAGTACTTTCCAGATTCTCCAAATAATGAACATTTCCCACCCACAATTATCAAAAAGGGCCGTGAATACAAACATAAGATTATTTATAAGGTTTCATTGATTTAATAAATAAAAAATTTTAACTGATCAAACCAACGAGTTATAATTTTTTCATTTACCTTGTGGAAATATCTCTGAATTTATATCTTCCTCGCTATTCAATAGTACAATTGTATTAACCATAACATAAGATGTAACCAAAATATGAACAATCCTTTTAATATTTCATCAAAGGTTGTTATCTGTACAGGAATTGCGTCAGGTATTGGTAAATCTATTACCCAGCTATTTTTATCAAGCGGGGTTCGAGGCTTTGTTGGTGTTGATACAAATCAAAGTATGAATGAAATATTTAAACAAGAATTGTCTTCTTATCCTGATATTTTTTTCCCCATATGCTGTGATATATCTAAAGAGAATGATGTTAAAAAGTATTTGGATCTTGCTTTATCAACTTTTGGCAACATAGATGTAATGATAAACAATGCCGCAACTGCACAAGCGTATATTGTTCATGAGACACCGGAAGAAGTTTGGGATAAAACATTTGATGTAAATGTGAAATCCTTATATCTGAATGCCAAGCATCTTATACCATCGATGAAGGAAAATAGAAGCGGACTTATAATCAATACAGGCTCAATATCCAGCCACGTGGGCATACCCAAACAGGGAGCCTATGCAGCATCCAAGGGTGCAGTAGCACAGTTAACAAGACAAATGGCAATCGAATACGCAAGTGATAATATTAGGGTCGTTGCAGTCTGCCCCGGTACAGTAGATACCCCGCTTGTTCACGAATCCGCGAAACAATCAGGTAATTATGATCAATATATGCAAAAATTATATGATGGGCACCCTATAGGACGTATTGCAAGTGCAGATGAGATTGCGAAACTTTATCTTTATCTTTCATCAGACGAAGCATCTTTTATTACGGGTGCAAATATCATGATCGATGGTGGATTCACAGCACAATAAAAATAGCCATTTGATTGCAGATAAATTTAAGTAACAAGACCGCATTAATAACAGGTAGCTCCAAAGGGATAGGCCTTTCCATAGCTTCAAAAATGCTTGCAGCAAATGCAGGTGTTATTCTTAATAGTCGAAATGATGATGAGCTATCCAAAACTGCGAATACTCTGAGAGAAAACTTTCCAGAGGGTACGGTAAATACAGCACCCTTTGATCTATCTGAAACAAAAGATATACCTAATTGGTTTGCACAAGTATCTAATAATTATGGACCGATTCAAATACTTGTTAATAATGCTGGCATAACCCATAGAGAACTCGCGAAAGACATAACGCAAGAAGACTTCAACCGCGTGATGAGGGTCAACCTAAATGCAGTTCTTGTAATCTGTCAGGAATTTTTTCTACAACTACAAAATCGCCCTGGAAAAATTATAAATATTTCATCTTTAATAAGCAATCTGGTCCGAGAAACAAATATTGCCTATGCAGCGTCAAAAGGCGCTCTAAACCAGTTAACACGTTCTCTAGCAATTGAATGGGCAACCAATGGAATCAATGTCAATGCCATAGCGCCTGGATTCATTCATACTGATCTCACGGAAAGTTTAGTAAATGATGAAAAATTTAATCATTGGGTGAAAACTAGGGTTCCGATGTCCAGATGGGGAAAGCCTAATGATATATCTTCTACAGCGGTATTTCTTGCTTCAAGTGAAGCAGACTATATCACAGGGCAAATTATTTACGTGGATGGTGGAACAATAGCAACTATATGATAGAAAAATTGGAGAAATAGATTATGAAAATTATAGACTATAAAACCTATGTTATTGGCACCCCTTGGAGAAATCTAACCTTATTGGTCATTGAAACAGACTCTGATATAAGAGGGATTGGTGAAGCCCGAGTTGTAGGGAAAACACACACGGTAATAGAATACCTAAAAGACGTGCGAAGGCATATTATTGGCGCAGAAATAACCGATATTGAAGATCTCTATAGGAGATTCACACACCTGGATTTTGGTGTTGCTGGAGAAGTTGTCATGACCGGTCTGGCACTGGTTGAGATGGCCTGCTGGGATGCAATTGGCAAGAAAACCAAGATGCCGGTATACAAGCTACTCGGTGGAAAAGTGAATAATAAAATTATGGCATACGCAAATGGATGGTACCATGTAGAGAGAACCCCTAAAGATTTTCATGAAGCAGCAAAGAAAGTAATATCCGCTGATTATAAGGCTATGAAATTTGATCCTTTTGGAAATGGTGACCTGGAGCTTACTAGGAATGAGTTTCATAGATCAATATCTTTAATTGAAGCTGTCCATGATGCTACGCAAAATGATGCTCAAATATTGATTGAAATGCATGGCAGGTTCGCACCTCACCAGGCCGTTGAAATTGCAAAAGCTATTGAGCATTTAGGCCCCGCCTGGATCGAAGAGCCTTGCCGACCAGATGATCTTGAAGCGATTGCTTATGTTCGTGATCACACATCAATACCAATAGCGGCAGGCGAGCGTTTATACACAGCAAAACAATTTAACCGTATTTTTGAGAACAGACTCGTAAATATAATTCAGCCTGATATAAACCAGTGTGGTGGTATTTTCGAAGTTAAAAAAATTGCTTCAACTGCAGAAAACTATTCTATAATGGTTGCCCCACATAATGTAGGTGGAGTTATATCTACTGCCGCTGCGCTACACCTTATGGCAACCCTTCGCAATGGAAAAATACTAGAGCATTTTAATGATTTTGTTGATTCACAGGTGAAAAATGCGGGGTCCCCATATCCAGAAGTGGTGGACGGCTTTTTCAAAGTACCCGAAGGACCTGGGTGGGGTGTAGACCTAAATTTTGAATTTATAGAGTCAAACCCACCAAATTCGGAGAATGGAGTTATTCTAGATCCTGGTCTGAATATGTTTAGAGAAACAAACTGGCACAAGAGATTTTAAAAATTAATGAACAAACCATTCAATCTACCCCAATTATCTAAAAGTAAGGTATCGGCCGTAATAGTAATTGATGACGTAGATAATGCTGGATACCTAGCCGATGCATTATTATCTGGAGGGGTTAATTCAATTGAGCTGACACTTCGGACAGGTGCTACATTTGATGCGATGGATTTTATAAGCAAACGCTATCCTGAGATGATAGTTGGTGCTGGAACTGTATTATCTCCTGTCCAATTGGAGCAATCAATCCAATCAGGAGCGGTATTTGCCGTTGCACCTGGATTAAATCCAAAAGTTGTAAAAAAAGCTAAAGAATTGAACTTCCCTTTTGCACCAGGAATTTGTACTCCTAGCGAACTTGAAAGAGCAATCAGACTTCAGTGCAGTGTCGTAAAATTTTTTCCAGCAGAACCTAGCGGTGGTATAAAATATTTGAAATCCTTGGCCAGCCCATTTTCACACCTGGATATTAAATATATCCCACTGGGAGGTATTTCTCTACAATCAATGCCTAGTTATTTAGATTCGGAACTGGTACTCTGTATTGGAGGATCATGGATCGCAAAAAGACAAAAAATTATTAAACAAGATTGGAAACATATTGAAGAAAATTCAAGGAAAGTAACATCCTTAATTGAAAACCACGAAAAGGGTTCTTATGAATAATGAACTGGTTACATTTGGAGAAATAATGACAAGATTTTCTCCATCAGATAATTTAAAACTGGAACAGACAATCCCAGGATCAATTGACGCGACATTTGCGGGTGCAGAAGCCAGTGTAGCTGTCTCCTACTCTCGATTAGGTGGAAAATCTCACTTTGTTACAGCACTACCAAAGAATATGATGGCTGATGCATGTATCATGAATCTAAGGTCACATGGTGTAGGTACAAACAATATACTAAGAGTTAATAATGGAAGGCTTGGCACATACTATCTTGAAACAGGAGCAAATCAGAGGGCAAGCAAAGTTGAATACGATAGAAATGGTTCATCAGTATCAATCACAGATCCCAAAAAGTATGATTGGGATAATATTTTTCATAATAAAACCTCGTTACATATAACTGGAATAACACCAGCTATATCTAGGAATGCTTGTGAAGTAACTAAATTAGCTGTAATGGCCGCAAAAGAAGCAAATCTTTCTGTCTCATGCGATCTCAATTTTAGAGGAAAACTCTGGGGATGGGATAAGAACTACAGCCCAAAAGAATTGGCCCAAAAAGAAATGCCCGAAATCCTAAAATTTGTTGATATAATTATTGGTAATGAACAAGATGCTGATGATGTTCTTGGAATTAATATAAAAGGCTCAGACTTTGATATGGGTGTAATTGAAATATCGCAATATTCAGGAATCGCTAAGATGGTGGCAGAAAGATTTAGTAACCTTAGCTATATTGCTATAACCCTGCGAGAAAGTATATCAGCGAATCATAATCGATGGGGTGCTATGCTATATGATTGTAAAGAAGATTCGTCATTTTTTTCCCCTCAAAAAGATGGTGAGTATTCCGCATATGAAATCACTGATATTGTTGATAGACTTGGTGCGGGTGACTCTTTTGCAGCTGCCCTGATTTTTTCTTTACACGATTCTAAACTTTCTCCAAAAGATGCTTTAAATTTTTCGGTTGCCGCATCCTGTATTGCACACAGTATTAAAGGGGACTTTAATATCACAACAGCAGACGAAGTAAAAAAGCTTGCAGACGGATTTACTTCAGGAAGAGTTGTGCGCTGATAATACTCCTTAAATAATTATTATGGAACCGAGAAAATATAACTTTGCAAGCAATGATCCTTTTGACCATGACTCTCCAATAAGACTGGTCATCCCTCCCTTAAAGAGCTCAATAGACTTCATGCAATCTATAATAGAATATAATGTAAAGAAAAATAGTCTAGCTATATGGACTCTAGGACAAAATGGTTTTATTTTAAAGAGTTCGGATGGAACTACAATCTGTATTGATCCTTATCTTTCGAATTATTGCGCTGAAGCTGAGAAATATCAGCATTTTAATATTAGATTGGATCGGCAACTCCCCGTATTTATTTATCCAGAAGATCTCGATGTTGATATCGTTCTGACAACTCACTCCCATGATGATCATGCGGATCCTTTTACCTTATCCAAAATAAAAAAGAGAACAACATTTATTGGCCCATGGGAAGCATTTCAACGATTTAAATCCTGTGGAATAGATGAAAAATATTGCTTACTGATCCATCCCAACCAAGAGATAAAGATCAAAGGAGTAAATATCTTTGGCACCTTCTCCATGCCCACCGATTATACAGATCTCAACCATATGGGGTTTATAATTAAGTTTAATAATGGAATAAGTTTCTATAATTCTGGAGATACAGATTATACTGATCTCCTTGGGTTTGCGGGTGAGTTTAAACCCGATATCGCCAGCATTTGCATTAATGGAGGGTTTAATAATCTTGATAATATGGATGCAGTAAAGATTACAAAAATGATAGAACCTAAGGTCGTAATTCCATGCCATTATGACATGATGGTAAATAACATAGGTAATCCATTAATATTTGAATCTTTCTTAAATCTGCAGGACTGTACAAGTAAGTTTGAAATGATGGCATATTATGAGCCATATATTTATGATAAATAAATGGAATTCTTTTGCGATATAATAAACTATTATTCATAATTCTAATTATTATCTTACTCAGTCTAGTATATATACTTAAATACGATAATAAAGATGTGATATCTTTTGAATCCTATGTTGGTAATACAGAAATAGACTACGGATCAGTAGAGAACATCCAAAACGAAAGAGCAAATCTCGATAGTACCATTTGGAAAAATGAGGTTTTGGCGCAGCGATATGAAGAATCTGTAATAGCTCTCTGGGACTCAATTAGGATCAGAGAAGATAAATTTTCCCATATCAATAAATTTTCTTTTGAAAATATTTTTCTTCCCGGATTCACTAATGAAAAAATAATTGATATGGGGATTAAAAAAAGTATCTATTCTGATCATAAATATAAATTAAACTTTAAAGAGTGGGCAAAAATAGTTGCTGGATGGAAAGAAAAAATTGATTTATCTCATGTAGAGTTTCATCAGAAAGAATTTCATCCGGGAGATAAAGACATTTCTCTTTATGGCTTTGAGTTCCATTTTCAGTATAACGATGCAAAATATATTTTAAATGGCCTTTGTAATGTTACCTGGACAAATAAATTAAATCTTTATGGGAACCATATACCTGAGTTTTTAGATGTGGAACAATTTCAAATACTGAAATACAAAGGAGAAGACACGTTTGAGCTAGCTCAAGTTATTGGTGCGGAAGGAGATAAGTCCTTTTCTGGACCAGGGATGCCCATTGCACTTATGGATCTTGATCAGGATCATTATTCTGAACTAATTATCATTAGTGCAAACAAAGTTTATCCGAATAATCAAGGAACATTTGGGGCTCCGCAGACCCTAAGTAATTTTTTCCCAAAGGAATTAATTACAGAAAGCATGTTTGGGGATTTTAATGGAGATGGGTTTCTAGATATGTTTTGTTTTGGCAGAAATATTTTCCCTTTACTTTTTGAAGGTACAGGGGAGATAAGTTTTAATAACAAACCAAAAATAATAGAATCAATAATTGACCCATTAACAATGCCAATTTCTGCTACCACGGCTGATATTGATAATGACAATGACCTTGATGTTTGGGTGAGTCAGTATGAGTCTCCCTACATTTATGGACAAATGCCCACACCCTACTACGATGCAAACGACGGATATCCTTCATATCTTTTAATCAATGATGGTAAAGGAAATTTCAGAGATATGACTAATGAATTTAATTTGCAAACGAAACGCTTTAGACGTACGTATAGCTGTTCATTTATTCATTTAAATAACGATGAATATATTGATCTTTTGACAGTTAATGATTTTGCTGGAATTGATCTATATTTTAATAATTATGGAAAAAACTTTACCGATGTAACACAAGATATTATTTCTGAAAAATCCAGTTTTGGAATGTCCCATACTTTGGGGGATTATAATCTTGATGGAGTTGAAGACCTTTTTGTGATTGGAATGTCCAGTACAACTGCAAACAGACTTGAGCAAATGAATTTAAATCGTCCAGGTTACGAAGATCGAAACTCGGCTAGATTAAAAATGGGTTATGGGAGCAGAATGTATATAAAACAAAAAAATGGAAAATTTATTGAAAAACAATTCCCAGATATGGATCAGTTAACAAAAACTGGGTGGTCTTGGGGGGCAACAACTTTGGATTTTGATAATGATACAGATCCGGATCTATACATAACAAACGGGAACATGAGTAAGGAAACTGCGAAAGACTATTGTACAACATATTGGCGTCATGATATATACACTGGAAACTCGGTTTCCAATGATGTTCTCAAGGATTTTTTTGCCGATCTGACCTATAATATTGAGTCTAACGGAATATCCTGGAATCCATTCGAAACAAATCATTTAGTCATGAACCTTGATGGTAAAAATTTCATTAAAATAGGATACCTTCTCGGTGTATCATTGGAGAATGACTCACGATGTGTTGTGAGTGAAGATATTGACAATGATGGGATGACAGATCTTATTGTATCCACCACAAGACATCACAGTTATTTTATAGATGGGAAATTCCCCGATGAGAGTGTTTATATATTTAAAAATAAAGTGAAAAGTGCGTTAAAGAATCATTGGCTAGGTGTCATACTCTATCCCAAAGCAGGTGGTTTTAATCAGGCCGGTGCGACAATTATTGTCACAACAGAATCCAATAAAAAATATACTAAATCATTGATCAACGGTGACTCCTTCCGATCAATACATTCAAATAAGGTTATCTTTGGTCTTGGTGGCGTAGATACTGTAAAACAAATTGAAATTATCTGGCCGAATGGGGAAAAAGAAACTAGAAAAAATCCAAAAATAAATAACTACTATGTTTTTCCTATTAGTTATGAGAGCGAGAATAAACTAAGTCTTCATTTAAAATAACATTATATCTATTAAGCAATCTTTTCCTCGCTTTATTTTCATTCTCATCTTTACCCTGGGTTGCAAGTCTCATTTGTATTTTCAATTTAACTTCGTTGAAAGACCTTTCTTGCGGAGGAATCTGTTCGATAACTTTAGCAATATAATATTTCTTCCCCCTTTTGAATGGGATACTCACTTTATTGCTTTTTAGAGTGAATAATCCTCTAAAAGGGTCAGTTAAAGAACCCATTTTGATAAACTCCTTTTTTGCCCCCATCTTTATACTTTTTTTGGATTTCATCTTATCATATATCTCACTGAAGGATGACTCACTCTTTTTTATTTTTTCATAAGTATTATTCGCTTTTTGTTCGGAAGTGAACCAGATCAAATAGGTTAATACTTTTGGTGGAATGGTATAATCATCTTTATTATCGATATAATAGTTCATCATTTGCTCTTCAGTTAATTCCATACCTTCAAAATAGACAATTTCATTATAATAGTTCCTTGATCTAGTCGCCAATTCTTCATTGTAACGATCCTTGTATATGGGACTCTTATCAATACCCATCTCAATAGCTGAATTGTAATTTAATTTTGTACTAATAAGTCCCATAATGAATCCTGCAGCAAGATTTCTATCGGCTAATTGATGTGCTAATAGATTTTCATCTTCACTTAAAGTTTTTATAAACCAATCTCTATCAATAAATATATTATTATACTTACCAATAGATTTATCGTATTCCATGGCTTGAAGTCCGCTAACTATATCTTTATCAGTAATAGATAGTTTCAATTGATCTGAAAATTCTGTTATCCTATCATTATTAATATAAAAATCTGATTTATCCAGAAGAGCTTGTGTATACTTAGTAAATGCACTATATAACGGTTTTTTCCATAATTCAATAATTTGTGCTATTAATTGCTCCTTATAATATTTGTAGGGAGCTATTTTCTCATTTTTTCTTTCTGAATTAATCTTAATAACCCTGAATGCCTGACCATCATCAATTGGCCTACAAACATCTTCAACATCATATTTCCAAATCTCTCTGTCAACGGTTTTTATACCGCGAAAAAGTTGTGTCCAATAGCCTTTACTCTGATCCTTACGGACTGGTGATTTAGAGTACTGTTTTTGAAGTGATATGAAATCTTCCTTGCTACTTAATTCATAAACGTTATTTGCTATCATATCAGCTTCTTCCCTATTGGGGATTTCATCATATTCATTATTTGTATAGGGTAATACAATGACCGAGATATTTCTTTCATGTATATATTGATTATATATCTTCTTCAAACTGTCTTCTGGGAAGAGCTTATCCAGAGCTACTTTGTTAAAAAGCAACCCCATGATTGCCCTTTTTGACCAAATATCCATCTCTTTTTTTATCTCAGAATTATTTTCAATATCTAATCTTTCTATGTCCTTCCTAATCAAAATTTCTTTCAAGAAGTTTTCTAATTTCAATATCCTGGTTGAGTCATCTAATGAGTAAAATCGGTTTTTTGGTATCTGTTTGTGGAATGTAGACGCTGCTACTTTTTGCATGCCAACAATTGCTATGGTCCCATCATCAAAACTTGGAGCACATCCAATTATCATTAGGAAAGAACTAAAAATAAAATATCTAAATGATAGTTTCATTAAACTACACCTTTTACTTAAATAATTAATTATTTATACTCTGTTCAGTACGTGCGATGTATTTACGATTTTCAATTATTTCGTTCCAAATCTTATGCTTCAATCTTTGTATTTGCCAAGAAATAATAATTAATGAATTGATTGCTTCAAATAATTCGGTATACATCGATGAGGATGGGGAATATCCAGACTGGATTGAATTGACAAATATCTCCAATGACACATTTGACCTAACGGGTCTTTGGCTATCAGATAATTTTACAAATATCCAAAAATGGAATATCCCTGAGCTAAAAATAGCTCCGGGCGAATATGAAATAATATTTTGTTCAGGAAAAGATATTACCGAACGAGGGTCTTTTTGGGAAACTATCATAGATGAAAATAGTTCCTGGAAATATGCAAGTCATAATAGCGGGCTTGATATACCTGATAACTGGAGAGAACTATCAGCGACTCTTAATTGGCCAACAGGTCAGAGTGGGTTTGGTTATGGTGATGATGATGACCAAACTATAATTAATCCAACCATAGGCTTAGCAATTCGGAAATTATTTTTTATAGAATCCCTGGAAAATATTGCTTCTTTTGTCTTCCATGCTGACTACGATGATGGGTTCATTGCCTATATCAATGGTATAGAGATCGCAAGGGACAATGTCTGCTGTGAGAATCCATCTCTAGACCAATTAGCAATAGAAAACCATGAGGCGCAAATATACCAAGGTGGATATCCTTCAGAGTTTATAATAGATGATTGGGACAATATTGTTAATGAAGGATATAATATTTTAGCAATTCAGGTGCATAATGTGACCGAAAACAGTTCTGATATGACCTTAAGACCCTTTCTTAGTATCGCTCACCATGAACCTGACTCCAGTTATGAGATCAGTTCTTTCCTCTCAGAACAATTAGGATCCCAATCTTGGGGACACTATCATACGAACTTTAAACTTGACAGTGATGGTGAAGAGATCATTCTCTCTGACCCCAATGGTATTGTTTTAGATTCACTACAATTTGATGAGATACCTACAGATATCAGTTATGGTAGAAGATTGGACGACAATGATCTTTGGGCATATTTTGATACTCCTACACCACTCGATCAGAATTGGACCGAGCCCTATCTTGGAATCACAGAACCTCCAGTTATTTACCCCGCTGGCGGTTTTTTCCCTAGTAATACCAATATCGACTTACAGTGGTCTTCAGAAAATACTGTGATATATTTCACCACCGATGGAACCATTCCCACAGAAAATGATCAACTTTTCGATGGCATGACGATTGAGGGGACCACAACTGGCAGATTTAGAGCATTTAAAGAAGCACATATACCAAGTGAAATTATAACCCATACCTATTTTGAAGATATTGTGCTGGGTTCACTACCTGTTGTCTCTATTGTTACAGATCCAGCTCATTTCTTTGACAATGAAACGGGTATTTACGTTTTAGGAGATGAAGCAACTGACTGGTTCCCATTCTGGGGAGCAAACTGGTGGTCTGACTGTCCCCACAGTAATATGCGAGAATATGGATGTGAGAACTGGGAAAGACCGATCCATATAGAATTTTTTGAACTAAATGGGTCGTTAGGATTTGGTCTTGATGCTGGAGTTAGGATCCACGGTCACTGGATGCGTGGTCTACCACAAAAAACTCTGGCAGTGATAGCACGTGGTGAATATGGACAAGATAGGATCGAGCATCAAATATTCCCAAATATTCCTTTAAATGAGTTCAAGAGTATATTGTTAAGGCAGTCTGGAAATGATTGGTCTTCCACCATGATAAGAGACGGAATAGGTGCGGTCTTGGCGCGGGAAATTGATCTTGATTACCAAGAACACCGACAAGCAATAGTGTATATTAATGGAGAGTATTGGGGCATACATAACGTTAGAGAAAAGATTAGTGAGCACTACATATCATATCATCACAATGTTGATCTGGACAATGATAACCTGGACCTAGTTGAAAATTCCTATGGAACATGGGCCAACTATGGTTCCACAGATAATTGGTTTGCGCTGATCGATTTCCTATCATCTAATGACCTGTCCATTGATAGTAACTATCAAGTTCTTAAAGACTGGGTAGATATACAGGAATGGATCAATTATCTTGTTATAGAACTTTATGCAGCTAATAATGATTGGATCGGTGGAAATTATAAGAGATGGTATAATAATGATGGAAAATGGAGATTTATCCTGAATGATCTAGATGCCGGTTTCAACCAGTATCCCGAACAATATAATCCTCCTGATGAGAACATTTTTGATAATGAGAGTTTGTCTGGTTCATCACCTGACCAGATCGGTGGCTTTATCGAATATGGCAGTATGATAAGCAATTCTGATTTCAAAAGGCAGTTTATAAATACATTTTCAGATTTGCTTAATACCATATTTAGGCCAGATCATTTTTCATCCATCGTTGACAGCCTTAGTGGTGTCATCGAGTCAGAAATACCGTTCCATATTGATAGGTGGGCAAACACATGTCCTTTCTGCCCGGGTAACTGGATCGGAGACGGAATAAACTCCATGGATGAATGGTACGAAGAGTTAAACAGGCTATATGAATTTACCACAGTAAGAAATGAAGTAGGATGGCACAACATATTAGAAGAATTCGATCTTGACGGTTTTGTTTATGTTACACTAGAAGAGAATAATAACGAAGGAAGTATTAAAATAAATTCAATCAATCCATCTGAGTATCCATGGACAGGAAAATATTTCCAAGGTAATTCAATAACCGTATCTGCATTAGCGAATCCTGGATTTGAATTTCTAAACTGGAAAATCAATGGTGTGACGGTCATAGAAGAGAACCCTTTCGAAGTATCTTTATCTGGGTTTGAGAGCATGTATGATGCAGAATTATCTCTTGAAGTATTTTTCCAAGAAAGCAGCACCCTGGGTCCCACAGATCCCATAGTAATTAATGAGATTAATTATAATTCTTCAGATGAATACAATTCTGAAGACTGGATCGAACTAATTAATATTGCTGACTCAAGTGTAAATATCTCAAATTGGATGATCAGCGATGAAGACTGGACCCATATATTTGAGATTCCCAATGGAGAAGTCTTGGATGCAGGTGATTACGTGGTAATCTGCAAGGACTCCATCTTGTTTAGACAGGTATATCCCAGCGCGGCAAACCTCATTGGGAACATGAACTTTGGACTCTCTGGAAGTGGTGATGAAGTCAGGATCTATAATGATCAAGGAATTTTAATTGACAGTGTCCGCTATAATGATGCTCCCCCATGGCCCAACGGTCCGGATGGCAATGGCTCATCATTGGAACTCATTAACCCATTAATGGATAATCATATCGCTACAAGCTGGTCTACGTCTGATGGATCTGGTACGCCAGGGTATTTAAATGATTCTTATACAATTTTGAATTCCAGTTATGTTGAAGA
>Ga0187833_10004645_pt1 | contig 13321 bp, 13 predicted proteins | sample ETNtaG_37_FD_167968 | JGI IMG/M metagenome (GOLD analysis project Ga0187833, IMG submission 167968) | Marine microbial and viral communities from oxygen minimum zone, Eastern Pacific Ocean - ETNP2014_SV_400_PacBio MetaG (Illumina Assembly) | ecosystem: Environmental > Aquatic > Marine > Hypoxic... | reverse complement strand
GACTTAATGTTAATGAAAAAGATTGTGGATACAGCCAAACAAACTGGCATTACTGCCATTATTGCCTCTGATCAGGCGGTTATTAGCTATGCCGCATCCATTAATATGGAAGTTCATATTTCTACTCAAGTTAATATTACAAACATAGAAACAATACGTTTTTTTTCCCAATTTGCAGAAGTGGTTATTTTATCGAGAGAATTATCCTTGCTTCAAATAAAAGAAATAACAAAAGAAATAGAAAAACAACAGATAAAAGGACCTTCGGGAAATTTAGTACAGATTGAAATCTTTGTTCATGGCGCTTTGTGTATGGCCGTTTCAGGTAAGTGCTATCTGAGCTTACATACAAGCAACTCTTCTGCAAACAGAGGAGCTTGTATCCAAAATTGTAGAAAAACATACACAGTTACTGATAAAGAAGATGGACACCAGTTTGATATTGATAATGAGTACATTATGTCACCAAAAGATTTGTGTACAATAGGATTTTTAGATCAAGTTTTGGATTCTGGAATAAACATCCTTAAAATAGAAGGTAGGGGAAGATCTCCTGAATATGTAAAAACAACTACCCAAAGTTATAGAGAAGCTGCCGATGCCTATTTGGAAGGAACATATAATAAGGAAAAGGTGAAAGGGTGGATTAACAAATTAGAAACTGTTTATAATAGAGGTTTTTGGGATGGTTATTATTTAGGGCAAAAAATGGGGGAATGGACAGGAATTCATGGATCCAAAGCCTCAAAAAAGAAAATTTATCTAGGTAAAGCAAAAAACTATTTCACAAAAATACAAGTAGCAGAATTTGACTTAGAAACACAACAGCTTAAAGAGGGGGACAATATCCTTATTACAGGGAGAACAACAGGAATAATTGAATCAGTGGTTGGAGAAATACGACTTAATAATAAGCAAGTTAAGAGTGTAAAAAAAGGAGATAATTTTTCAATGAAGTTAGTCCACACAGTTCGGCCAAGTGACAAACTGTACAAAATTGTAAATAGCAAATGATACAAATTATTTTTCAAAGAGAAAAGTGCATAGGATGCAATTATTGCATCGAATTATCTCCCGAAAGATGGAAGATGAATAAAAAAGATGGAAGAAGTTTACTTTTAGGAGCAAAAAATAAAAAAGGATTCTATACTGTTAAGGTCGATGACACAGAATATGAAGCTAACAATGCATCGGCAAAAGTATGTCCAATGAAAATAATACGTATTAATAAATTAAATAAATAATAATACTATCTACCGCCATTTATGAAATAAGGGAAATGGATTTCGGGTTATTTTTAAAACAGTGTTTTATCTCAATACCTGTAAAAAAGTTTGTTTGATCGGTTTAATATTATTGACAGCCCTTAAAACCAATTGTCTTGCAAGCATAGCTGGGACAGTAGTGTTGGTATATAGACTAGCTATACCATTAGTGCTTAAATATATAGGTATGGCAACGCGGTGCAATTTGGATTGGTATTTCCGAAGAACCGGGGGCAAACCAAAATCAATTTTGCATTTTATAGCCGATTTTATTTCTTTGCTTATAATTTCTAGTCCTTTTAGACCCAAATTAAATCCATGCGCAGTAACTGGATGCATGCCTACTGCAGCATCACCAATTAATGCAAATCGGCGAGCAACAAATTTTTTTGAATAAACTGTAATCATCGGATAGGAGTAACGTTTTCCAATTAATTTCATCTTTCCAAAAAAATTATTAAAATTGTTCTGTATTTCTTTATTGAATTTTTTATCCTTCATTTTCATTAACGATGTAGAGGTTTCTTTGGATACTGTTGTTACGATTGATGATTGTTTATTGATGTACGGTAACGATGCCTGGGTTTGAGTGTAACGAAAAAATTCATAAGCAATATTATTATGAGGCTTCTCATGTTCCATTCGACAAACAATCATATTTTTATTGAAATCGTGAATAAATGCTGAAATACCCATCAATGTTCTAGATTCTGAAAAGCGACTATCTGAAGCAACAACTAATGATGCTATTATTTTTTCACCATTAGACAATTGGATTGAAGAAAACTCATTATTACTAGTATCTATCGATATACAACTTACCTCATCTATCAAAATTACATTAGGGAGGTTTTTTAATCTTTTATAAAGATATTTTCTAATTAAATTGTTTGGAATCAGATATCCTAAGCATTCTTTTTGTATCTGTTGATGTGTAAAATCCAAAAAATATTTAGAATTACCATTTAAAACTCTCGCTTCTTTGATTGTTGTTATTAACTTGGCAGGTATACTTTGCCAGACATTCAACTCTTTTAATATATCAGCTGAACGGTGAGTTAAAGCGATTTCGCGACCATCTATTTTTGGATTTGCAAGAATTTTTTTTGGTTGTTTTTCAATGATAGCTATCTTCATATTTGTTTTGGCGAAACTGCAGGCAAAAGCTATTCCCACTGGACCAGCACCGATAATAGCAATATCAAATATCGTTTTATTTTTTTTTAAATTCATAATATTAATTTAAGACTCGATTACCTAGTATTTGTTTAATATAATATTACCCCATCAACAAAATATCATATTAATAATCAAGAAGGAACACTTATATAATTAGCAATGTCACCAAACTAATTAAAGAGGTGAATAAAAATTTTTATCAAAAGATATGAAAAATAAATTACTAAATGGAATTATATTTAGTTCAGCAGGATCCTTTTGGTGGGGTATTATTGGTGTTTTTTACTTTAAACACGTGTCTTTCGCCGGACCCGTGGAACTAGTAGTTCACAGAACGGTATGGACTGCTTTTATTTTACTTTTATCCATTACTCTGTATTCAAGATGGCACTTATTTCTTGAAGTTTTAAATGATAAAAAAAAATTATTTATGCTTTTTATATCGGGTTCGTTAATTTTTATTAACTGGTTTACATGGATTTATGCAGTAGTTACCAATAGATTGGTTGATGCAAGTTTTGGATACTATATTTTTCCTATTTTAAGTGTTTTATTTGGATTTGTTTTTTTTGATGAAAAATTAAACAAAGCAAGAATAATTTCGATTTTTTTAGTTTTAATTTCGATAATTTATCTTTTATTTAATTTTAAATCTATCCCCTGGATTGGTCTTATTCTGGCAATTATTTGGGGCACTTATAATCTGTTAAGAAAGAAAATTAATGTTCAAACTGATATTGGTCTTTTTGTAGAGACTGCATTTATTGTTCCCATAGCTTCATTTCTTTTTTATTTAATATTGCAAAAGGGTTTAAATGATTTTAGTTTTTCGAATCCTAATATTATGTTTTTGCTTTTTCTGGCAGGTCCAATGACAGTAATACCATTATATTTATATCTACGAGGAGTTGAACTGGCAGGCCTTGGTCCTTCTGGAATGGTTTTTTTTATTGCGCCAACAGGCCAGTTTTTACTTGGCATTTTTTATTTTAATGAAATATTCAGTGTTCATAAGTTAATCGGTTTTATTTTTATTTGGATTGCTGTAATTATTTATTTAAAAGACTTAAATCAAAATAAATAAATAATGATAAAAAAGATATTACTTATTTTTCTCTTAACTTATCCACAATTTTCATATTCTAATGTGAAAATTGATTTTAATGTTTGGCTCAATGAATTTAAAATCAGAGCGTTAAAGGAAGGGATTTCCGAAGAAACAATTAACAGTAGTTTTAAAAACGCAAAATATTTAGAAAAAGTAATCAAGTATGACAGATATCAACCCGAATTTTTTGAAAATACGAAAACTTACATAAACAAAAGGGCAACACATTCTAGAATGCTCAAGGCAAAAGCATTATTAATAAAAAATAAAAAACTTTTTGACCAAGTTGAAAAAAAATTTAATGTTGAAAAAGAACTACTGCTAGCGTTGTGGGGAATAGAGACAAATTTTGGTAAACATGTTGGTAAAATGGATATTATTTCATCTCTTGCTACACTTAGCTTTGATAAGAGAAGAAGTGAATTCTTTTCAAAAGAACTAATAATACTTTTGAAACTAATAGATCAAAAATTGATTGACGTAGATAATTTATATGGTTCATGGGCCGGTGCATTTGGAAATTTTCAATTTATGCCCTCTTCAATTGAGAATTATGCAATCGATTATGATAAAAATGGTAAAATTGAATTAAAACAATCCCTTCAGGATGCTCTTGCATCTGCCGCAAACTATATAAATAAAATTGGTTGGAAATATAAATCATCATGTTTCTATAAAATTGAATTAACTAAACCAATTTCCGAAAAATATATTAATGTATCCGCTAAAAAAATTAAAAATTATCTGACAATTAAATCTTGGAAAAAAAAAGGCATAGCTGATATTCAACAGATAAGTGATAAATATAAAGCTGCTTTGATTATACCTGACATGGCAGTGCCAGAAGGAAATATGAACTCACCAGCGTTCTTGGTTTTTGAAAATTATGAAAAAATATTAAAATGGAATAGGTCTTTGAGATTTGGAGTTGCCGTTTGTACTTTAGCAAATATGATAAGAAATGAAATTTAACTTAATTTATATATATATTTTTGTTTTTTTATTTTCATGTACTCAAGATATGAAAATTATGAAAAAACATTCAAAAATAGATGAAGCAAAAATAGATGAACCAACTTATTTTTCTAAAGGTTTTGCTTTAATTTATGACAATTCTGTTTTTGAAAGTAAGATTGTGGACAAAAAACTAAACAATAGTCAAAATTATGTTTTGCATCCTTTATTAAAAAACAATACTTCGGTCATTATATCTAATCCTTTTAATTCTAAATCTTTAACTGCAAAAATAAAAAAAACTATTAATTATCCTTCAATTTACAATATTGTTATTACAAAAAATATGGCGAATAAATTGGAATTAGATATTAACAACCCGTATGTTGAGGTTTTATCAATCAGAAAAAATGATAAGTTTATTGCAAAAGAAGCGTCTATTTTTGATGAAGAAAAAAAAGTTGCAAACAAAGCACCGGTTGCATCAATAAATATAAATGACATGTCTGCTTCTACACCTAAAATTAAAGTTAAAAAAAAGGAGCCTTCGTATATAATAGATATTGCTGAATTTTATTTTTTGCAATCTGCAGAAACAGCTAAAAATAGATTCGAAAAAGAAGCAGATTTGAAAAATATTAAAATTAAAAAAATGTCTAAAAATAAATTTAAGGTCTATTCAGGGCCTCATGCTTCCTTTAATTCTGTGAAAGATATTTATTTTAGTTTAAATGGATTGGGTTTTGAAAATCTAAATATAATAAATACAAATAAATGAAAACTTTTTTTGCAAAAATATTATTTTTTATAATTTTATTTAATAATTCTTTCTTAAATGCGGAAATCAACATCCAAGCTAAAACGGCAATTATACAAGATTATTTGTCTGGTAAAATTCTATATGAAAAAGATTCTGATCTTCAAATATACCCAGCTTCAATGACAAAGATAATGACCACAATAATTGCATTTGAATTATTGAGAAACGGTGAAATTAAACTAAACGAAAAATTTGTAGTATCAGAAAAAGCCTGGCGAATGTCACAAAGCGGTTATTCCTCAATGTTTATAATGTTAAATGACGAAATATCAGTAGAAAATTTATTGAAGGGAATTATTATTATCTCTGGTAATGACGCATGTGTTGCCCTAGCAGAAGGTATATCTGGTTCTGAAGATGAATTTGTTCTTTTAATGAACGAAAAAGCAAAAGAAATTGGAATGAATAATACTAATTTTTCAAATTCTTCAGGTATTGGAGATAGCAATAATTATTCAACTGTTAGAGATATATTAAAAATGTCTAATTATTTAATTAAAAATTATCCAGAATATTACATTTATTTTAACGAAACATCTTTTACATGGAACAGAACGGGAGGCGATCCAATAACTCAAGGTAACAGAAATGCATTATTATATGAAAATATTGGAGTTGATGGATTGAAGACTGGATTCTTAACCGTAGAACAATATTCTTTGGCTTCATCAATTTTACGAAACGGAAGAAGGATAACCGCAGTTGGAAGCGGATTTAAAACTAAATCCACTAGAACAAAAGAGTCAAGAAAAATGTTACTGCATGGATTAACTAAGTTTGACACTATTGAAATCGCCAAAAAAAACCAAACATTTTCTTCCTTAGAAACATGGTTGGGAAAAAAAAACAAAGTTGATATTTATGTCAAAGATGACATTTATATTACGGTGGCCAAAAGAAAAAAAAAAACAATTAGCGCTTATATCCAATTTAATGGACCTATTCCTGCACCTATAGAAAAAGATGCTAAATTAGGTGTGCTAAATATTTTTTTATACGACGAATTATTTGCTCAACATGATGTTTTTTCAATGGAAAAAATTAAAAAAGTAAATATCTTTTCAAGACTTATGAAGTCATTTAACTTCTTTGTTTGGGGTGATGTATAAAAATAATTTTTTCATCGTTTTTGAAGGAATAGAAGGCTCTGGTAAATCATCTCATTCACTGTCTCTGATAAAGAAACTAAAATCTCTAAAAATTCCTTGTGTTTATTTACGAGAGCCTGGTGGATCAAAAAATGCAGAATTTATTAGAAGTTTCTTACTGAAAAATGAAAATAAAGGATTTAATTCGCTTACTGACACACTATTATATCTTGCAGCAAGAAATGAGAATTTTTTAAAAAAAATAAAACCTTTTTATAAAAAAAAAATAATTGTTTGCGATCGATTTATAGATTCGACCTTGGCTTATCAGCATTATGGCTTAGGTGTTAAAAAGCATTTCATTAATTATATTAATAAGGAAATTATGGGAACAATTAAACCTGACTATACGTTTTTGATGTTTTTGAATGTTAATAAATTAAAGTCAAGAATATCTAATAGAAAAACAATCAATAGATATGATAAATTTAAAAAACCATTTTATAAAAGAGTTCAAAATGGTTTTTTAAAGATTTGTAATAATAATAAATCAAAATATATGGTTATTAATTCTTCTAATAAATATGAAATAAATCAGGATATTATTTTTAATCGGGTTAAAAAATTAATAAAATAAATGAAAAAAAAAGAGATTTTTACTACAGAATTTTTGCCTAATAAGCAAGAAAAGTTATTTTTATATGACCAATATTTTAAATTATTTATAAAGTTATATAAAAACAATTTATTACCTAATAATATTTTGCTTTCCGGACAGTCTGGTTTGGGGAAATCAACTTTTGCATATCATTTTATTAATTCTATTTTAAGTAATAATGAAGATTATTCATATGATTTTATGAATTTTACCATCAATCCATTAAATAGATCTTTTCGATTAATTAACAAACAATATCATCCTAATTTTTATTTAATAGAAAACTTTGCTGATAAACATTCTATAAGCATCAAACAGGTTAAGGATATGATTAATTATCTTAACAAAACAAACTATGAAAAAAAAATTAAGTTCATTTTAATTGATAATGCGGAACATTTAAATTTACATTCGGTTAATGCATTACTTAAAATTATTGAAGAACCTAAGACGAATACCTTCGTTATTATTATACATAATTCTTCTATAAAATTAGTCGAAACTTTGAAATCTAGATGTATTGAATTTAAGATTTTTTTTTCAAATCAGGAAAAGCAAAAAATATTAGAAAATCTATTAATATATTATGATTTAAAAATTGATATAAATCTGCTTAAAAAAATAAAGAGTTTTTATGAATCTCCAGGAATCATTCTTAATCTTGTTAGGCTAATTAATGAAGCAGCTGTTGACGTGAGTAATTCAAATTTAATCAATGTAATTTCTAATTTGATGGAGTTTATTTTAAGGAATAAAAATAATACTAACCTAAATTTATTGCAAAATACTATCGAACTTTTCTTTTTCCAAGAACTTAAAAAAACTAATAATAAAAGCAAAATATCATTAAATTACTCTAAAGTTTTAGAAAGTTTAAATTCTTTTAGAAAATATAATATTGATATGAATAATACTTTTTATGAGATAAAAGAAAATATTGTTCATGGATAATAAGAATTATTATATTACTACACCAATTTATTACTCGTCCGGCAATCCCCACATGGGCCATGCATATTCAAGCATCATTGCTGATGTGTTTGCAAGATTTAAAAGATTAGATGGATATAATGTTTTTTTTCTAACAGGTACGGATGAACATGGATTAAAAATTCAAAAATCAGCAGAAAAAAATAATAAAAAACCAAAAGATTTTTGCGATAACATTAGCAAAATATTTAAAGATCTTACCAAAAGTTTGAATCTTTCTAATGATGATTTTATAAGAACAACAGAAGAAAGGCACCATAAAGCGGTTCAATTTCTTTGGGAAAAGCTACAATCAAAAGGTTATATATATTTATCTAAATATAAAGGTTGGTATTCTGTATCAGACGAAGCTTACTACAATGAAGATGAAATAGCCGAGAAGGATGGCAAGAAAATTTCAACAATTTCAGGATCATTAGTAGATTGGGTTGAAGAGGAATCATTTTTTTTTAAATTATCTTTACTTCAAGACAGGTTATTAGAGTTTTACAATAAAAATCCCAAATTTATTTTACCTATTTCAAGAAAAAATGAAGTTATAAGCTTTGTTAAAAGAGGACTAAAAGATTTATCCGTTAGCAGGAAGTCTTTTTCATGGGGTATAAAAGTACCAAATGATAAAAAACATATAATTTATGTATGGTTAGATGCTCTTACAAACTATATAAGCGCATTAAACTATCCTAATCTTGAAGATAAATTATTCAATAATTTTTGGCCAGCAACCTTACACATTATCGGAAAAGATATCTTGAGATTCCATGCAATATATTGGCCAGCTTTCTTGTTAGCAGCAGATATTAAACCTCCCAACAGGGTTTACGGACATGGTTGGATTCTGTCGGATAAAGAAAAAATGTCAAAATCAAAAGGTAATATTCTCGATCCACTTGAAGTGATCAAAATTTATGGACTAGATCAATTACGATATTATCTTGTAAAAGAAGTTTCACTTGGCAACGATGGAAATATTAGTGATAAAAATATAGAAAATTGTATAAACAGTGATTTAGCAAACAATTATGGTAATTTTTGCCAAAGAACATTTTCTTTTGTAGAAAAAAACTGCAAAAATATTGTTCCGGGTGATATTGATTTTAATTCTGAAGATTTAAAAATTTTAAATTCTTTTAATAACAACATTGATAAGATTAGATCTTTAATGGATAACCAACAGTTAAATGAATATATAAAATTTATTATTGATAAATCATCTAATGCAAATAAATATTTCAATGATGAGGCTCCCTGGGATAAAAGAAATGATAAAAAACGATTAAATACAATAGTTTACGTTTCTTTGGAAATAATAAGGAAAATTTCAATTTTGTTATTGCCAGTAATACCTTACTCAGCAAATAAAGCTCTTACGTCTTTAGGTTTGAACACAAAAACTTCAAAACTTAGCAGTATCACCGATCATCTTATAAACAAGCCTGGAACAAAAATAATAAATCAGGGAATACTTTTTCAAAAGATTGAAAAAAACAATGATTGATTCACACTGTCATCTAGATCATTCACCGCTATATGAAAAGTTGGAAGAAATTGTAAATAGGGCAGAATTGTCAGGCGTTGGATGTTTACTGACTATTTCCACAAGCTTGAAAAGTTTTGAAATGGTTAAAAAAATAATTTTAAAATATAAAAATGTATATGGAAGCTTAGGAATTCATCCTCACGAAACCAAAGATCATATTAATGTAGACAAAAAAATGCTAATTTCTCTCAGGAATGAAAATAATAAAATTATTGGCATAGGTGAAACCGGCTTAGATTTTTACTACCAAAATAGTGATAAATTAATTCAAAAAAAAAAATTTGTTGAGCACATTGAAGCAGCTATTGATCTTGATCTTCCTATAATAGTTCATTCTAGAAATGCTGAAAATGATACCTTTAGTATTTTAAAAGATTTTTCTTCTAAGAATCCAAAAATTCTTATGCATTGTTTTACTGGATCTTCTGATTTTTCAAAAAAAATGCTTAGTCTAGGTGCATATATCTCCTTAAGTGGAATAATTACTTTTAATAAAAGTAAAGAATTACAAAAAACCGCATCATCAATACCCATTGACAGACTTCTTATTGAAACTGATTCACCTTTTCTTGCACCAATGCCAAAGAGAGGATCTACCAATGAGCCTTCATTTATAAAATATACAGCTATGAAGTTAGCAGAAATTAAACAAATTTCTTACGATGATTTGATAGTTTATACATCTAATAATTTTAATAAATTATTTTTATTGAATCAGTGAAAACTATTCTAACATTTCTAGGTTGTGGAAGTTCTATGGGTGTACCAAGAGCGGACGGATATTGGGGCTTTTGTAATAAAAAAAATATAAAAAATTATAGGACAAGAAGTTCCGTTATTATTTCAAAAGGAAATAACAATATTTTAATTGACACTTCACCGGACCTTAGATTTCAATTGTTAAGGAATAAAATAAAAAATATTTCCTCAGTTTTATATACCCACAAACATGCCGATCAAACTCATGGAATTAACGATTTGAGGGTTTTCTTTATGAAAAATAAAAAAAAAATAAATATCTATGCTGATAAAATAACTTTGTCTTATTTAAAAAATAACTTTTCATATTTTTTTAATGATGAAATTGAATATCCAGCAATATTAAATGCTAACAATTTAAAAAGTAATTTTTCCCTAGGTTCTAAAAAAGAATTAATTAAATTTAAATCTATCAAAGTGAGACATGGAAAAATATATAGTATTGGCTATATATTTGACAATACAGCTTACATTAGCGATTGTAACAAACTTTCAAAATCAAACTTAAATGAATTAAAAAATTTAAAATATTTTATAATTGATTGTTTGAGATTTAATCCTCATCCATCCCATTTTTCACTCAATGAAGTTCTGGATATTTTAAAAGAGATTAAACCTATGAATACTATTTTGACAAATTTACATTCTGATTTGGATTATAATATTTTATTGAAAAAATTACCAATCAATGTAAAACCGGCTTTTGATGGATTAAAAATACAACTATGAAATGAAAAAAAATAAAATTGTTATAACGGGGGGCGCGGGTTTTGTCGGTACCAATTTAATTAATTTATTAATAAAAAAAACTAAATTTAAGATAATTAGTATTGATAATTATTCTTCTGGTTCAAAAAAAAACCATATCAAAAATAATAGAGTAAATTATATAAAAGCAGATACAATAAATATTTCTCGGATTCTAAAAAATACCAAGGATATCAATTCCATCTTTCATTTCGGTGAATTTGCGAGGATTTATCAAAGTTTTATAAAAATGAACGAATGTATTAATTCAAATTCTATCGGAAGCAATGCTGTTTTTAACTATTGTCTAAAAAACAAAATCAAACTTATTTATTCTGCTACATCAGCATCTTTGGGAAACAAGGGAAATGATAAAAACTTGTCTCCTTATGCTTTTACAAAAACAAAAAATTTAGAATTATTAGAAAATCTAAAGAAGTGGTTTAACTTTAAATATGAAGTAATTTATTTTTACAATGTTTATGGACCATGCCAAATAAGCAAAGGTGACATGGCAACGGTAATAGGAATTTTTGAAGATCATTATAAATCAAAAAAACCCTTACCAATTGTAAAGCCAGGTAACCAAACAAGAAGATTTACTCATATTTATGATACTGTTGAAATTTGTTACCAAGCTTGGAAAAAAAATCTTTGCAGACATTATAGTATTGCAAACCATAAAACTTATTCAATTTTAGATGTGGCTAAAATGTTTAGAACAAAAATCAGGTATTTGCCCAAAAGATCTGGAGAAAGATATGCATCAGCATTAACAAATATGAATCTATCTAATAAAGTTTATAAATATTTTGGTAAAATTGATCTCAAAAAATATATAAAAAATATAGTGTTAAATAATTGATGAATTTAAACTGAAGTTTTTTTCTATTTCTTTTTCTTATTAGCTGTAACTAAGAATAACAATAAATATCCAATAAAAGCTGATAACATTGATCCGGATAAAACGCCAATTTTTACTCCATCCATATATTGATTGTTTTCAGCAAAAGCTAGATTTCCAACAAATAAACTCATAGTAAACCCTATGCCTGTCAAAATACCAACTCCATAAAATTTAATCCAATTTGAATTTGAAGGCATTTCTGCAAATTTAAATTTTACAGATAGGTAAGAAAATAGAAATACTCCAATTTGTTTTCCAAAAAATAATCCACATAAAATTCCCAAGGGAACAGGTGCCATCAAGGAGTTCATTGACACTCCATCAAGTGAAACACCTGCGTTTGCTAAAGCAAATAGAGGCATAATTCCAAAGGCAACATAGGGTGATAAAATATGTTCCAATTTTAATAATAATGAAAAATCTTTTTCATGAACGCGATGCGGTATAGTGAGAGCTAAGAGAACACCCGAAATTGTTGAATGAATTCCAGATTCATGGGTAAAATCCCAGAGGAACAGTCCGATTAATAGGTAGGGTGCGAATTTTTTGACTCCAAATTTATTAATAATGAGTAAAGTCAAAAAAGATCCCATCATTAAAATTAAATATATGTATTGAAGTTCTGTTGAATAAAAGAAGGCTATGATTATAATTGCACCCAAGTCATCAATTATTGCCAAAGCCAATAAAAAAATTTTTAAAGAAATCGGAACTCGCTTACCCAATAATGACAAGACGCCAATTGAAAAAGCAATATCAGTCGCCGATGGTATTGCCCATCCCCTAAGCGTATTACCAGTTTCAAAGTTGATTATTACATAAATAATCGCTGGAACAGCCATACCACCTATAGCGCCGATTATTGGTAAAGCAGCTTGTTTAGGCCTTGAAAGCTCACCATGAATAAATTCCCTTTTAATTTCCAAAGTTACAACAAAGAAAAAAGCACACATCAATACGTCATTGATCCAATGAAGAATACTTAAATCTAAACCAAAATTTTGAGTACCAATTAATATGTGAGTTTTTAATACACCAAAGTAATGTCCACTCAAATCTGAATTACTTAGAATCAGAGCAATAGTTGCTGCTATAAGTAAAACCAAACCACTTGCAGCTTCTAATTTAAAAAACCATTTAAAAGGAACAGATATATATTTGATCATCTATTTATAGTTGTTAAAAAGATCTTTTATAATAATATAAATATTGTTCAAAGTTTCAAAAATATAAATTAAGTAATTGTCTAAATTAGGAAAGACTGAAATTAATTGATGTTTGAATGTATCTAAAAGTAATATTAATG
>Ga0187833_10004641_pt1 | contig 13334 bp, 19 predicted proteins | sample ETNtaG_37_FD_167968 | JGI IMG/M metagenome (GOLD analysis project Ga0187833, IMG submission 167968) | Marine microbial and viral communities from oxygen minimum zone, Eastern Pacific Ocean - ETNP2014_SV_400_PacBio MetaG (Illumina Assembly) | ecosystem: Environmental > Aquatic > Marine > Hypoxic... | reverse complement strand
GCAGGCGTGCCTGTTTGAGGGAGTGCTGGCTGCCCCCCCGGCCACCACTCTTCAGAAGATGCGGGCAGGTAAAGCCATACGCCAGCATGAGTGGCACAGTTATCTAGGGATGTGGACTCCCTACGAGATGCCACTCAAGTCATTGGCCGACAGCGTCAATCGTAGGGGGATAGGGGTGGAGGTGTACACCTGCCTGTACTCAGGTGTGGAACAGGCTATTGACAGTTGGTTGGCACGCAAGGGCGTGTCCGTTCCAGTCTTCTACTTTGAGGACATCACTGAGATTAGAGATGACTTGAAGTACCACCACCCCGCTATGCGAATACATGTTGCCACGGAAGAACAAGCACAGGTGCTGGGGCTCAGGGCTAGGGTGGCCTCCCCCCACAAGGAATGGGTCCTGTAGTGGCAAGTGCAGAACAACTGCTCATTAGCAAGGTTCTTTCAGACGGCAGTTTGGTCGATGCTATTGACAAGGGTGTTCAGTCCACGCATTTCTCCAAAGCCTATGCACCCATATGGGGTTGGTTGTTGGAGTTCTGGCACACGCATAATACTGTTCCTACCGAGAGGGCTCTACTGACGGAGTACCCATCGGTCACGTTGGGTAACGCCAGTGATGAATCCCTGAGTCGTTTGGTGGGGGAGGTCGTAGACGGCTACCGCCGACTGGCTGTCACAGAGACCATCACCGCAGCCATGCCCCTCTTGACGGAGGGGAAGGTCATGGACGCTATCGCCATGCTGAACTCTGGCCTCCAAGAGGTTTCAGGAGATACAACGTACTCCAGAGACGTGAACATCATTGACCAGTGGGAGGAGCGCCTGTCCAAGTATGCGGAGATGCGGGACCGTCCAGAGGGGTTGGTTGGTATATCCACCGGGTTCCCCGGATTGGACAGACTCACCGCAGGTATTCGCCCTCAACAGTTGATTACCTTTGTGGGAGAGGCCAAGCGGGGAAAGTCCATGTTGACTATGGTCATGGCAGAACGGGCAAACTCTGAGGGGGTACCTGCACTGCTGGTCTCCTTTGAGATGAGCGTTGAGGAGCAGGCTGCGAGGTACGACGCCTACGTGGCAAAGGTTTCCCACACTGGACTGCTTCGGGGCATGTCCACCTCTGCTGAGGTCTCTAGGCTGGACCGGGCTCTCAGGACTCGCAAGAACAGCAACCCGTTCGTACTGGTTGAGGACATAGCGTCAGCGACAACGGTCTCCAGCCTTGCTGCCAAGATCAAGCAGCATGCCCCCGGCATCGTGTTCGTGGACGGGGTCTACATGATGGACGACGAGAATGGGGAGCCTAAGGGCAGCCCGCAGGCACTGACTAACATCACCCGTTCTCTCAAGAGGGTGGCACAGCAGTTCAAGATACCGATTGTGATAACAACACAGGTACTGTCATCTAAGTTGAGTAGTCGAACCTCCCGACGGGTGACAGCCGACGCCATTGGGTACTCGTCCTCGTTCGTGCAGGACTCAGACACGGTCATGTCCGTGGAGAGGGACCCCGATTACGAGGACCGGTCCATCGTGAGGGTCATCCTCTCTCGTACTTCTCCACATGGTGAGGTCACGATCAAGTGGGACTGGGACAACATGGACTTCACCGAAGTGACCGACGCAGATGATGACAACGACGACTCGGAACAGGCAGATGGATACAGCGACTGGTGATCAACTCGTTGCCGTACTAGAGCGGCTTGGGGTTGCCATTACAACAGTTGGGGACACTGAGGTGGGTGGGCGCTGCCCAGTACACCACCTGACGGTGGGTAAGGAAGATCGAAGCCCCTCGTGGTCGATGAATCTTTATTCAGGCTTATGGATATGTTATTCATGCGGAGCCAAGGGGAACCTGCCCCAACTGGTACTACAACTCACGGATAGTAGTGACGAGGCGGTGCTCGTCAATGAATACATAATCAGTAGCGGACTGGAGCGCTTAAAGGCGGGGACCCCTGACCCGGCAGAGGCCCAGCCATCGGTGGACCTCTCAACTTATCGCAAGTTCGTGCCGGTACCCGAGCAGTTGTTGGAGTACCGTCGCATAGACCCTGTTGTTGCCCAGAGGTTTGGTATCCGGTGGGACCCACAGCCACGCCACTGGATCATCCCTATCATTTCTTCAACAGGAGACCTCTGGGGTTGGCAGGCTAAGGGTAAGGGGTACTTTCGTAATGTCCCGACAGGTGTGCCCAAGTCACACACCCTGTTTGGTATTGAGAGGTTCAAGGCACAGGTAGCAGTTCTGGTGGAGTCACCGCTGGACGTGGTACGACTGGCGTCTCTACGTCCCGGTCTGTTAACCCACGGACTGGCGTCGTTTGGTGCCCATGTGAGCACCTACCAACTCAATCTTATGTCTCGCTGGGCTGATACTATAGTAATAGCGCTTGACAACGACAAAGCAGGGATCTGTGCTGCCGAGAGGGTTGCTCGGGATTGTCCGAGGCCACGAGGTGGAATCAACTTCCTGCGCTACGAACATACGAATGCAAAAGACATTGGTGACATGACGAACGATGAACTAGAGGAGGCACTGACTGGTGTGTCAGCCCTCCCTTGGTGGTTGTGATGGCATTCACAGGCACTCTGTATCCCTTCCAAGAAGAAGCCTACGAGACCATGTGTGACCGTGGGCAGATGATGCTCTGCATGGTCATGGGGGCGGGCAAGACTCCGACCACCATAGCCACCTTGGAGACCATGTTTGAGAAGGACGACATCTCTAGGGCATTGATAGTTGTACCGTCATCATTGAAGTACCAGTGGTTGTCTGAGATCAATCGCTTCACTACTTCCCGTGCCGTCGTAATAGATGGAGCGCCCAAGGCTCGTGAGACCCTGTGGCGGGCAGCCATCTCGTGCAAGTACGTGGTCGTGAACGTGGAGATGCTGCAACGAGACTTAGAGTACCTTGATCGTATTCGTATTGACGCTATGGTCATAGACGAGGCCACACTGATCAAGTCCCCATCAGCAAAGCGGTCACGGTTCCTCAAGAGGATTGGCAAGACGGTGCCATACAGGTACGCCCTCACTGGTCAGCCTATTGAGAACCGCCCCGAGGAACTGTTTTCCATCATGGAGTTCGTTGACCCTTCAATACTTGGTGGGTTCACCTTGTTTGACCGGACCTTCATCGTCAGGGATTCGTGGGGTAAGGCGGTCAAGTACCGGAACCTCAACACCCTCCATGACAGTCTGTCCGATGTAATGATTCGCAAGACCCGTGAGGACATTCAGGACCAGTTACCCGAGGTGGTCAACACGCTGGTGCCGGTCCCCTTTGATGTCTCCGGGGCTAAGGCATACAAGAGCATTTCCAGTGATCTGCTCAAGAAGATCCACGACGCCATAGGCAAGTCAGGTAGGGGCTTTGATCTCTGGAGGCACTACAACGCTGCTGGGGGTGAAGCCCAAGGGGAGATCATGGCCCGCCTAACTGTCCTTAGGATGCTCTGCGACAACCCGGAGTTGGTTCGTGCTTCGGCCAGACTTTATGACGAGTCCTCGGATAAGGGAAGTGCTTACGCTAGCACGATTGTCAAAGCGGGCTGGTTGAAGTCCGTTACTAGGTCACCAAAGTTGGATGCTGTTGTTGAGTACGTGATTAACATTCTGGATGAAGATCCCAACAACAAGGTCGTGCTCTTCTCGTTCTTTAGGATGAATCTCCAACTACTAAGGCTGGCTTTCTACGGTAAAACTGAGAGTGTCGTGTTCATGGGGGGGATGTCTTCTCAAGAGAAGGACGCCGCCAAGCAGCAGTTCGCCAACGACCCCAGCACTCGCTTGTTCCTGTCCTCCGACGCCGGGGGGTATGGAGTGGACCTCCCGATGGCGAACCATCTGATAAGTTATGACTTACCGTGGTCGGCAGGGAAGTTGGATCAACGTGAGTCACGCATCATCAGGCTGTCCTCTGAGTTCCCGCACGTCACTGTGACCTCGTTCGTCATGCGCGGGAGCATTGAGGAGAGGCAGTACGAGATGCTCCAAGAGAAGCGCCTGATCAATCGGGCCTTCATTGACAAGGGCTATGACGCCCAAGGTCGGTACGAGATAACGCTGGGCTCGTTGTCCGACTTCCTATCATCATCGGAGGTATGATGGACGACTGTGAGTGGACCGAGAATGACGACGCAGCATTCAATCTGCGGCTCGTGCAGGAATACAAGGCTGCCAAGGAGATGGCCGATGCAGCAAAGAAGCGCGCCGATGGACTAAAGTCTCAACTGATCGAACTAGTGGACGAACGTGGGTACGAAGGGGAGAATGGGCACCGTTGGTTTGAGGTGGGGGACCACAAACTCAAGCGTGAACGCCGAGTCAGTAAGTCGTTTGACGCAGCGGCATGTGAGGAGTGGGCCAAGTCCACGGGGCTGTGGGACGAGGTTAGTGAAGTGATTGAGAGGTTAAGTGAGGACAAGGTCCTAGCCCTAGCGTGGGATGATTCTCGGGTCAGGTCAGAGATTGATGCTTTCTACGTAGAGCGAGAGACGTGGGCTTTCAAACTATGAGCACTAGGGCCAACACATACTTTCAGCACTTGATGAAGCGTGATCACTCTGACCTTCTGGAAAATGACGAATCTGAGGAAAGTGATTATCCGGGTACTACCCCCCCGCGAAATCGGTCAGATAGCCCTAAACCAAAGACCATTATGGATGAGGTGTTAAGCACAGCCAGATCCACCAACTACAAGGTGGGGGGAGAACTACGGGAGTTCTACACCATCGGAGAGTTGGCTAAGTTGCTGCATCGCAAGGCTGTGACCATTCGCAAGTGGGAGAGCAATGGGTGGATTCCCCACGCCAACTATCGAACCCCAGCCCCGAAGGGTGTAGGGATTCAGGGCGGTGAACCCAAGGGTCGCCGCCTCTACAGTCGGGAGCAGGTCATTTTCCTGCTCACCGCCGTTGAGGTCTACCGCCTCAATGAACATAGGGAAGCCGATTGGACCGGCTTTAAGAAACACACCACCACGCAGTGGCCGGTGTAACGACAGAAACGAGAGACGATTATGCCCATAGATTATGACGTGACAGAGAAGCCTGTCACACCAACTGAAGATGTCCGAAAGGTGGTCCGCTCAGGCTGGGCTGCCGTGGACAGCATGAAGCAGGATGACGCTAACTACGCCGTCCGATTGAAGACTGGTTCAGACGCTGTTCTGATCAAGTTCATACAGGATGAGCCCTACGCCACATGGCGGCAGCACTGGGTCAACCGCACCGGCCAGAAGTCCTTTGTGTGCCGGGACGGGATGGACAGTAATGGGTGTCCTCTTTGTGACGCCGGTAACCGGCCCCGTCCTCTGTTTGCCTTCAACGTGCTCCTGCTGGAGCGTGGTGAGGAGCCAGTGTTGCGCTCCTACGAGGCGGGTACACGGGTCATCGCCACCCTTCGAAACTTCAACGAGGATGAGCGTCAGGGTCCCCTGTCGAAGCACTACTGGGCCGTCAGTCGCTCAGGTACTGGTCCGCAGACTCAGTACAACCACCTGCTCATCAAGGAGCGGGACCTGAAGGAAGAGTGGCACGTCGATCCTCTGCCCGCAGAGACTCTGGAGCAGGCCGCAGCAAAGGCGTATGACGCCGACATCCTGCGGATCTCCACACACGCTGAGATGGTTAGCATCGTCAACGAAGACGTTGGAGTCATCTAAACGGTTTAGCGGGGGTCGGGTTGTTCCCCCCTTCATACTCCCCGGCCCTCGCTATTTATCCACCGTCTCGGAAATACACGCTTTAGTTGCTACCGTTCTTCAGGCGGGGGCGTTCGCTTTTGACGTGGAGACCCTAGGTGTTCTTGAGCATCATCCTGACTTAGAGGCATCCGTAGAGCAGCAGGTGCGTAGCCACGTACTTGGACTGAAGACCACCTCTGAGTCGGTCATTGAGCGTACTAGGTCGTCCAAGACGGAGGCTATGACCAAGAGCATCGCTCTGGACCCCCACCGTAATGAGGTCATCTGGGTGGGTATTGCCACGTCCGAACATTCTTGGGCTATCCCAGTGGGGCATCCTATAGGGGAAGTCTTGACGGAAGAGGAACGGGGGGATGGCACAACCGTACCGCCAGCGGGTTACCGAAAGATCCTAAAGAACGGCACTGAGTCTATGGCGAGGGCTAGATACCTTAAGCCCGCCGTGTACGCAGACCCACCGAAGCAGTTATCCCGTACAGAGGTCTTTGAGGCGTTGAAGCCTTTGTTCTTTAATCCAGACATCCTCAAGGTGGGACATAACGTCAAGTTTGATGCTCGCACCATAGCAAAGTATTACGGGAAACTCCCGGTGGGGCCGTTCCACGACACCATGCTGCTACAGCACGCATTGGACGAAAACATATCGTCCTTCCGGTTGACCTCCCTGATAGCCCACAACTTCCACGACCACGACCCCTATGCAAAGCATGGGAAGGTGGGGGCAGTTATTGGGCACACCCCGTTCTCAATCGCTTGTGACTACGTCCATCTTGACGCCCGCTGGACGTGGCTGCTGTATCAGCGCTTGGCTCGCTCTGTCAACAACACCGACAAACTGGGAGATGTGGTCAAACAGGATTCAGAGGTCCTAGAGGTGCTCATGGCTATGGAGCACGATGGGATGTGTGTCAACCGTGAGGGGATGGCAGCACTGGGGGAGGAACTGGACGGACAGATGAAGGAGGTCCGTTCGGAGATCACTGCCCTGACCTACCCCGGATTCAACCCCGACTCTGTTAAAGACAAGCGTTTGTTCCTGTTTGATAAGAAGACCGACGGGGGTCTGGGCCTGAAGCCTACCAAGGAGACCGAGAAGGGGCAGGCATCGGTAGACCATGATTCACTGAAGGCTATAGAGGACAAGCATCCAGTAATACCTCTGTTTCTGGCGTGGTCTGAATATAAGAAATTGAAGAGCACCTACGTGGACGGTCTGCTGGAGAAAATCAACAAGGAGAGGCTGCATCCGAATTTCCATCTCCACCGAACGGCCACCGGAAGACTGTCTTCATCCACCCCAAATCTCCAGAATATCCCCCGTGACTCCAGCATCCGTGGGCTGTTCAAGGCAGACCCTGACTGTACCCTTATCGTGGCCGACTACGATCAGATTGAACTCCGAGTTATGGCTATGTTCAGCCGGGACCCCAACATGATGGACATTTTCGACAAGGGTATTGACATTCATTCAGGCGCTGCGGCACTGGTCTTTGACAAGCCTGTCACTGACGTTACCAGTGAAGAGCGACAAATAGGAAAGGCCACCAACTTCCTTACGGCGTATGGCGGGGGGGCTGGGAAACTAGCGGCCACAGCAGGCATAACCCAGACACGAGCCAAGTTCGTCATTAATCAGTACTACGAACAGTTCTCTGGGTTGACCAAGTGGAAGCGTAAGATTGTCGCCCAAGCCCAGACGGACGGATTCGTCACCACCATCTCTGGTCGTCGCCGACGATTGCCTGACATTAACTCCTCAAAGGAGGAGTTACGGGCTAGAGCGGAAAGGCAGGCGGTCAACGCTGTAATACAGGGAAGCGCCTCCGACATCTGCAAGAAGGCCATGATTAAGGCGTTTCCTGTAGTGGCATCCTTCGGCGGGAAGTTACTTGTTCAGGTGCATGACGAGTTAGTGGTCAACATACCTGATACTGATGATGTAGACTTTAAGGCAGAGGCCCTGCGAGAAGCAATGGGCCACGGCAAGGTCATAAAGGGCGTTCCGTTGATCGTTTCTTCCCATTCTGGTGGAACTTGGTCGGAGGCCAAGGGCTAGTGAGCGGCACAGTTGCGAGCATGTCTAAACGTAACTTCTACAACATGCTGTCGCCCCCGGATGGGCAGGAGATTGCAGCCAATGCCGGGATTACTCCGTCTTCGGACGAGGTGTATGAGGAGGAACAGAGGGACATCCTTCGTAGTTGGTCGTATTTGACCACTGCGGGAATCGTTGAGTCTTTGTCCGATGCTGCTGACTGGATGTCAGACATAATGGTGGCCGACGACATGCTTCCCGAAGGGGTGGATGACGACGAGATGATAGGTGTGGGGTTCGATATGGACCACCCCGACAGCGATGACTTTATGTCCATCAACTCAATACCCTTGGGGGAACTCCGCAAGATGCACCGCCACATCAAAGACTCAACCTACAACACAGTACTGGGATGTCTGGTAGCCTCTATTTCCAAGTTGTTGGATGAGGACCTGATCACGTTGTCAAACCTATGAGTGACTGGTGGGCCGACCGACTGGCCGGTAAAGCGGTAGTACCCAAACCTGCTCCCCGTGAGGGCAGTACTCCTACTTTGCGCTTTACGCCAACGCCGCCTCAGGGCGTCCCTCTGACGACCCAACCCACTCCGCAGGCTCAGTACATGGCTCAGGCGGCGGCGGTCGATACTGAACAGAGGGCAGATCCCACCGGCCAGATGAGCATTGGGGAAGCAATCCGACAGTGGAAGGGTGGGGAAGCGGCTCGCAAAGAGGGGAATAACACCTGCCCGGAGTGTGGGAGTGGTAACGTGTTCTCTCGCATGGCGAAGGGGGCAGGTTCTGGCATTAACGGTAACGCTCCTGCTCCACGCTGTTATGAGTGTGGGTGGAACGGCATCTACGATCAGGGGTTGGAAGCGAACTGGATAGCGTAGCAACAAGAAGGGTACGAGGTGGCGAGTACTACGAAGTACGAGACGTTAGAAGAGATTGCACGAGCGGTTAACAAGAAGTTCGGTGACGAAGTAGTTGTACAGGGGAGCCGGATACAGGAGGCTCTCCCTCGTATCACGACTGGTGTGCTGGCCTTTGATCTGATGTTGGGGGGTGGCTGGCCCATCAACCAGTGGTCAGAGATTGTAGGAGATGAGTCGTCCGGTAAGACGGCCATTGCCTACAAGACCATCGCTGCAAACCAAGCGCTGGACCCTGACTGGACTGCCCTGTGGGTGGCAGCAGAGGAGTACGTGCCAGAGTACGCCGAGTCAATCGGTGTGGATCTGGACCGCATGTGGGTGGTTGAGACCAACCTCATGGAGCAGGCGTATGACCTTGTGATCAGGGCGCAGGACAACCGAGCAGTGGACTGCGTGGTTCTGGACTCCCTACCTGCTCTGGTTCCCGGTGACGAGTACGAGCGGCAGATGGATGAGTTCACTGTCGGACTGGGTGCCCGCCTCACCGGCAAGTTCTTCCGTAAGTCTGCCAAAGCCCAGCGCCGCTCCCTCCTAGAGGAAGACCGTGGATGCACAGGGTTGATCGTCAATCAGTGGAGGGACAAGATTGGGGTGATGTGGGGGGACCCCCGAACCACTCCCGGTGGCAAAGCCAAGAACTTCCACTACTTCACCCGAGTAGAAGTGAAGAAGGACGAGTGGCTCAAGGACGGGAAGGCCGCTGTAGGCCAGACCATCAAGGGCCGTACTATCAAGAACAAGACGTATCGACCACAGCAGCAGGCCGTGGTGGACTTCTACTTCGCTGACTCCGGTGGGTTCCACATGGGGGACTTCGACACGGTCAAGGACATGGTCAACATTGCCATTGCCTGTGAGGTCATTACCAGAGCCGGTGCGTTCTACTCATACAAGGACGATAAGTGGCAGGGTAAAGAGAAGGTTCTAGATGCTCTCAGATCCGATCTGGGGGCTCAGGAGGCCCTCCGAGTAGAACTAATGGGTACCCTCAGTGAATGACATCAATAGGCGCTCTAAGAAGCAGGAGGAGCGTACTGCGGACAAGTACTACGGCAGCCGTAACATCATGTCTGGGGCCGGATGGGTGCGTAAGAATGATGTTCGCACTATTGATCTTCTCGTAGAGAACAAGTTTACGGACAAGAAGTCCTACTCAATCAAGTCCGAGGAGATGGTGAAACTGGCCCGTACAGCGATTCTGGAGGACCGTGTGCCGGTGCTTCAGGTCGATCTTGGGGGTCGGTCCTATGTAGTATTGCTGGAAGACGACTTCTTGGAGATGCTCAATGCCTGAGGACACTTGGAAGATTGAGGCCATGAAGGCGTCGATGAAGAACAAGGCCAAGTTGGTGTCTCTACTACACCCACACCTGCTGGAGGAATACAACGCTAAGGGGGCTCTTCGGGACACGGAGCACTACCACCCCAGTGAGATTTGTAAGCGGGATTGGTGTGTGAGACAGTCCGGTTATCGGATGCTGGGGCACAACGAGTCCAACCCAGAAAGGCCCAAGCCGTTCAAGACCCTCAACATCTTTGAGGAGGGTAACCGCATCCACAGCAAGTGGCAGAGATGGCTTCGGGAAGTGGGGATGCTCCTAGGGCAGTGGTACTGCCGGGAGTGTTACCATATATGGTATGGGGGGTCAGTGTGTGAGGCGTGCCAGTCTAAGCAGACGGACTACCAAGAGGTACCGCTCTACGATGAAGACCACCACATCACCGGACACGCTGATGGTCATGTGGTACTAGACGGCGAGGATCACCTGATTGAGATCAAGAGTGTGGGCATTGGTACCTTTCGGTACGAGAACTTCCCCCTGTTTAACAGGTATGCCAACAGGGAGATAACCGCCGACCAGATGTGGAATGAGGTGAACCGCCCGTTCCTGTCACATCTGAAGCAGGGCACCTTCTACATGCACTGCACTGGCATTAAGAAGATGATCTACATTTACGAGTGGAAAGCCTCTCAGGACATCAAGGAGTTTATGGTGTCCTACCAGCCCGAGGTCATCAGCGACATTTTATCCTCTTGTAAGTCTGGACTTAGGTCCATAGGTGAGGGTAGAATCCCGCCACGACCGATCTGGATAGATACGAAGGACCACCAAGCGTGTAAGTACTGTACGTACAAGAAAGTGTGTTGGAGTAGCGATGATGTCAAAAGCCCAAGCGAAGTTCAACCTGAAGTTCGACAGTCCGAGGAAGCCGGGGGACGCGATGCCGACCCTGCCGGAGGAACTGGACGTGTTGTCAGACGGTGAGTTGATGAGCCAGTACAGCGAGATGGTGAGTTGGGTCAACTACGCCAAGTCCGAGTTGGTTCACGCAGAGATCATCGAAGAGAATGCCTTGAGCGCTTTAAGGCAGGCCGAGGCGCTGGCACTGCTGGAGCAGTGGGAGGCAGACAGCAAGGGGGATACCGTGACGATGGCTAAGGCCCGACGGGATGTCGATCCAAAGGTGAGGGACCACCATCACAGGTATCACGAGGCGAGAGCCTACCGGAAGTTGGTGGACACAGTATTCGACCGAGGCGAGCGCAACGCCACGGTGTTGTCCCGTGAACTGAGTCGCCGTATCAGCCTTACCCCCAATGAGCGTAAACTACAGTGGACCGGACCATGACGAAGAAGAAGTACCCCAAGGACTCCATGTACCAGTGTCCAGAGTGTCTGCGACATTTCATGGGAGGCATGACAGTGCAGGCGTATGAGGGCCGTTGTAACGTATGCGGTACTGCTATAGACAAGAAGGAAGATAGGGTCAAGTGAGCAACCCATCCAAGCAGAAGGGCACAGCGTTTGAGACCCTCATAAAGGAGTATTTACAGAAGTGTGGGTTCCAATCTGTTTATAGAACGGCCCTGTCTGGTGGGTATGACACGGGGGACATCAACGGTATTTCCCACGCAGAGACCGACCGCCAAGTCGCCGTTCAATGTAAGAACCAAAAGAAGTTCAATCTCAGTGGATGGCTTGACGCCACGGTGGAGCAGGCCGAGAGGCTGGATAACGCAGTACCTCTACTCGTGGTGAAGCGCCCCGGAAAGGGAGCGCACTCCCTAGATGACACCTACGCTGTGATGCGGTTATGTGATCTGGTCTGCCTACTTCAGGACGCTGACTACATCTAAACTATAGAACAAGGTAACAACCGTTCTATACTATTGGAGTAGTCACATGGCCGATGATGAGAAATCACCAAGTGTTAATACCGACTCTGTAATCAAGGTATCTGGTTCCAGTAACCCACAGAGTGTCGGTTCCATTCTCGCCCGAGCGATCAGCGCTGGGCATATTCCCAAGATGCGTGCCATCGGGGCTAGTGCTGTTAATCAAGCCGTGAAGGCGTGCGCCATCGCCCGAGGCTTCGTAGCCCCGAGGGGTCTGGATGTCTCCTACATTATTGGATTTGATGACATCATAGGGGACAACGGGGACCAAATCTCTGCCATGTTCTTCAAGCCCGTGGTAAGATAGTACTATGATAATCCCCAACCAAAAGCAAGCATTAGAACAACTCAGGCCCCACGGATACCGTGGACCTAACCGCCTGATGTCCGAGCGCTCTGGTTCGGGTGGAAAGATCAAGGCTCACGCCAAGAGGTTCCCACGACCCATCACGGTCGCTGGGCACGTAAGTAGTCCTCCAACGAGTCCAGACTTTGGCGGTACTGGTCTGAAAGTGATGGGTTCCTAATGCCAAGCGATTCTCATTTAACCTCACCTCAGTGGGGGCAGCAAGTACCAAAAGAAGATCCGCGCCACCAACCGGGACGGCATTCCGAACCGTTTGACTGGGAAGCGGAGAACGCTTCCGGCACGGGAGTATTTCCGGGTGCTCATTTCTTTGAGGGTAGGCATCGCGGGATGGGTCCTTGGATTGACTTGATTCACGAGGTCAACGAGTCTCATCGGGTAGCAAACCCAAAGACCGGTGAGGAAGAGGGCGGCTTCGCCACCCCCACCTTCCATCCCACCCCGGATGGGCGTGAGTACACAGAGAGGTACCCAGATTACGAAGTAATCATGCGGGGGCCGGGTTACGACCGGAATGCTCCTGACGCTGATCTCCAGATGGACCGGCACTTCATGGACCCCTCGCACACTGTTGAAGTTAAAGGAACTACGGAGGTAGGCAAGCAGCACATTGTGGACGCAAAACAAAGGCTTGCCGCTGCGGCTCGTGAAGAGAAACGACGTTAGGAATACCGGAGGGTTAATATGCCAATAGGACCTGATACAGACCGACAGGGTAGTGGCCGTATTGACCGTAACCTCCACTACGGCGGGTCCCTAGACCGGTTTGAAGAAGAGATGGACGACGATTTCCGACACGACGACGCCGAGCGGGCTGCTCGCCTAGAAGAAGAAGAGGACAGGGAGATAGCGGACTACGACGAGTCGGGCCAGCCCGTCAGGAACTTCCCGCCACGGAACCAGTACCTCACCCCGAGCACCGCCCGGAATGAGCAGCCTGAGGGTGAACGGGGGCCTGAGCAGCCTGAGGATGAACGGGGTATCACTGATGATGACGGCTCTGGGGGCGGGGGGTCCAAAGAGGACTATGAAGACTTCGACTTTGAGGGAGATGACTGGTAATGCCAATAGGACCTGATACAGACCGACAGGGCAGTG
>Ga0187833_10004631_pt1 | contig 13346 bp, 16 predicted proteins | sample ETNtaG_37_FD_167968 | JGI IMG/M metagenome (GOLD analysis project Ga0187833, IMG submission 167968) | Marine microbial and viral communities from oxygen minimum zone, Eastern Pacific Ocean - ETNP2014_SV_400_PacBio MetaG (Illumina Assembly) | ecosystem: Environmental > Aquatic > Marine > Hypoxic... | reverse complement strand
ATCCGCTAATGAAAAGTATCCTGGTAAAGTATTATCTAGTACTTATTTTTACAATGACTAATAAAATGAAAAAGCTTTTAGGGATCCTGGTTCTGGGTTAAAATTAAATTTTTATGTTAGAAATATTTATTCAAACATTTGTTTTATACTTTGTTGTTATAGACCCACTAGGTGGCACACCTTTATTTTTAAGTGTAACTCAACGCCTAAAGATTAAAGATAAAATCAAGACAGCATTAGAAGCAACAATTACAGCAACAATCATATTGTTGTTTTTTGCTTTGTTAGGAAAATTTATATTAAGCTCTCTAAATATATCATTTTCTGCGTTCACTATTGCAGGTGGAATTATTCTATTTATTATTTCACTTGAAATGCTTTTTGGTAAACGGAATCAAAGAAGAGAAGAAGGCCTTAAAAACCGTTCAGATAGAATAAGTATATTTCCACTAGCTATACCTTTTTTAGCTGGCCCTGCTGCCATCACCTCTATAATTGTTTCTGTGACAGATATAGGAGATAATTTTATAAAACAATCTGTGTGCATGGTCTCTCTAGTTTTAGTGATGTTTATAACTTTTATGCTTTTTTATATAGCTTCAAAATTCTCAAGAATAATAAACAAGAAAGTGACCAGCGTTATTTCAAGAGTAATTGCAATTATTTTAGCAGGATTAAGTATTCAATATATCTTAGATGGAATAAAAAATTATTTAACATGAAAAAGCTTTTAGGGATCTTGGTTCTGGGTTTGTTAATAAGTAGTAATGCCCACAGCTTGTCTAAAGATAAATTGGCTGAACTTGTTTCTGAAGCTAATACAAGAGGAGCAGCTGGTCTTATCTATGATTACTGCATGAATGAAGATGCATTTTTAGAAATACTTTATAGCAAAAATTGTAAGTGTGCCATTAAAGTTGGAAAAGCAAAAACAGGAGGTGCAGCTGGTATGGTAGCTGAGCTGTGCGGTTTATAAACTATGCTTAACGAAGACCAAATAAAAAAATTATTTTTCGACCCCATTGGGGAAAGATGGAGCAGGTTCAACACTTGGTTAATGGAGGATGACGACTTAAGCGAAGAAGCATTTAAAATTCACCTCGAACTGATTGCTAAAAAAGTTAAACCCGATACCCAAGAATACTGGGATCTGATTGATATTGAACTCTATAGAAATAAAAAAGAAAGACTATTAAAATATTTTTCACATAATAATTAACAAAAATTGTACCAGGGTTTTTTATGTTAAAATAAAAATATGATTCACTACCCTTATCCAAAATCTCCACTTGTTTTTGTATCTAGCAAAGGTACAAAGTATCAAGACTTAAACATAGAAGTGCTTAAAAAAGAACTGGAGCATTTGCAGACAAAAAAAAACAATTTCTATCAGAAATTGGTTTCTTAAAATATCATAAAGAAATAATCAGCACGACATTAGATGAAATTTTAAAACAATTAGAATTAGCTCCCCCGTTCACGCGTTCATTAGTATATTCGCTACAATATTTCCTTTAGTTTTCCAAATATTTACATATATTTAAGAATAAAAATGAATGTATTTTTATTAATTACTATAGCAGTTACAGCGCTAGATATTTTTATTATTGTCTTTGCTTTTTCTCTTAAATTTTTTTCTGGAGAATGGAAATGGAAAAAAAAAATTAAGTACGTTACAGTTCAGCAAGATACTTTAATTGGATTAACACTAGTATTTCTAACAATGTTATGCTGTTTCTTATGGATATTTTATTTTTATTTTATAATTTTTATCCCTTGAAAGAAGTATTACTTGACTATGATATATCTTTATACTTCCGTTGATGTATTTCACTTTCAACTTTATTTATAAAACTTTGAGCGTCGGATTTTAGATCAAAAGTTTCATAGACTTCTCTTTGACCTCTATGTCTAATTGACGCAGTCCAACGTCCAAGTCTCCTCCGAAGTTACGCCATTTGACCTCCTGTTGTGTCATACGTGCGTCACAGAAGGTTATTAAATTATGATGATGTTAAATGAGCCGCTAACTAATTGGTTGGGGGGGCTGGATTTGAACCAGCGACTTTCAGGTTATGAGCCTGACAGTCGTACCTTTATTCCCATAATAAGATTCAAAAATCATAAATTATTTTCTGTTCCTACCTAGTGAAGACTATCCAAAGTTTTGCACTGTAAAACACAAGCAATATAAACAGTCGCATTTTTTGTGCGTTAATTAAATTAATCACGTGTATTTAAAAACGTTTGGAATCAATGTTTTTGCTCTCAATAATTCATTAGAATTATTAAAAAAAGTTTTACCAAAAAATTTTTTTAATAAGATTTTTTTTTCTAGCCTAATATCACTAAGTTTTATGATTATATAACCATCATTTACATAAACTTTTATTATTTTATTATTTTGGAAAAAAATTTTGCCATTTAATACTGGATGATTTAATTTAGTTTTAAAAAACTTTGAATTAAAAATTTTTACTTTATATTTTTTTTCTTTAAAAATTATATAACAGAATGCTCCTGAATAAGGTTTTGAACATCCTTTAATAAATTGGTCAACAAATCTCCCATTCCAATTCCAATCAATTGCGCCCATTATATCGGTATAAAACCTTGGAAGATAAGTAAACTTTTCACAATTTTGGACTTTAACATTAAATTTTTTGTTATGCGATATATTGTTTACAAATTTTTTAATTATACTTAATGAACATTTACCGGTTTGAACAAGAAAATTATATGGGATGCTTAATTTACTAATTTTAATTTTTTTTGTTTGTAGGACAATTTTTCCAGTATCAATACCTTGATCTATCATATGTATCGTAGAGGCGCAGAAGTATTTTGCGCTAAATATTCTATAGCTATAAGAACCAGATCTTTCTTCAGGTAATAATGAGCCGTGTATGTTAAAAATCTTATTTTTAAAAATATTAATTATATCTTTTTTGAAAATAAACCTACTATGACACGAGAATATATAATCAATCTTATTTTTTTTTAGAATATCTTTAACAGTATTATAATTAAAATTCTTTACATAATAAATTTTAGTTTTTTTTTGAAGAGTAGAAATATCTCTATAAAGAGAAATATCATTTTTATTTTCTCTTAAATCTCTTAAATGGTATTTTTTTTCGTGAGTAATTATTATTGGTCTAGTTAATTTTTTTTCAACTATTTCATTAAATAAGTGAAATAAAGAAAACCCGTGACCAACTAATGCAAATTTTGAATTTTTACTTATTATCACTTGTACGTACTAACATCTACATTTTTATTAATCAATATACGTATTTTATCTGGTTTTAAAAAAATGCTTTGTGTTAATTTATTTAGATAAATTTTATTTTTTATTTCTTTTATTTGTCATGTTTTTTACACTCCTTTGTTTGTTTTACAAAAATCGGGAGTGTCTTTGAAATCCCAGGGGCCATAGGAACATCTGTAGGAACATTTGGTAGCCCTCAAATAAACTAGATACGCAAACTGTTCCACCTATATCTCCTCATTCCCTCTTTTTGGTGTTGTCTTTCATAATTTCTTGTTATAACACCTAGGAAATTAAAACATGGAGCAAAAAAGAACGAGAGGATTTTTTAAATGGTGTAACTCAATCTTTATCCAAGAATTAACCCTAGATACAAAAAATGTTGTAGTTACTTCTGTGTTTAGGCAGTCTCCAAATATACCTGGTGAATTAAAAGATTTTATGAAGGGAGCACAAGAATATATAGAGGCCGAGTGTGGTATTGACAATCGGTATGCCACTTTAAATGAAAATGATAATACAACGAACGTAGATAGTACTAGTTCAGTTAAAAAAAATAAAAATAGAACAATTAAGAAAAGAAACTAATTTATTACTGATGCCCCCACACGGAAATGAATAAATCAAGGTATCAAATATTAATAACTGGAAACTATCGCTCTGGTACAGAATATTTTACTAACTTATTAAATTGTCATCCTTTAGTAAGCTCTACAATGTATAGAGTAAACTATTTTAGATTTATTTATGGAAGATACAATATAACTGCAGACAAAGAAATCATTATAAAAGATTTAGCTGATAGATTATTTAAACGATATAAAATTAAAATTAATAAAAAAAAATTTCTTACCTCTTTAAATAATAATTCTCACGGTGAATTTTATGATTCAATCATGTCGAATTTATACTTAAATAAAAATAAAAAAATATGGGCAGAAAAATGCCAATTACTTTGGAGAGAAATTCCTAATTTTATGAATTTAATGAATAATCCCAAAGTTATTCATATAATTAGAGACCCTAGAGCCGTGATACTATCCTTTAAAAAAGAAACAAGATATAAATCTCCAGCTTATCTTGGGTCTGCTTTTAATTCAGTCGATGCCATGAACTCAATAATCAAACATAAAGAAATGTATAAAAAAAGATTCACTTATTTAAGATATGAAGATCTCGTTAAAGATAAGGATTATGAAATGAAAAAAATTTTTAAATTTTTGAATATTTATCCAATTACAAAATATAATCAAAATAATTTTAAAGATGCAAAAAATAAAAAATGGATTCAAAATTCTAGTTTTCAAAAAAAAATTTCAAGACCTTTTAATTATGATTACATTCAAGGAAACTCTCTTTGGAAAAAAAAATTAGTTTTTGATGAAATAAATTTTGTTGAAACTATATGTGAAAAATATATGAATTATTTTAGATATAAGAGAACTTCCAAAAAAAATATGAAAAAAAATAAAATACAGAAATTAATTGGTAAAAAATATGATTTATTTAAAGCATATAGGAATTGGGATAAATCAAATCACAGAGTGGGGTTTCAACGATTTCCAGCTAATCCTTTGGACGGAAGGACCTGGACACGGTAATTATTCAGATGAAAAATATATATCCCGGTAATATGCAATAATTTTTTGTTTTGAGTTGTTAGAATCTGAAAATACTGCAAGAAAATTAGTAAAAGAAATATTGTGGGTTTTTTCGAGCAATTCTTTTACATTAACCTTACGCGTATGCCATTCTCCACTCTTATCGTTCGAGATAACATAATCACGACTGCCTTTTGTCCATGGGCTTTGTTGAAGAAACCCTTCGTTCAAAAATGATGAATGGGACAAACTTAGTAATTTAGAACCAATTTTTTTACCATGTCCAATAATCACTCTTGCGGCCCAATCGTGGCCATCTTTAATTGTTTGGTCAATATTTGTAAAATCTAGCTCAATTTTAAAAGTAACGTTTAAAAAAGGCATCTCTTCTAGAAGCTCTTTATTTTCAATTACTAGAGTGTTTAATTTCAGTTAATTATTATTCAATAAATTAAATTAAATCAATGAAGTTCTTCTGTTTACTAATGTTCCAAATTTTATTTGACAAAAAAAGTGTTTCAATTTTTTTTGCCGAATTTCCTTCACCAAAAAACTTTCTTTTGATAATTTTTCTATTCTTTATTTGATTAATTGTTTTTATAATTATTCTTTCATTAAAAGGTATATTTTTAATAAGTTTTGTTTTTAACCTGTTGGTTTGTCTAGTTCCGATATTTATTGTTGTAACTCCATAGTATGGAGCTCCCATAATGCCTGAGCTAGAATTACCTATTATAAATTTGGAATTTTTTAATAAGGTTAAGTAATACTCAAATCTTATTGATGGAAAAATTTTAAATTTATTATTACTTTTTAGTTTATATATTTCCTTCAAAATTATCTTTGACCCGAGATCGTTATTAGGAAATATAATTATGTAATTCAATTTACTTTTTACCAGACTTGAAAAAAAAATTTCCGACTCCTTTTTTAGATTCTTTATATTAGTTGTTACAGGATGAATGATCGCTATACTAAAATTATTAAATCTAATATCGTATATTTTTCTTGCCATCTCCATTTTGGGTAAATTTTTACTGAGAATTATATCTACGTCAGGTGAACCAACTTCAAAAATATATCTTTTATTTTCACCCATTTGTATCAATCTTTTTCTAGCAGTCTTATTAGAAACTAAATGTAGGTGAGCTATTTTTGAAATAGAATGTCTCAACATCTCATCTACTGTTCCACTAACTTCGCCACCTTCAATGTGAGCAACCAAAAAATTATTAAGAAGGGAGGATAAAGCGCAAGCTAAAGGTTCTATCCTATCTCCATGAACAATCACTAAATCAGGGTTATATCTAATTAAAAAAGATGAAAATCCCCTCATTGTACTCGTTAAAATCTCATCCATTCTCATGTTTTTTGCTTGATTACTATATCGATAAATTCCTCTAATTTTGTCTTTAACAAGTTCTACATATGTTGATCCATACAGTTTCATATTATGCGTTCCTGTTACAAAGACTTTAGAAATGAAATTATTATTTTTTTGGATGCTAAGAATTAATGATTTTAGCTTTCCATAATCTGCTCTTGTGCAGGTAACAAATAAAATTTTTTTTTTCATTTAATATGTTTTATTTTAATAAGATGATTTTTTTTATATATTTTATATTTAAAGAAATTTAATTGCTGTATCCTTTTTCTTTATAGTTTTAAGTTCTGTTAAATGGTGTCTATACCAGTTTACGTTTAGATATTTTTTATTTACTAGTATATGAACATTTTGTTTTAAATATTTTATAATATCTTTCAATTCAAAAATTTTTTTTAGGGGATAAAGTTTATTATAAATTTTCCATATAACATAATAATCTTCTATATAATCTAAAGTTAGTCTAATTTTTTTGTAGTAATTATAGTTAGATGAATTTGCATAGTTATTAATTTTAAATTTTTTTGGGTTATCCCAAATATATGGAGTGACATGTTCTCTTTGAAAGTTCTTTTTTGCCTCAAAAAAAACCTTTTTTAAAACTTCATAGCTAAAAACTTCAATATCAAAACCATCTGGAAATGTTGGAGGATGAATATTGCTAACATAGTCAGCTTTACTAAAATAAAATTTATTTATTACCTTATCAACAATTTTATAATCCATTAAAGGACAATCAGAAGTGATTCTTACAATGGTATTGGCATTATATTTTGTTGCACATCTATAATATCTATCTAAAAGATCTGTGGGGTGACCTCTAAATACATTAATTTTATTTTTTTTACATATTTTAAAAATTATTTCATCTATTTTTAATCTAGAAGTGGCAACTATAACATCATTAATTAATTTAGACTTTTTTAATCTTTCAATAGTATGCAATAACAATGGTTTATTGTATCCGGGTAATAAAATCTTAGCAGGAAGCCTTGAGCTTGATATTCTTGCTTGAAGTATACAAATTGATTTTTTAGTTTTCACAATTTAAATTAATTTTTATTGATAATTTATGGAAAAAATTGAAATTCTTTTCCAGTTTTTAAAATTTTTATCAGCGATTTTAATTTTCCAAAATTTGATCTAGTATCTGCTAGAATCAAAAATCTTTTTTTATTTTTTATAAATTTCATTTTTTTTTATAAAATTGTTTTTTACTATAAATTTTTTTGTTGTTTTACCTAATAATTTTTTAAAATCTCCTGCCAAAAAATCACCTAGGCCAGGCCTCTTTACCCAAATATTATTTTTTGATAATTTTTCTCCCTTATTTATATTTTTTATAGAAACAACAGAAGCAAATGCAAAGTCTGCTGTTTTTTTTTCAATTTTAGACATTTTTTTGTTTGATCCATTTGAAAAATATACAATCTCAGCGCTTTTTTTTAAAAAAAATAGCTCTTTCGAATCCATTGAACAAATTATATCAGGTCCTTTTCTTTGTTTACTGTCTGTAAAATGTTTTTCAATAATGCTAGCTCCTTTAGCTAATGCTGAAATACATGGGGTTATTCCAATAGAATGATCGGAATATCCAACAATTGCTTTTGGAAAATTTTTTTTTAACGTATAAATATAATCTAATTTTAAATTTTTATAGTGCGCTGGATATTCACTAATACAATGAAGCAAAGCGTAATTAATTTTATTTTTTTCAATTATTTTAACACTTTCTTTTATTGATTTAAGATCATTTAATCCAGTACTTAGTATGATTGGTTTTTTGAATTTTGAAATTATTTCAATTAATGGTAAATTATTACACTCTCCGGATCCTATTTTGAAAGCTTTGATACCTAATTCATTTAATTTTAAAGCAGCTTCCTTAGAAAAAGGAGTACTTAAATAAATCATCTTTTTACTTTCTACATATTTTTTTAGTTTAATTTCATTATCAAATGACATGCAATTTTCTTTTATTACTCTGTAAATTGATTTGTTGGCATTACTTGGTATTACTTTTTTTGCTTCATCTACCATCTCTGCGTCTAGGATATGTGTTTGATTTTTAATTGCGTCAGAACCATTAATATGAGCTAGATCCACCATCTTTTTTGCTACAGATAAAGATCCTCCATGGTTAATACCAAGTTCACAAACTATTAAAGGCATAAACTTGTGTCCGATTTTTCTTTTACCAATTATCATTTTGATTTTTTACTCTAGAAAAATTTAATTTTATCCTGAGATAAAAATCTATTTTTCTTTTGTTTATTATTAAAATTTTTATACTTTAAAATGTTTCTTTCTTTTTTAATTCTGAAGTAAGAATTAATTAGGTTTATTTTTAACATTTGTATATTAAAATCAATTTAAATATTGATAAAGCTTTTTCATGTCACATTTTTCATTACACTTATGCCCTTTAGGAAATTTTCCAGTAATATGCATTTTTCTTAGTTCTTGGTATTTTTTTCCATTCCAAATTTCTTCTAATGTGTTTTCTTTTACATTTCCTAAAACTAATTCACTATTAGAGATCTGTGTGCATGGAACTACATTTCCATCAGCCATTATTGATACTGAAAGCCAAGGGTATTCACAGTATTGTTTACTGTAATGAGATTTGCTTTTTAGATCTTCATCATTTTCATATAACCATCTGTTATCTTGACTTTTAATATAAGCGAAAACTTCTTTGTCTTTCCAGAATTTTAAAAATTTATTATGCATTTTTTTATCATTTTTACCCATGGCCAAATCGATCATACAGGGTACCAAAAGTGTTTTTAAATTTTTTTTTCTTTTTATATCCAAAAGTTTCAAAATTTTTTTGATTGAATCTTCAAAATCTGCTCTTTTGCCTCTGATTTTTTGTATTTTTCTTTCATCCATTGCGTCTAAAGAAAATTTAAGCACACCAAGCCCTGCTTCCATTGCCTTTTCTGCTTTTTCAATAGTCATTGTTGCCGGAGTACATGAAAAATAAGTTGGAATTTTTTTTTTAGAACATAATTCAATTCTTTGAATTAATTTTTTATCTAAAAAAGGTTCTCCAAATCCATGTAAAACCAAATGCCTTGATATAATGGAGAAATAAAAACCGTTTTCTGACACTTCATTTACTGCCTGCTTGTAATCATTTTCTAACCAGTTCCAAAAATTTTCAAGATTCTTCTGGTCATGAATTTTTATATCAGTAATTAAATTTTCAAAAAGTTTGTCATCAATCCATATGTTTTTTCTTGTCATGAACATTGTTCTAGGACACATGACGCATTTCATGTTGCAGTAATTAGTTGTTTCAATATTGTAAATATGAGGAGATTTTTTTCTTAAAGACTCTAATTCAATACCGATATCCTCAGTATCTGTATTTTTGAGTAAACCACTAGTGATTTTATTCTTAAGGTTATTGGATTTTTTGAAAAAATTTATATCGTACATTGCCTTTTTAGAATAATTATTTCATAAAACTTTTTTATTCGATATATATTTACTCTATATAAATATAAACTATCTTATATTATTCAGTTTATCTTTTAAAGCCCATCTGTTTGATAGGTCCATCAAGATTTTTTTTTATACTATTCGTATTTTCTAAATTAGCTATCCTTTGAAATATTTCAAAACAGGCATTTTTATATTTGTTTAATAGATCTGGACTGTGTTTGTAATTAGCATAACATCTATCTGATGCTATAATTCCTTTTTTCAGCATTTCTTGTATAAAAAAAGTAAGTGCAATTGGCCAATCTAAATTTTTTATTTTAAAATTTGCAAGAGGATCAATACCCTTTATATCGATTTCTAAATTTGAATAATTAGCTGCTTCTTGCCATATTTTTTTTATATTTTTTCCTATTTTAATTAATTTTTTTCCAAGTTTAAGTTTTTCATGTTTTTTTAAAAAAGCAATAGAACATGCTGGGCCAATCTTTTCAGTCCAAAAAACACTACTAATAAAAGTTTTAGTTGAAAATTTCATTATACGTTTTTTACCAATAATTATTCCCATAGGTATTCCGTTTGCTATTGTTTTACCAAATACTGCGATATCTGGATTTACACCAAAATTTTTATGTGTTCCACTTGTACCAATTCTCCATGCACAAGTGATTTCATCAAAAATTAAAACACAATTATTTTTATTTGAAATTTTTCTTAATTCTTCAAGATAATTCTTTTTGGGTACATAATCTCTACAGGGTTCCAAAACTATTGCTGCGCAATTTTTTACATTTTTCTTAACAATCTTTTCAAGGTCTTCCCATTCATTGAATCGAAAAGGAATTATTGTGCCTTTAAGACTTTTTGGAATTCCCAACGGTTCTAACCCAGAAAGAAGATGTTGGTTTAAATTTTTAGTTGATTTTAAATTAGCAGATAAATACCAGTCATGCCATCCATGATAACCACAAAATAAAATTTTTTCTTTTTTTGTATAAGCCCTAGCTATCCTGATAGCAATTGACATACTCTCTCCACCTGTTCGTGCATATTTTACATTATCTGCCCAAGGATGAATTTTGGTCAATATTTCAGCCAACTCAACATCTTCTGGTGCATTAAGTGTTGATATAGAACCAGAATTTATGGCTTTAATAGCTGCTTCATTAATATGTTTATCTGCATAACCTAAAACCGAAGTACCTACGCCAACCATTGAAAAATCAATAAATTTTTTATTATCAATTCCCCAAAGATAAACCCCTTTAGCTTTAGAATAATATGTCGGCCAATTACCACCGGGTAAATATAGCTCAGGTCTCTTTCCAAACAATTGTGAAATACCTGGAATTAATTTTTTAGCATAAATCTGAAGTTTTTTTGGGTTTTTTTTATTTTTTTTATACATTTTTAATTTTTATAATGTTTAATATTTGAACCTTAATTTCTTTACTGTTCATTTATTGAACAATATACTATTATAACTAACAGATTATGGATGAAAAACAAGATCACTTTGATTTACTAAGAAAGATTAAGGAGAAACCCGCGTCTACACAAAGAGAATTAGCATCGGAATTAGGTTTTAGTTTAGGAAAGCTAAATTATTGTCTAAAATCTCTAAAAAAAAAAGGACACATTAAATTGAAAAATTTTCAAAATAACAAAAATAAAATAAATTATGCTTATATTTTAACTCCAAGGGGACTTGCAATTAAAACAAAATTAACAGTGAATTTTATGAAAAGAAAAATGAAAGAGTATGACGAACTCGCAAAAGAATTAAAAAAATAATAAAAAAAAGCTAATGAGAAAATGAGATATCAGAACCTATAAAGCCGATCCAAAATTTGCTAAGAAAATTTAAAAATGAATATAAAAAATAATACAGATGTAGGTAAATATGGATTGCCCAAAGAAGTTAAATATTGTGTAAAATGTAATGTTACCAATCAAAGACCAACATCCACGAATGAATATAGGCATGACAAGGACACTCTTCAAATACCAATTAGTTTTGATAAAAATGATGTTTGTCATGCCTGTAAAACTGTTGAAAAAAAATGGGATGGCTCAATAGATTGGGAAGAAAGAGAAAAAGAATTAATAGATCTTTGTGACAAGCATAAGAATATTAAAGGTCAATACAATTGCTTAATTGGCGGAAGTGGTGGAAAAGATAGTGCATTCCAGTCTCACGTGCTAAAGTACAAATACGGAATGAGACCACTAACCATTACGTGGGCTCCTCATATTTATACAGATATTGGATGGAAAAATTTTCAAAACTGGATCAATATCGGTGGTTTTGATAATTATTTATTTACTCCTAATGGAAAAATTCACAGATATTTAACTAGAAGAGCTGTAATTAATCTGCTTCATCCATTTCAACCATTCATAATAGGACAAAAAAATTTCACGGCTAAATTAGCTTACTTATTTGATATACCTTTGATTTTTTATGGTGAACCTCCATCAGATTATGGAACTAAGCTAGGTAATATAAAACAATTTTCAAAACAGATTGAAGAATCTCATCCAGGATTCACACAAGACCCAATTTCATCAATGAACATTAAAGATGTAAAACTAGGAGGAGACCCAATATCCTATTATATTGATCAGGGTTTCGATATAAATGACTTTGAGTGTTACTTTCCATTGGATATTAATAAATTCAAAGAAAAAAAAATTGAAACTCATTTCCTGGGTTATTATTTGAAATGGATACCACAGGAAAATTTTTATTACGCGGTTGAAAATACTGGTTTTCAGGCCAATACCGAAAGAACAGAAGGTACTTATCAGAAATACGCAAGCATTGATGATAAAACTGATGGTTTTTTCTATTATACTTCATATATAAAATTTGGTTTTGGCAGAGCAATGTCGGATTCCTCAATGGAAGTGCGGAATGAACATATAACAAAAGAGGAAGGACTTGGTTTGATAAAACAGTTTGATGGAGAGTTTCCAAAAAAATATGAGAAAGAATTTTTAGAATATATTTCTATGACTAGAGATGAATTTGATGAATTATGTGATAAATTTCGGCCTAATCATTTATGGAAAAAAAAATCAAATCGATGGGAACTAAAAAATCCTCCTTGGGAATATTTTGATAAAAAGAATAATAGCTAGACTGGATATAAAAAATGACTTTTTAGTCAAAGGTATGCATCTGGAAGGGTTGAGGATACTTGGATATCCAGAATTTTTTGCTCAAAAATATTTTGAAGAAAATATTGATGAAATAATTTTCCAAGATGTAGTTGCTAGTTTGTACAAAAGAAATCAACTAAGCTCACTCACTAATAAAATTTCAAAAAATATATTCGTGCCAATAACCGTCGGTGGGGGAATAAGAAATGTTAGTGATATTAAGGAAATATTAATCAATGGAGCCGACAGAGTTTCTATTAACACAGCTGCTGTAAATGATAAAAAATTTATTAAAGAATCAGTAAAGGTTTTTGGATCCTCAACAATTACAATAACAATAGAAAGCTTAAAAGTTGGAGAAAGATATAAAGTTTACACTGATAGCGGGAGAACAGAAACAAATATTAATACCTTCGAATGGATCAAAGAAGTGCAAGACATGGGAGTGGGCGAAATTATTCTGACCTCAATTAAC
>Ga0187833_10004630_pt1 | contig 13347 bp, 10 predicted proteins | sample ETNtaG_37_FD_167968 | JGI IMG/M metagenome (GOLD analysis project Ga0187833, IMG submission 167968) | Marine microbial and viral communities from oxygen minimum zone, Eastern Pacific Ocean - ETNP2014_SV_400_PacBio MetaG (Illumina Assembly) | ecosystem: Environmental > Aquatic > Marine > Hypoxic... | reverse complement strand
AAGAGACACTTCTGCTAATTTAAATCGAAGCAGGGGAGTTTCAAATGGGCTGACGACCTACAGGAACCAGCGTTTAAGGTCGACTCTCTATATCTAGGTTCGCCGACCTTCAATCTGTGCGATGATCTCCGCGTGGCGCTGACGAGAGATGTCATAGAACCAGATGCAGGCAATTGAGATGGTCGACAGCAGCAGCACGCTGGGCCCCGTAGCCCAGCCAAAACGCTCGATCGAGGCTGGGTCAACATCCCCCGGGGCGGCTCCAGGTGCGATTCTAGCCAGGTCGATAATGAACCCGGCAAGCACCGGTCCCGCACCACCCACTACCTTGGCCACGAGTGAACCCGCAGAGTAGTAGATCCCCTCCTGACGTCGCCCATGCTGACGCTCGTGCTCATCGGTTATATCAGCGATCATAGAGCCAATGAGTGGAATCGCTACACCCAATCCCAGCGCCGAGATGCAACCGGTAGTGATATACAACGGTGCGATCAGGGGGTGTTCATTCCCAGGAAGCACATCCAGCAGGCGTAACATGATGACGCTACTCGTCCAAAGTGCATACCAGGCCGTACCGGCAATAAACAGGTCGCGCTTTTCAGGGATCAGCGCAGCCATCAGCCGGCTGCTCAAGCTACCGAGTACGATGCCAGTGATAGCTCCGGCGAACAAAAAGGTGATTTGTGAACTGCTCAGTTCGAAGAAATACGTGGCCAGATACAGGTGCAGGGCCTGCACCATGCCCTGACAGATACTGAACATGATACTACCGGAGACCACCGCCACAAAAGCCGGTATCCTAAAGGCCGTGACCACGTCTTCAGCGACACCACGCAACAACTGTTGCCGCACACCTTGTGGCTGTTCCAGATGCGGGATTTGCCCGTGAGTTCCTGCAGCAGCAGCCCAAATGCCAAGCACCATGATGGGTACGCAGGTCAGGGCAAACGGAAAGTACGCGTCCGGGTTGAGTTGTCCGTTGGCATACTCGGGTGTTGCCCCGAAAAACACCATGTTGCCACCGATCAGCACGATGAACATGCCCAGCAGGTTAAACACCGTACGCAATGCCGCCAGCAGGGTGCGTTCGTCATAGTTGTTGGTGAGCTCCGCCCCCAGGGCCATATAAGGAACAGAGTAGAATGTCATAGCTGTACGGGTGAGCGCGGCGAAAACCAGCAGCCACATAAACAGTCCGAACTCGCTTAAGCCATCCGGTGGTACAAATAGGAAGTAGAAACTCGCCGCAAAAGGAATAGCGGACCAATACATGAATGGATGCCGCCGCCCCCATCTGGACCGGGTAAAATCTGACCAGGAGCCTACTACCGGATCGCTTAATGCATCCAGGCACAAGGCAATAAATACCGCAATGCCTGCCATTGATCCAGAAAGCCCCAGGACCTGATTGTAGTAGAACAACAAAAAGAAGCCAAAAGTTGCGGACTTTATGCCTTCGGGAAGCTGCCCGAAGGCATAGATCAAGCGCAACCGCCAGCTCACGAAACTGCGCTTAGTGGCACGCGTTGCACCATCTCGTTCATGGTGGTCTGGCAACGGCTATAGGCCGCTTTGAAGTTGACCCGCATGTTATGTGATGACACTGGGAAAGCTTTTTTGTATGCACATTGTTTGGTGTGGCACTGGTTTTTATTTACCTTATAGCAGAAACCCTGCTTTCTTGTTGATATCACAGATGCTTGTTGCGGTTAACAGTAACCTGTTTGCGGGAATATTTCCAAGAAGGATCTGCTTATCGCAATAGTCATGGATTGTGAGGTGAGGGCGCTGAGATCCTTTTATTGTGGTGATGTTGAATTGTGAAACTGGTGACTGCAGCCTTGATGAGGCGTTGAAAGATCGTTAGTGATAGTGAATTTGGTTGTCCAACAATGCCACATTCGTACGATTGATTTCTACACATAACACCCGTAGGCGGAACTTTTCCAACTACCACCGCACCAAATTTCACAAAATTGATGTGGCATACAATTGTGAAATTCGCAAAAGTGTCTCTTGGTGGCCTGGTATTTTACGTACTTTGACCGCATTTATTCAGGCTACGCTCGCTCAGGACTTCGCGATGGATTTGCAGTATTCCTGGTTGGAATTCAAGCGAAACTACTAGCTCGACATTCCACTAAAGAGGTCTATATCAGTCCATTCTCTTTGAAAAGCGGTACGTACTTTCTGTTTGTCCACTGAATGTGTTTGAGTAGCCACTCCCGTAAAAAACCACAGACTTCAAGAGGCAGTATCATTTTGCCAGCTTCCACCTTATCGATATATGCAGTTACATCGGCAAGAAATTTTTTGTGTTCCCTCTTATGTGCATCCGCTCCTTCATAGGAAAATTTTTCTTCAACTTTAAAGTGGGCTGCTGTATATGCTGCTAAACTATCCAGCAGTTTCTTCATATGTGCTTTGTCTTTGTCTCCTTTCATTGAAGCATGATAGTCATTAATCAAACCAACCAACGTCTTATGTTGTTTGTCAATCTCCCTAACATCTACGCTATAGTCTGCATCATTCCATTCGATAAACGCCATCCTTGAACTCCTCGCTTAGTGTTAAAATAACTATTGGGGACCAGTGACTATCTAACATTGATGTAGATCAACGTATCTTGCTGTTCTTGCTTTGCAGGAATATGCGCATCACTCAAGTAACAGGCCAACTGGCGAAGGGGATGTTTACAAATCCCGGACACAGCTGCCGCCCGACGGCGAGCGCTGTAACGAATTCTGCTAAGCTTCTTGAATTGGGAGCAGATCAAAGATCTGCAAACGCTTTGGGCAGTTCAAGACACCCGGAGTCACCCCAGTTTGAAGGTGTACCTTTGGAGAAACGAGAGATATGACGGACCGCGATCTTGGAATGAACCGGCCGATCACGCGCCGCGACTTTGTCGGCGGCGTTGGTGTCGCGATAAGCGGCAGCATGGCATGGCACTGGTCAGAGGCGAGAACGCCCGAGGCTTCTTACCGCCACCAAGGGGCGGATGCGTATCCGCCTGTTCGAACCGGCATGCGTGGCAGCCATGAGGGCTCTTTTGAGGTTGCCCATCAGATGAGAGACGGCACCCGCTGGGACAGTTCCGAGGATTCCGGCGAACACTACGACCTCATCGTAGTGGGAGGAGGGCTGAGCGGCCTGGCGGCGGCCTGGTTCTTTCGTGAAGAAGAGCCCGATGCACGCATCCTGATTCTCGATAATCACGATGACTTCGGCGGCCATGCCAAGCGCAACGAGTTCTGGCACGGTGAACGGATGCTGCTGTCCTACGGTGGCACGGAGAATATCGAGAACTTCAATCGCTACAGCGAGGCGGGACGACGCCTTATGAAAGCGCTCGGTGTCGAAGTAGAGCGTTATGCTGATTTCCACGACAGCCAACTCTACAAGTCAGCGGGGTTGCACCGCTCGGTGTTTTTCGATCGCGAGACCTTTGGTACGGATAGGCTCGTGGCCGGCGAAGGCCAGCCATCGTGGCGCGAGTTCCTGGCAAAGACGCCATTGTCAGGTGCGGCGCAGAAAGAGCTTGTGGGCCTCTATGAATCCAATGTCGACTATCTGGAAGGACTCAGCGTAAAGGACAAGGTTGCCTACCTTCAGCGAACCAGCTACGAGGAGTTCCTCCTCAAGGCTGCCAAGATTGGCCCAGAGGCAGTCTCCTTCGTGGAGAGATCCACGACCTGGGCGATTGGCTTCGATGCGATCTCCGCGTGGGTCGCCACAGGTGAGAGCTGGCCAGGAACCAGCGGGCTCGAGTTAGGCGACCACGACTGGGAGGGTACGATGCCCACCGAAGATTCGCCCTTCTTTCAGTTTCCTGACGGCAATGCGTCGATTGCGCGTCTGCTGGTTCGCTCGCTGGTGCCCCACGTGGCGCCTGGGAATACGATGGAGGACATCGTCACCGCCCCGTTTGACTACAACGCACTCGACGTCGGTGACTCGGCGGTGCGTATACGGCTTGATAGCACCGTCGTCAATGTCCGCCATCGAGGTGATCAGAAAAGAGCCGACGAGGTCGAGGTCAAATATGTCCGTGGTGGTCGGGCATATAGCATGCGCGGCAAGCGCTGTGTACTGGCCTGTTACAACGCCGTCATCCCGCACATTTGCGACGAGCTACCGGCGGCACAAAAGAAGGCTTTGTCCTACGCCGTCAAAGCGCCGCTGATTTATACAAACGTGTTGATCCGTAATTGGGCGGCCTTCGCCAGACTGGGGGTTCACAGTGCGCGCTGTCCCGGCAGCTACTTCGGGTCCATCAGTCTCACTGAGCCAATGAATATCGGTGACTATCGCTATTCGCGCACACCCGACGATCCGATCGTGCTGCGCTTGTACCGGGCTCCGCTTAACCCCAAAATGCGTGGCCATTCAGCGCCCGACCAATGGCGAGCAGCCCGCGCCGACCTGCTTGAGACGACCTTTGAGACCTTCGAAATGAAGATAAGGGATCAGCTTGGGCGCATGCTTTCGGCGGGGGGTTTCGACCCTGCGCGCGATATCGAAGCAATCACTGTGAATCGCTGGCCGCACGGCTATGCCTACGGGCACGATCCGGAGACCGGTCAGGTGGCTTGGATGCTCGACGAGTTGCCGCCAGAGCGGGCGCCCTGGATTGCTGCGCGCAAGACTTTCGGACGAATAGCGATCGCAAACTCCGATGCGGTTGCAGATGCCATGACCGAGGGCGCGTTTGAAGCGGCGAACCTGGCGATCAAGACCCTGGTCGATCGTTGACTCAGTGCACTCGTTTCGATTCGCAGATTGGCATTGAATTGTGAGGAATCCGAGTGAACAGCATCGGCAATGAAGGTGGTATTGGAAACTTAAACATGCAGTGGCTGATCGCAGCTCTGCTTAGCTTGCTTGTAGCCAACGTGACTCTTCCCCTTTATCAGATGAAAGTCCTTTGACCGCGGTTGAACTCTTGGCGGCGTTTTCAGGTGAGAGAACGAAGCACTACGAGCCGCTGTTCACATTCTCGGAGGAATCCAGGGTCGTCAGCATCGACATCTATGCCATCGGAACGGAGGAAACAACTGCGCGGTATTCCGGGCGGGAGGAGCCTCTGAAGGAGGTCAATAACATTCTGCGAATCAAGACCGCAGATGGTTTCGAGGGTATTTCCGGTGTGGATTCATACTCTGAAGGGCAGTTCAGTGATGAGCACCTGCTGGAATTGCGGGGCGTTGCCGCTGATTTCGTTGCTCTTCAGTCGCTGGATCCCGTCGAAGTCGGGACGATGCTCGAAAAAATGAGGCCTGACTTGAGCGATTCGGTTAGCGCGAGTATCGATATCGCACTTTGGGATCTTGCGGCGCGCAAGGCCGGCCTACCCCTCGTCCAACTGCTGGGCGCAAAGCGTGATTCGATGGAGCCCTACGCAAGCCTCCCATTCTACGATTCTCTTCCCGAGTATGTTGAAGCGGTCAAGGAGTACGCGAAGCTTGGGTACAAGATCTTCAAGTTCCACGTCTGGGGATCGATCGAAGAGGACGTCCGGCTCGTGGAGTTGGTTCAGCAGGTATTTGCGGACACACCATACCGCTTCATGATCGACCTCGAGGGAGCGTACGATCTTCAGGACGCCCTAAGGCTGGGTAGGCACATGGATGAGGGGCTGTTTGTCTGGCTTGAGGGCCCCATTGATGATGAACTGCTTGAGCAATATGGGGAGCTCAGGAGCAAGCTCGCGGTACAGATCATTCCTGCCGGCTATAGCATCTATTCTCCCGAGTTCATCAGGCAGGGGGCCGAGGTTGGTGCCTGGGATGCGGGCAGGTTTGATGTCACAACCGTCGGCGGGATCTCCAAGGCACTCGAACTCATGATGATTGCCAATGATGCCAGCATGTCTATCGAGACCCAGAGCTGGGGCCATTCGTTGACCCAGGCGGCCAACCTCCACCTGATGCTTGCCAATGAGCGGACCAGGTACTTTGAAGCGCCGATGCCCAAGGGGGCTTTTGAGTTTGGCATGAAGAACGGCAACCTGTTGCACGGGGGTAGGATAGTGGCACCGGATGGCCCAGGTTTGGGCATCAACGTGGACTGGGACGGCCTGGCCATGGCAGAATTTCATGTTTACTCAAAGCTGGACCTTTCGCTCTAGTCGGAATGAACAAAGGATGCAGCACGACCTGACTTTGAACCTAACCTCGATTTTGCTCCTGGTTGCTGTCACCAGCAGCACAGGAGAGTACAGAGCCAAGCCAGATGACTGAAGATGATAAGCCATTCCTGCTGAGGTATCCGAACCTGGATGATAGTGAAGGGGAGGTCGTGCTAACAAACGATCACGTCGTCCTGCAGCGGCTCGTCGTGGACCCCGGGGAATGGGAGGGGATCCACAGTCATCCCGGCAACCAGATCTATGTTCACATCAAGGGTGGGGAGTGGTCTGGCCGTCTCGGTGGCAGATCCGAGTACTCGGGAATAGTCAGTTCGGACGGGGAAGTGGGCTGGATGGATGCAAACCCACTCAGCGTAGAACATGAATCCGGCAATACCGGCGATACCCCCATCGACTTGATCTACGTGACCCTCAAGGGCGGTGCACCTATTGCTCCAGGGGTTGAGCATGCACCGCAGGTCTACCCCAATATGCCACTGGAACAGCTGCTGGAGAATGACCGGATGATCGTACAGCGGGTTCAGATCGAGCCAGGACAGTGGATGGGCATCCACCGTCATCCCGGCAACCAGATCTACATTCACATCAAGGGCTGCACCTGGTCGGAGCGCCGCCAAGGCGTGCAATCCGCACCAGTATTCATGCCGGCTGGCTCGGTAGGCTGGGTGGATGCCCTCGATTCTGGCGAAGGCCATGAAGTGGGTAATACCGGTGGCACCACCATTGACCTTGTCCTGGTGACGCTCAAATAACCGCGGCGGCTGTGCGCCGGAGACACCCCCGGGGACACCTCGGGTGAACATGCAATGGGACTCGTTGCTTTACCGATGGACACAGCCAGGGCTTTTTTATTAGTCTCTTGCCTGGATAGACACTCCGGTAGAAGGCGTCAAAAACTGGGGTTGTCTAATTTGTTGGTCATACATTTCGTTTTTGAGTGTGCAGCATATGACAACTGTTAGGTACATATTTAAATAGGGAGAATTCTCATGACTGATTCTGAGTTGCTCCGGCGTCGACACCGACTGATGGGAGGGGCGACACTGTTTTACGATTCCCCTCTACACATCGTGCGCGGGGAGGGCGTTTACCTGTATGACCATGAAGGCCGACAGTACGTTGACATGTACAACAATGTTCCCTGCGTGGGCCATGCCAATCCACAGGTTGTGGCGGCCATTGAAAAGCAAATGAGTACGCTCAATGTGCACAGCCGCTATCTGCACGGGGGTATTCTGGATTTTGCAGAACGATTACTGAGTTATCACCATGCTGGGTTGGAACAGGTAGTGTTTGCCTGTTCTGGCACTGAGGCCAGTGAGATTGCCCTCTTAATGGCACGCCACGGCACTGGTGGGCAGGGTATTGTATGCAGTGATGCGACCTACCACGGGAATAGCACCGAAGTTGACAAAATGTCATCACAACCTGTTACCGACCCCAATTTTCGCAGCATACCGTTTCCGCAAACCTATAGGCCACTTGCCGAAGGCCTGGACAGCACAGATCTCGCTCGGTTGTACCTTGGCAAACTTCAGGAGGCCATTGATGACTTTGCGGAAAACAACATCCCGTTTGCCGGACTGTTTTTTTGCTCTATTTTCGCCAATGAAGGATTGCCGGATATACCGCAGGGATTTATGGCGCAAGCGGTTGAACTGGTGCATAAGGCCGGGGGCGTCGTAATTGCAGATGAGGTCCAGGCGGGTTATTGCAGGTCAGGGAACTGGTGGGGGTATGAGACCAGTCAATTTACGCCCGATATCGTGACCATGGGTAAACCGATGGGCAACGGGTTGCCGGTGTCTGCGGTTGCGGCCTGTACAGATCTTGTGAGTGCATTCCGGGAGCATACGCATTACTTCAATACCTTCGCCTCGAGCCCGGTTCAAGCCGCAACAGGCATGGCGGTGATCGACGTGATTGAACGGGAAGACCTGCTGACTCGCTCGTCGGCAGTAGGAGACTATTTACGCCGTGAACTGGGCAAGATGCAGGACGCTTGCGAGAGCATGGGAGACGTTCGTGGTTGCGGTCTATTTTTGAGTGTCGAATGGGTTAAGGACAGGACCGGAAAAGTTGCCGATTCAAGAGGCGCCATTGATGTTGCCAACCGCATGAAGGAAAAGGGCTTCCTGGTCAGCAATGCCGGTGTCCTCGACAATGTGGTAAAGATCAGGCCACCATTGGTATTTGGGCAAGATCACGCGGATGCTTTCCTTGCAGCCTTCGCCGAGATGCTGACCGAGATTGCCTAGTGATTACGGATGATCCCGCTGCAATTCTCGATGAAGTAAAACCTTATCTCAGCGAATGGAATATCAGATACAGCAATATTGAGCTTGCTTCCCATTCGGAGAATATTGTTTTCAAGGTGCTGGCCGAAGATGAAAAGGCATACGCGCTACGTGTGCATCGCCCCGACTATCACTCCCTAGCGGAATTGAACTCTGAGCAGATCTGGACCAGTGCCCTGTTAGAGTCCGGGTTGCGGGTGCCGCGGGTATATGCCACGAGGTCGGGTGACTATTACGTCAGTGCACCGTGTGGTGGTGTGCAGCGACAGCTCGGGTTGATAGCCTGGTTGGAGGGCCAGCCCCTGGTTGATTTGATAGCCTCTGCAAGCGAATTCCCATTGCAGATGTTCAGGGAAGCGGGTGCCATCTGCGCTAAATTTCACAACCAGGCCAGTAATTGGCGGGCACCGCCTGGATTCACCCGCCACCGGCTGAATATTGATGGTCTACTAGGCGAGGATCCATTCTGGGGGCGATTCTGGGAGGTCTCATCTCTAACGAGGATGCAAAGGCTTACCCTTACTGAGCAGAGAGGGAAAATCACCAGGCTACTTGAAAGCTATGGTGAGTGCTCAACCAATTACAGCATGATTCATGCCGACTTGAACGAGGATAACCTGTTTGTTGCTGATGATGGTTTGATGGCAATTGATTTTGATGACGCGGGTTTTGGCTGGCATCAATACGACCTCGCGGTTGTCTTGCATGCGCATATCGACCGGCCGGATTTTGACGCAATAAGGGATGCCCTTATAGCTGGCTATAGAACACAGCGCAACTTGAGTGACGAAGACCTGTCGATGCTGGAGCCCTTTATCCTGGTACGTACCCTGGCCCTGATTGGATGGGTGGGCGCGCGGCCTGAACTCGGACGGGATGATTACCTGCAATCTCTCATAGATTCAGCCTGTCGAACGACAGTGCAGCTATGACTACTCAGCCCCGCTAGTTGGCGAGTGTCAATCTTGAACTTGCCGGCAACTCAACCATCAACTCGATACCTGAAGTCTTGCGCAATTTTTCTCATGGTGTTGATGGTCTCCCCTGGCAGCTTTTTCGGCCAATGATTCTTCAGGATCTGCTGCAGGTCCTGGTCAATGCGTTCCAGCAGATCCTTATCGGGAAGAACACTGGAAGCGGTGGGATACTGAGCGCCGAAGTATCGTGCATTCCATGATTCTCGCCTGCAGTATTTCGACGTGTGTTCATTGGCAAGATAGTTTCCGCGCGGCCCTTGTCCAGCGCCCGGTCGGCTTGTTCGGCCTGGTGTATCAACTCCGCGTCGTCCACCATGCTGACAATAGCGTTGTAGAGCGGATTGTAGCGATGAATTCTCTGTAAGTAGGCGTGCATCACTTCGACGCATCGGACATCTTTACGCCGAATCGCCAGTGAGAGTTCGGATGCGCTCATGCTGGTAATTTCCTCGGACATATCCTGTGCCTCCAGTTTGTTAGTGAGTGCCAAGGCAAGTGAGAGGCCGAGAGCAGAACTGTGTTTCAGGAACTGTCTGCGTTCTAAGCCTTCTTTTGTGATCAAAAAAAGGGCGTACAAGCCGCCCTTTTTGTTCTAACTAATGAACCGTTAGAAGGACGCGGAAACTGTTACACCATAAGTTGACGGTTCATTCCACCATCCTCGAGTGGTGAGCCCACCAATCGTACCCCATCTCTGCTCCCTCTCATCAGTGATATTTCTACCCCAGACAGAGACGCGATAGTTCTGAATAGAGTACGAGATGGTCGCGTTGACATTGTGAATGCTGTCAAGATGACCTAAGGGATCATTGGAAGAATTAGTTTCCATTTCATCCCTCCAACGGTAAGAGACCCTTGCTCTGAGATCACCGTTACCGATCTGAGCCGTATACGAAGTTGTCAGACCAAAGGTGTTCTCTGGCGTGTTACGAGACACCAAATCGGAGTTGTCTGTAATAATCCCGTCACCTGTCAGATCCGCAATGTAATCATCATACTCTGAATCCAAGTAACCATAAGTCACCAAAACATCCCACGCCTCTGTGATCTGATACTGCGCCTCTAATTCGATGCCGTTCATCTCAAGTGAAGAAGCGTTACGCACAACGGTGGCGACGTTCGCGAGATTAACAGGAATCAGAATCGACTCCTGCTTATCGTCATAAGCTGATCTGAATATCGCGCCATTAAAAATCATTCTTCCACCAAGCAATGATGTTTTCCAACCGAATTCATAGTTCTTAACATACTCCGGATCGTAGGAAGGATCGATCAGATAGTTGGCCTGCCGAGCGAAGAAACCGCCACTCTTAAAACCCTCGCTGTATGAACCATAGAACATGACATCATCGTTAAATTGGTATCTTGCTCCGACTTTTGGTGTTATCTCCGTCCACTTTTGTTTCGCAAAATAAGGGTTAAAAATTCCCGGCCACGGCTCACCCCTGAGAGGGTAATAACCTGGAGCAGAGGCACCACCAACAAAGTCCTTCTCTTCTTCAGTCCATCGGAAACCAGCTGTCAGCGTCCAAGCGTCAGTCACATACCAATCCCCGGAGAAGAAGGCAGCCGTAGAAGTTGTTTTCTGACTCTGGCCATTATTCCCTGCAACATCATCTTCCCATGGAAAGACGTCCGAGTATCCTTCTGCTCCCTGTCGACCTGAACCCCAAGGTGGGACACCCAATCGAGACAGTTGGTAGAACAAATCGAACACATCCCAGCGCTGATCGAAGTCAGTTTCCCAGTCATAGAGCCCAGCAATAAACTGGAATTTATCTGAAAACTGTGAAGTGACCCTGAACTCGTGACTTGTCTGCTTCCAGTCATTGAAGAAGTTCATTCTAAGCAGGTGCGCTGGAGCACCATCGAAATCCTGCATGTTTTGCTCATCCATATCGCGAAGGGTATAGATGTAGGTATACAGGAAATTATCTGTGTCATAGTTCGAAGTGATAATAGTCGACTCGTAATCATTGTCACTGAAATTCAAACCATCGGACTCCGTGCTGTCTGGTCCATCGTTCGCATTGATTTCACAACCATTGGCCGGGTCAAAACCTATCTGAGTAATCGTGCACGCCAGTTCACCTACTCTGTTTCTATTCACATAAGCGCCCTGCTCGCTTTTGTCTTCCATGATTTCGTAGTGCACTTTGATGTCAAAATTTTCAGTGGGCGCCCACAGAGCCGCAAACCCGTAATTGGTCTTGTCGTCACCGCCTACATCTTTACCAAGCGTCGTATTTTTAACATGACCATCATGCTTGATCTTAGCCCCAAACAACTTAAGACCCAGTGTGTCTTGGATGATCGGAATTTGAACTATGGCCTTTATATCCTCTCGACCATATTCTCCACCCGTGAGGCTCAGATCAAGAGACATGTCATCTAAGGAAACCGGTGTCCGGATGATATTCAGTATTCCCCCCGTCGTATTCTTACCGAATAGAGTGCCTTGAGGGCCTCGTAGCACCTCGATTCGTTCAATATCAAAGTTATCTAGGAGCACACCGCTCGACGTGCCAAGGAACATTCCGTCCATAACAACTCCGATAGATGGATCGAAGCTTTTGTCACTCTCAAGTGAAGCGACACCTCTAATAGTGATGGCTGCGCCACTCGCAATACCAGGTGTTCTGTTTATAAATAGATTGGGCGCGAAGGCCTGAATATCCTCTATACGCCTGACACTTTGCTCCTGAAGTTGATCAGTAATAGCAGTAACCGCTAGAGGGACGTCCTGAATAGATTCGTCTTTCTTCCTTGCAGTAACAATGATCTCTTCAATTCCTAGATTAGTATCTGCTGCTAAAATCGGTGCCGAATTGAAAAGCACCGAGGTTAGCGCCCCTAACAGCATAAACTTCATGCTGGATTTTATGGTCGAATAATGTTTCATAGTTATTTCCCCCTTGGTTAGTTATGGTGTTTTGCAAACCGCACCATTTATCCATCGTATGTATCGGCCAACAAGAGCCGACCGGATTCTGTTGCAATAGACTCGATGCTCCCGGTAACTGAATCCGCGAGTAATTGTTCAAGTTTCGTTTCCAGCCATCGTTTACGTTCGCCGACGCAGAAGGGCATCACCGTCACACAGTGGTTGATTAATGTTTGATTAGTGAACTGTTCCAGTGTGATCAACTGTCGTAGCCAAAGAAAAACTGTACCCCACTGGTTACCTGAGACTAGGTCCGCTAATGTACTTAGGTCCGTTCCTGGTCGAAGTTCTCCATTATCTTGTGCTGCCTGCAGACAACGCATCGCCATTTGATGGATGTGCCGAATCCGCGTCTTTGAAACAGCAAGATTGTCATCGGACTTGAAGATAACTCCGAGAATAATTGCCATAAACTCAGGTGTTTGACGAAACTGGTGCATGACCGCTTCGGTAAATAGAAGTAGTTGTGGCAACCCTGGTTCCATCGACATCAACTGTTTATCTATCTGGAGTGTATCCATCTGGAGAGAAGCAGCCTGAACCAGCATCTCATCGCGAGTGCCAAAGATGTTGTGGACTGTCTTTAGACTGACCCCCGTGCAAGTAGCCACGCTCTTTATCGTGACACCACCGAGGCCCTCCAACCGCATCAATTCCAGCGAACACTTAAGAATTCGCAATCGACGCTCGATCTGCGCAGGTGATGAATAGGAGCCTCGTTTCTTGCCCACAGGATTCCTTGCAGTAATAAAGCTTAAAACTACACTAGAGTGTAGTTTTAAGCAAGACCGACCGTCGGGGCGAATATTCACCCTTTCCCCACAGATCCGCATCCCACCACCCGGGTATCCCCCACTTCAGATTTGGGGCTCCTAAGCTGCCTGTGATATTGCATACCTGGCAGGACAATCCCTCCATTAATCATTGTAGCTTTTCTCTCAGAATTTCATAGGGTGTTCTGCCACCAAATGCGGAGTG
>Ga0187833_10004628_pt1 | contig 13349 bp, 10 predicted proteins | sample ETNtaG_37_FD_167968 | JGI IMG/M metagenome (GOLD analysis project Ga0187833, IMG submission 167968) | Marine microbial and viral communities from oxygen minimum zone, Eastern Pacific Ocean - ETNP2014_SV_400_PacBio MetaG (Illumina Assembly) | ecosystem: Environmental > Aquatic > Marine > Hypoxic... | reverse complement strand
AACTAACATAGCTTCCTTTATCGGCTATGATAAGTGTTCTTTCAAACTGTCCTGTTTCTGAAGCATTAATCCTGAAATAGGTAGATAGCTCCATTGGACATCTAACATTAGGAGGGATGTATACAAAAGAACCGTCAGTAAAAACTGCTGAATTAAGTGTAGCGAAATAGTGATCACTTATAGGTATTACGGAACCTAAATATTTTTTAACTAGATCAGAGTGTTTTTGAATTGCTTCAGAAATAGAACAAAAAATTATTCCTTTTTTTGTTAATTCATCTTTATAAGTTGTAGCAACCGATACCGAGTCAAATACAGCGTCAACAGCAACGCCGCTCAATTTTTTTTGTTCTTGCAATGGAATTCCTAATTTATTGTATGTTTCAATTAACTTGGGATCTACCTCGTCTAGGCTTTTGGGTTTATCAGATAAACTTTTGGGAGCAGAATAATAGTATAGATCTTGATAATTAATTTTGGGATATTTTGGTTTCTGCCAATTCGGCTCTTCGAGGTTTTTAAATCTCTCAAATGCTTTTAATCTCCAATCTAACATCCATTTAGGTTCTTTTTTAATATCTGATATAAATTTAATAGACTGTTCACTTAAACCTTTAGGCGCACGAATATTCTCAATATCTGTGATAAATCCATATTTATAATCTTGATTTATATTTATATTTTGTTTTTTCATTTAATGTGAATCTGATTGTTTTTGTTTTGTTAAATCTCCTAAGTTTGTACTATCAAAAAAATCATTTATGTGTTGTTCAAGATCTACCCACAGATGATGAGTAATACATCTGGCAGATTTTCCTTGGCAGCTTTTTTTTGAATCCCTGTTACAGTTTAAAGTTTTAATCTCCTCATCAACAGCAAAAATTATATTTGAAATTTTTATGTCCTTAGGAGTTTTTTCTAAAATGTAACCGCCCAAAGGACCTCTAACACTTTTGACCAATTTTCTATTTTTTAGTTTAGAAAAAAGTTGTTCTAAATAAGATAAAGAAATATTTTGTCTCAAAGATATATCTTTAAGACTAACTGGTTTTAGTTTTTGATTGGCCGCTATATCCGCCATTGCCATAACTGCGTATCTGCCTTTAGTAGTAAGCTTCATATTTTGTAGTATTTTAGAGGTTTATTTACTAATTCCTAGTAAAATAGTCAACTTTATAAAAAATAAATAAATGTGTCACGTTCAAAACATGTTATAAATCTTCTCTTTTTTGAAATTAATTATCATTATTAACCATGAAGCAAAAAAGTTTAGAAGTTTTTATACCAAGTTCGTCTGGTCGAATAGAAGGAAGGTACTTTAAAAATCAAAAACCAGGATCTCCGATTGCTATTATTTTACATCCGCATCCGCAATATGGAGGAACAATGAATAATAGAATTGTACAAGAAACATATAATATTTTTATAAAAAATAGATTTTCTGTTTTAAAATTTAATTTTAGAGGTGTCGGAAAAAGTGATGGAATATTTGACAATGGACAAGGAGAACTTTCTGATGCTGCTACAGCGCTAGATTGGATTGAAAGAGAAAATCAAGATTATAGTCAATGTTGGGTTTCGGGATTTTCTTTTGGTTCTTTAATTTGTATGCAACTAATAATGAGAAGACCTGAGGTAACAAACTTTATAGCTATTGCGCCGCAACCAAATGTTTATGATTTTACTTTTTTAGCGCCGTGTCCGACTTCGGGACAAATTATTTCTGGTGAAAAAGATGAACTGGTATCAAAATCAAGCATTCAAGATTTAAATAATAGATTAAAAACTCAAAAAGGAATAGAAGTAGATTTTTCTGAGATAAAAAACTCAAATCATTTTTTCAAAGATAGAGAAGAAGATCTAAAAAAAGTTATTGATAAATATATACAAAAAAATACTGAATTTATTTAGCTTCTACTATTGCTCCGCCTGTACATGAATTTAAGCATCCTGTTGTATTTGGAAAAGAAATTGGCAATTTAAGATAAGATCTAACAGCAAGATATGCAAAAGCTTGTGACTCAACAAAATCTCCATCTATTCCATAATCATCAATTGATTGGATAACTATATTTTTAAATATATTTTCGCTAAGACGTTTCATTAAAAATTTATTTTTTCTACCACCGCCGCAAACTACAATTTTCCATAACTTATCTCTTGTTCCGTCTAAAATAATCAGAAGCGCAGATGATAAGAGTCTAACAGTAAATTCAACTAAAGTAGCAGCGCCATCTTCAAGAGAAAGACTCCTAACGAAAGATATATCAAAATCGTTTATGTCTAAAGAAAATCTAGTTTTATTTTTTACCTGAGGAGATTTTTCAATGAGTTGCCTAAAAATAGTTTCATTCTTTTTTCCTGATTGTGCTATTAAACCATCTTGATCATATTGTTTTTTAGAATTTTCTCTAATCCATTTATCAATTAAACAATTTCCAGGTCCAATATCATAACTACGCATAGCTTTGTATTCATGAGATAATACTGCAGTTATATTTGCTATACCTCCCAAATTTAGGACGCAAACAGGTAGATCAATTTTATTTTGGATTACCATTTGTTGATGAAAAATTGGTGTTAATGGAGCTCCTTGTCCATTATTTTTTAAATCATTTTGTCTAAAATCATAAATAACAGTCTTTTTTATAAGTTGTGACAAAAGTTTTCCATCTCCTAATTGCCTAGAAATCTTTTCTTTTGCATTATGAAAAACAGTCTGCCCATGAAAGCCTACTAGATCTATATTAAAGCCTTCTATTTCTGAACCATTTATAATTTCTTTTATTACTTTAGCATGAAATAGAGTGATTTCTTTTTCTAGTGATTCTAGTTCTTTTGATAAATTCTTCAAATCTTTAGAATTATTTATTTTATATTTTAAGTTATGAATATTTTTATAAATATCCTGATCGTACTTAAAATACTTATCCAAAATCACTTTATATTTAGTTTCGCCATCAGATCGAATAATTGATGCATCTACACCGTCCCCAGATGTTCCGCTCATTAGCCCCAAAGATGTATATTCTTTTGTCATATTTGTATTTATTTATAGCAATTTTTGTATAATAGTAGCTTTAGTACACAAAGCTCTATGAAAAATGCTCTTTTATCGGAAATGAATTTAAGAGGTTTTCTGAATCAATGTACCGATTTAGAAAAACTGGATAAAGTTTGTAGTGAAAAATCAATAAGTGCCTATATAGGATTCGACTGTACTGCTAGCAGCCTCCACGTTGGAAGCTTATTGCAAATCATGGTTTTAAGACTTCTGCAAAAGCATGGTCATCAACCAATAGTCCTGTTAGGTGGTGGAACCACTTTGATTGGTGATCCGTCAGGTAAAGATTCGACAAGACAAATTTTAAAACAAAAAAATATAAAAAAAAATATTTTAAGTATAAAAAAAATTTTTGAAAAACTTTTAAATTCTAAAAATAAAAAAACTAAACCTATTTTTGTAGATAATTATAGCTGGCTAGGAAAATTGAAGTATATCGATTTTTTGAGAGATGTTGGAAAACATTTTACAATTAACAAGATGCTTACATTCGACAGTGTAAAACTTCGATTGGAAAGAAAACAATCTTTAAGTTATATGGAGTTTAATTATATGATTTTACAGGCTTATGATTTTTATCAGTTATTTAAAAAAAATAATTGCATTTTGCAAATGGGTGGTTCTGATCAATGGGGAAATATTGTCAATGGCGTTGAATTAATCAGAAGAATTTTACAAAAAGAAGCTTTTGGCCTCACGACTCCTCTAATAACTCTTTCCTCGGGAGATAAAATGGGCAAGTCTGAAAAAGGTGCGGTATGGTTAGATCAAAAACTATTTTCTGCATATGACTATTGGCAGTTCTGGAGAAATACTGCTGATGAAGATGTTAAAAAATTTTTAAAATACTTCACTGAAATAAATATAAACGAAATATCTAAAAAAATTGAGAGCGAGAAAGACATCAATAAATTAAAAATATTGTTAGCAAATGAAGCAACCAATGTATTACATGGTTCAAAAGCTGCCAAAGACAGTGAAGAAACCGCAAAAGAAACTTTTATTCGAGGTGGTATTGGAAAAGAAATACCTGAAAAAAAAATTTCTAGAAAATTAATTTCAAAAGGGATTAACATTATAGACTTAGTTTTTCAGAATGGTCTTTCTTCTTCAAAAAGTGATGCGAGAAGGATATTGAAAAATAAGGGTATTAAAATAGATGATCAAATTATCAGTGATGAGAAAAAAATAATTAGCTTGGAAGAGTTTTCAGAAAAAAATCATATCAAATTATCTATCGGAAAAAAAACACACCTAAAGATTACAGCTATTTAGAATTTCTTTTTTTTATATTTTCCAATGTTCGGATAATAAATCTTGGTGTAAGAGTTTTGACAGGATTAACGGTCGTTTTTAAATCATTTGGTAAACCTTTAATTTTAAAACTTAATCCAAAAAGACCTTCTCCAGCTTTTTTACCAATCAAAATATCGCCTACTACTGGAATCTTTGAAACTAAAGTATTTAAAGTTTTAGCGGGTACCAATGTTCCTCTTAAACTAATCAATCCGCTTCCTCTTTCCACATATCCGTCAATTAAAATTGAAATGGATGGACCAATCATAAATATTTCTTTTATATTCATGGTGGTTTGGTCAGTCTCGTATTTTATAATCAAAGTATCAAAAGTTATACCTTCGCCTTTTAATGTATCGGTAAGACCTTGTAAATCTGCCAAACTCAGTAGTTTTGCAAAAACAGGAGCTTTGATTAATTTAAAATTATCTACCGTTAGAACTGCAGAAGAATTTTTATCATCAAATTTTAACACATAAAGTAATTTTCCATTTCTCAAACCGTCAAAAAATTTGTAACTACTCACTATTGGTCTGGCTATATCTGAATAAATTTCCAAAATTTTTCTGTTAGAATTTTTTTCTTTTTTTAAAGAAATATCTAAGTATTTATTATTTGTAAATTCACTTTTTCCCGAAAGTTTTTCAAAATTACCCTTATTAATAAATCCGATAAGTCTAAACTTCTCTAGTGGAAACTTAGTATTTGTCGAAACTCTATCAAAAACAATCTCAACGTTTTTTGATATATTTTTCAAAAAATTACTTTTATTTGTTTTGCTAAGTTCTTTTGCCAGTAATTTTGCATCAAAATTTATGCCTTTAATTTTAATTTTTTTCTTATTTTCAATTGTAAAATCGTTGTTAAATTCACCGTTTAGTTTGGTTTTCACATAAATTTTTTCAAAATCTAATAAATAATAATCTTTACTTAATTTTAAATTTTCTATCTGAAATAAATCTTGATCACTTGAAAAATGAATTTTATTAAAAAAAAGATTTTCCTTTTTTTCAATAAAAAATTCGCATGAAAGACTGGATGACTTAAGATCATTAGAATTCGAAGAATAATTTATTAATGGAATTTTTATTGGATTTTTTCCTGTAAAAATGACATTTAATTTATTAATTTTATTTTTTTTATTGTAAGTAAAATTGTGAAATTCCTCATTAGTTTTGATTTGTCCAAAAATTGAAAATTTATCTATTTTTTGGTTCTTGTAATCTAAATTAAAATTCAAATCTTTTAGATAAACTTTTTCTATTTTTTCTTTTAAAAGACTATTATTTATTTTTTCTTTCAGATCAGTCGTTAAATGAGTTAGTGAGCCCGTTCCATTAGCGTCAAATTTTTTTATTGCTAGTGTTTTATCTAGCTTTAAATTAAATGTCTTTGTAAAAGATCCTTTTAAAGATAAATTTGAAAAATTGTTAGTATTAAATCCAACCATAGAAAATATTTTCTTACTATTTTGCCCTGAAGAATTAATTTTATTTTTCAATACTGCGGTAATATTATGGTCTCCTTTATCTTTATTATAATCTATTTTGCCTTCATAAATTTGAAGGCCATCCAATTTAGCAGATAAGTCTTCCAAATTTAATGACTGCTTTTCATAAAAAAAATTAAAATTTATGTCCTTAATTAAATATTCATTTTTAATGTTAATCGCTGTTTCTTTTACAAGGCCGCTTACATTAAAGTTGTCTTTTGGTTTAAAACTTTCATCAAATTCTATTTCAGAATAGATTTTAAATTTTGAGCGCTTAACATTATTTAATAAAATTTTCCTAAAGTTGCCTGGCTTGATTCTTACAATTATCGGTTTTATTGAATTAAAGTCTATATAATTGGTATTTATACTTACTTTCTTAATACTATTTTTATTTTGTAATAGGGAAAGCAAATCTATATCTGCTCTGAGAGTATTTAAAGGAATTGATTTTTTTAAATAACTAACCTGGGGATTAACAAACTTTGTAAAAATACTGATTTTTTTTATATCTAATAAAATTGAAATTTTTTCAAAATTTAGATCCAAATTTTGATCATTTTTTTTAATTTGAGAAATTATGATATTATTAAATTTTTTTGTTTCGTAACCAAAATAAGATAAATAAAATAAAACAATTATTAATAAGATAAAAAATACAGAAAATATTAAAAAAACAGCTTTTTTCATTTATTTTTTTGCTCTGAAGATTGACCCCTCAATAAACTCATCAATATTACCGTTTAGCACTTGGTCAGGATTTGTATTTTCAATATTATATCTTAGATCTTTTACAAGCCTGTAAGGTTGCAATACATACGACCTTATTTGGTGTCCCCAGCCAATATCTGTTTTAGAATCGATTTCGTTTTGATTTTTATCTTCCTTTTTTTGAAGTTCATGTTCGTAAAGTCTGGCTTTTAACATTTTATAACACGTTTCTTTATTTTTATGTTGAGACCTTTCGTTTTGACATTGAACCACAATTTTAGTTGGTAAGTGTGTAATCCTAACAGCGCTGTCAGTAGTATTAACATGCTGCCCTCCTGCACCGCTAGATCTATATGTATCAATTCTCAAATCTTTTTCATCAATAATTATATCAATATTGTCGTCAACACAGGGGTAAACCCAAACACTTGCAAAGCTTGTGTGTCTTCTAGCACCTGAATCAAATGGCGAAATTCTTACCAACCTATGAACTCCGGACTCTCTTTTCATAAGCCCATAAAGATTTTTACCAGTAATTTTAAGGGTAGAGGATTTTATACCAGCCTCTTCACCTCTATGTTCACTAATCATTTGGTATTTAAAATTTTTTTTATCAAACCATTTCAAATACATTCTTCTCAACATTTCTGCCCAATCTTGGCCTTCTGTACCTCCAGCGCCAGCATGAATTTCGATATAAATATCTAGGTTATCGTTTTCACCTGATAAAAAACACTTAATCTCAAATTTTTTTATTTCTTGCAAAAGATCAAATATTTTTTTTGAACAATCGTTGAGTATGACTGAATCATTTTCGTCTAGTGCTAATTTATTTAAATCTTTAAGATTGTTTAATTCTTTTTCTGTATTAAGATAAAAGTTTAAAATATTCTCTAAAAAATTCTTTTCCTTTACTACTTTTTTCGATTGATTACCGTCTTTCCAAAAATCCTTTTTTAAAATTTCAGAATTTATAAATGATATTCTATCCTCAACTTTATTATCATCAAAGATACCCCCTTATATTCAAAAGAGAATTTTCTGATAGCTCAATATTTTTCTGAAAATTATTCATTAATAAAATCTTCTAAATTTTGTAAACTTATCATAATTTTTTCCTAAATTTAAATTTTTTAAGTTTATTTCTTTTAAGCTATTTTCTTTAAAAGATTCGGATATCGCTTTGGCTTCGGAAAAACTAGTAATTTCGCCCGTATCATAATCAACAGGAAAAAAATAAATGTTTTCAGGAATCTTAAAAGGTTTCATATCTTCCTTATATATAGCGCTTTCAACAAATTTTTTAAATATTGGTAATGCAGCTTTTGAACCAGTTTCAAATTTACCAAGAGATTTTGGTGTATCATATCCTATATACACGCCTATTGCTAAGTCAGATGTAAAACCTATAAACCAGGCATCAAGGTATTCGTTTGTTGTTCCAGTTTTACCTGCCAAAGGCACATTTAAATTTTTTAATTTTTTACCAGTGCCTCTTTTAATAACACCCTCAAGCATTGATGTGATTTGATACGCTGTTTGTTCACTAATCACTTGCCTATATTTATCTAAAATTATTGGAAAAAAATCTTCATCGTCTTTAATAACGTTACACCCTTCACAAATTCTAGTTTCTGAATTATAAATTGTTTTTCCTCTTCTGTCTTGAATTCGATTGATTAAAATAGGTGTTATCTTTTTGCCTCCATTTGCAAATGTACAATAAGCATTTGTTAATTTTAAAAGAGTTGTTTCGTTAGATCCTAAAGACACTGATAAAAGTTCAGGAATATTTTCATAAACACCTAAGTCTACTGATGTTTTAGAAATTTTATCAAAACCTAGCTTTTGTGCTATTCTCACTGTCATTAAATTTCTGGATTTTTCTATCCCTTTTCTTAAAGTAGAGGGTCCATAAAACTTTTTTCCATAATTTTCCGGTTTCCAATCTTTTAATCCCACTCCCTGTTCGCTTACAAAAGGCGCATCTAGAATTATAGAATTTGGTAAAAAACCATTTTCTAAAGCAGAAGCATAAACAATTGGTTTAAAAGCAGATCCGGGCTGCCTTTTTGCTTGGGTAGCTCGATTAAATTCACTAGACTTAAAACTATAACCTCCAACTAAAGCTTTTACCTTACCATTATGAGGATCCATTACTACTATAGCACCATTAACTAATGGCAATTGTTTAGGTGTCCAAATGTTATTTTTAGTTTTTTTAACAAATATTAAATCCCCAATTTCAAATAAGTCGATGAAATCTTTTTTTCTTGTCCATTCTAAATTTTCAAAAGGCATTTTGGCTATTTTGTTTGTATCAATAAATTTAATTTCAGATATATAATTATCAACTTTAAGAATTTGAACAATTTCCCAATTTAATGTTTCGTCAATTTTAATATCGTTTATTACATTTTTCCAATTTTTGTCTTTAAAAATATTAGAAATTGGGCCTCTCCATCCGTGACGCTTGTCATATTTTTCTATACCAAATCTTAAAGAATTAAGTGCTGTTATTTGATATTTTCCGTCCAAAGGAGTGCTGATTGATAAGCCTTCTGAGTAAAGTTTTTCAAAACCATAATCTGTTTTAACAATTCTTCTTACCTCTTCTGTATATGATTTTGCCTCCTTTATAAGAAAAACTTTTCTTTTTTTTAAATTTATCTTTTGTTTTAAAAATTTTTTAAGCTCATCATTAGAAATATATCCATTGTCATTTAAATTTTTTAAAACCATATTTCTTCTAACTGTTGCTTTTTTAATTGAATTGTAAGGATTATATTTGCTCGGCGCTTTAGGAAGGGCGGCTAAAAGAGCCGCTTCATTATAATTAAGTTCTTTGACCGACTTATCAAAGTATTCTAAACTTGCCGATGCAACTCCATATGTGCCTTTACCAAGATAAATTTCATTAAGATAAAGTTCTAAAATTCTTTTTTTGGAATATGCTTTTTCTATTCTAAAAGCCAATATGGCTTCTTTAATTTTTCTTTTTAAAGAAACTTCATTTGTTAGAAGAAAATTTTTTGCTACTTGTTGTGTTATAGTTGAAGCTCCCTCTAATCTTTTATTTGAAAGTATATTATCGATATTTTTTATAACGGCCCTAGTTACGCCTTTTGCATCAATGCCTGGATGGTCAAAAAAATTTTTATCTTCTGCTGATAGGAAAGAATTAATTACCTTATCTGGAATAGAGTTGAATGGAATAAACAGCCTTTTTTCTATTGCAAACTCTCCTATTAATTCACCACTTTCAGCATACACTCTACTTAAAACTGACGGTTCATAGTTTGACAATTTTTTATAGTCGGGAAGACCATATGAGAAATACCAAAAGGCTGAAAAAATTAAAAAAGTACTAAAAAGAAATATCGAAATACACACCTTGATTGCATAATTAAAAATTTTTTTCATGACCGCCTTTCTCTAGGTAAATGCCCAATTTTGGCTATCTTAAGGCAATATTAAATCTATAAAATTGTTATTTTAAAAAAAAAATGTATAATAGTTAAAATGAATTCAAGTTTAAAAAATATTTTATCAAAATCGACTTTTATCAACAGGTTTTATTTACCATGGAAAAAAATTTATACATTGATGCTTCGCATCCAGAAGAAACTAGAATCGTACTTAAATCAAAATCAAATATTGAAGAATACGAATCTGAGAACACAAATAGCTTAAACATAAAAAGTAACATCTATTTAGGCAAGGTAAGTAGAGTTGAACCATCTCTCCAGGCTGCATTTATAAATTACGGAAGGGAAAGACATGGTTTTTTAGCATTTAATGACATTCAATCTGATTATTATCAAATTCCAACTGAAGACAAAAAAGAATTACAAAAGACAGAGGAAAAAATTAGAGAAGATTTAAAAGAAAAGACTGAAGATAATGAAATAAAAACTCCAGAAAATTTTAAAGATGAACAAAGCACAAATAATAATGTAAACGAAAGCATTGATGAGAACAAAGATTCAAATGTTGATCGATCGGAAGAAATTAGAGAAAAATTAAAAAATAGATATGGTGTAAGGAGATACAGAATTCAGGAAGTAATTAAACCTGGTCAAGTTATCTTGCTTCAGGTAATAAAAGAAGAAAGAGGTCAAAAGGGAGCTGCTCTCACTACATTTATATCCTTAGCTGGAAAATATATTGTTTTAATGCCAAATACTGCAAAAGGAGGTGGGATATCAAGAAAAATTTTTAACTATGAAGATAGAAGTAAAATCAGAAAAATACTCAAAGACATAGAGATTCCTGGAAATATGGGTCTGATAGTAAGAACGGCAGGATCAAGAAAAACCAAAAATGAAATAAATAATGACCTACAAAATACAATTGCTGTTTGGGAAGAAATTAAAAATAATACGATAAATTCAACTGCACCAATTCTGATTCATGAAGAGGGTGACGTTATTAAGAGAGCTCTTAGAGATATATACGACAACGATACAAAATATGTCCACGTAGAAGGTAATGAAGGTTATAAAAAAGCAAAATCTTTTATGAATCAGTTTATGCCAAAAAACACAAAATATGTTAAAAAATATAGAGGTAAGATTCCCCTGTTTCATAAAGAGGATATTGAAAAGGATCTAAATAAAATTTTTGAACCAGTAGTAAAGTTAAAATCTGGCGGTTATTTAGTAATAAACCCAACTGAAGCTTTGGTGGCCATTGATATAAACTCTGGACAATCTATAAAGCAGATGAATATTGAAAAAACTGCACTAAATACAAATCTCGAAGCAGCTGAAGAGATTGCAAGACAGATTAAAATTAGAGATTTGTCTGGATTAATTGTCATAGATTTTATTGATATGGTAAATTTTTACAACAAAAGAATAGTTGAGAGAAAAATAAAAGAAAAACTTAAATTAGATAGGGCCAGAATTCAAATTGGTCGAATTAGTAGTTTTGGACTTTTGGAAATGACTCGTCAAAGACTTAAGGAAAGTTCTATAAAATGGGAGATAAATTTATCTCTAGAATCTTTCGCTCAAAAAATCTTAAAAAAAATTGAAACATTGGCATTCTCAAACAAAACAAAAATAATCTCTGCGTTTATTCCGGATAAAGTTAGTTCTTTTTTAAATCACTCTTTTAAAAAAGAAATGCTTTTTTTCGAAAAAAAATATAAATTTAAAATAAACATAATTCCTGATAATGACTTAATTATCCCAGAATATAAAATACATCTGTTCGATAAAAACAAAAAAATAATAAAAAAAATAGAAAATTTTAAAAAAATTTCGGCAAAAAATAATAATATTATAGATATAGGTAAAAGTAAAAAAAATAAAAAAAAAATCAGTGAAGACTTGGGTAAAATCTTATGGACAAAAAGAAAAGCTAGATCAAATTAATCCCTCGTTGGGACTGCTGGCTAAACCGAATTTTTGTAGTCCAATTCTTCCTGCTAAATAAGACTTTCTTCCAGCTAACACAGCATGCTTCATTGAAGTTGCCATCATAATTGGGTCTTTGGCCTTAGCAATTGCTGTATTGATTAATACCCCATCACACCCAAGTTCCATAGCAACTGTTGCATCGGAAGCCGTTCCTATACCTGCATCAACAATAACAGGAACTTTTGCATTACTAACAATAATTGATAAATTTAGTTTATTTTTAATTCCTCTACCTGAGCCTATTGGAGATGCCAAAGGCATGATTGCTGATGCACCTAGATCTTCCAATTTTTTTGCAATTATAGGATCATCTGAAGAATAAACCATTACCTCAAAACCTTCTCTAACAAGTACCTCTGTTGATTTCAAAGTTTCAATCATATTTGGATACAAAGTTTTTTTGTCACCAAGAACTTCTAATTTTACGAGTTTCCAACCTCCCATTTCTCTTGCTAGTCTTAAAGTTCTAAGAGCGTCTTTTGATGTAAAACATCCTGCGGTATTTGGTAAATAAATAATTTTTTTCGGATCTAAGTAATCCATTAAAACAGGTTTTTTTTTATCTAGAATATTAACTCTTCTCACCGCAACGGTAACTATGTCTGCTCCTGAAGCTTTAACGGCATCTGCGGTTTGTTTAAAATTCTTATACTTTCCTGTTCCCACAATTAAACGGGATTTGATAATACGTTTTCCTATTTTGAAATCATCCTTTTTCATTTACCCGCCACCAATAAATTGAACAATTTCAATTTTATCATTGTTTTTGACTTTTTTATTTTTGTAATGACCTTTAGGTAAAATTGTACCATTAAGTTCGATTGCTATTTTATTTTCCTTTAGTCTATATTTTTTTATAAGATCTTTAACACTTAAATTTCTTTGAATTTTTATTTTTTTTCCATTTAATTGTATTTTTGCCATAATTGAGATATTCTAAAATTTTACTATATCAAAATGAATCAAAAAATTCTTGTTATTAATGGACCAAATCTGAACTTGCTTGGAACAAGAGAAAAAGAAAAGTACGGAAAATCCTCACTTGAGGATATAAAAAATAAATGTGAATCATACTCTAAAAAAATTGGTTTAGAAGTCGAGTTTAGACAGTCAAATGTTGAGGGTGAAATAGTAAATTTTATCCAAGATAGTAGTAAAAACTATGAAGGCATTATCATTAATGCTGGTGGGTACACCCACACATCTGTAGCAATACTTGATGCGTTACTTGCAGTTAAAAAACCAACTATTGAGTTACATATAACAAATATTTACAAAAGAGAGGATTTCAGGCATAAATCACTAATTAGCAAAGCTGCTGATGGAATAATTTGTGGTTTGGGTGTTGATGGATATGTTA
>Ga0187833_10004626_pt1 | contig 13353 bp, 15 predicted proteins | sample ETNtaG_37_FD_167968 | JGI IMG/M metagenome (GOLD analysis project Ga0187833, IMG submission 167968) | Marine microbial and viral communities from oxygen minimum zone, Eastern Pacific Ocean - ETNP2014_SV_400_PacBio MetaG (Illumina Assembly) | ecosystem: Environmental > Aquatic > Marine > Hypoxic... | reverse complement strand
TATTAAAAATTTACGAAGATAATGTAAATGAATATGGATTGCCAGTATTCGATTTATTTACTTGGCAAAATATAAATACAAAATATATTGATCCTGACACTTCTTTGCCCATGTCCAAGCGGGCGAAAGTCATGATTGATACTATGATTCATTTCTTTGAAAAACACCATCCCAAATTTCCATTCAGGGAATTTGATATGCACGAAGTTAGACAAAGCTTTTATAAATTGTGTGATCTTAATCTAAAAGATAATATTTTTCCAAAAGAAAAGTGTAAAACAGTCCATGAAAAATATGATGACTATGTTGGCAATTTTCCAGAATGGGGAATAGGAATTTTAAATTTTAGTTCAAATTATAATAATATTTCTGATGCGTTCATGAATCGTGAACGAATGAAATGTAGTTATGATCGTTCACCAAGTCCAATTACAATGTGGAATGATCAAACAGATTTGAAACAAATACTTTCACCAATATGGAGACTTCATCCGGATTGTGGAATGCCTCTCAAGAATAATTTGTACATTGAGGGTGTTCGTGTGGGAGCATATTTTGCTACTCAGTTTAAACCTTCTGTGGCAAAAGCATTTTATGATTTTACGAAATCCAAAAAAGTATTGGACACTAGTTCAGGTTGGGGTGATCGAATGACAGGATTTTTTGCATCGAATGCCGAAGAGTATTATGGAATGGACCCAAATGGTGATCTACATGAAAATTATCACAAGATGGCTGTTCAATATGAAAACTGGTTAGGTTGTGAAAAACCAAAATCTGACTTTGGAGATAAATGGTTTTCAGTCGAAGGTAAAAAGAAAGTAAAAATTTATAGATCACCGGCAGAGGACTTGCCGTGGGATGAGATCCCAGATGATATTGATATCATGTTTAGTTCTCCACCATACTTTGCTACAGAACGATATGCAGAAGGTAGTAAGTTTGAGAGTGATCAATCATGGAGTCGATACAATTCTTATGAAGCATGGAGAGATGGGTTTTATCTTCCTGTAATGAAAAAGTGTTTTGAAAAACTTACTCCCGGCGGTTGGTTGATGGTAAACATCATGGACCCAAAAGTCAAAGGAAAGAGACACAAATCTTGTGATGATTTAGTAAATGATCTTAAGGAACATTTCAAAGGTCAAATTGGAATGAGGATTATGGCCAGACCAAAAAGTATAAAATCATTTGAGGGTGATACTCATGCAGAGAGAAAAGCAAAATACGATGAATGGCAAGCAAAGTGGTTCGTTGAATCTGTCTGGTGTTTTCAAAAGCCTGGCGGAAAAGATGTTGATCTTTTTGCTCCTTATAAAGATTCTACTTTGGGGGGTATGGGACCGGCTGTTGTTCAAGAACCGATTAAGAAGAAAAAGCTCTCAGAAGCAACAACAGAAAAAAGTACATTAGAAGGATTTTTATGTTAGACATTAGACCCAATACTCCTATTGAAGAATATACATTAAATGGTCATCCTGTATATGTAAAACGTGATGATCTAATGGGTGATGGTATAACACTTCCGCCGTGGGCAAAGTTGGAGGCTATACAAACGATATTTGAATCTACAACTCCATTAGGAATACCATTGATAGACAAGGATAAGCCTGTTTCTTATATGTGTAATCGTGCATCATGGAGTGGATGGGCATTATCAAAAATAGGTACAGAGTTAGGGTATGATGTAAAAATTGGATATCCAAATTCTAAAAATTTTCCAAAGCAAACTATTGAAAAAATTATTGAAGGTGGTGGAGAAGCAATCCCCATAAAACCAAACATGGATGCAGTGGTTATTGGATCACTTAAAAAGATGTCCAGAGAAAATGGGTGGTTTCCATTTCCTTATGCGTTTGAAGTTCCAACATATATTGATTATTGGAAAAATAGACTCGCAACTTTAGAAGAAGATTTTGATAATTTAGTGGTGTGTTCTGGAACTCCTTGTACTTCTCTTGGAATGTGTATGGGATTTAGAGGTGAAAATATTTACTTAGTTTCAACTGCTAAACAATCAACCGCCGAAAGAGCATACAAAAAATATGGATTGATGGATCGCATTGAACAGGGGTGGATTGAAGTATTTTATTCACCATTTGAATTTTATGATCCAATGGAAGAAGTAGAAACTCCATTTCCTTGTAATCCTTATTGGGATAAAAAAGTCTGGCATTGGCTCGGTGAAAATATACATCTCTTAAGAGGAAAAACTTTATTTTGGAATATTGGGGCATAGTATGAAAGTTGTATTAAAAGATAAGAAAGACATGAACCAATTATCAGAGTTTGCACCGTACTTTGAAAACTGGGATGAAATAAGAGATAATAACCTTGAATGGAAAGATTATCTAATTATGGGATCTCAAGATGAGATTGAACGTGATCTTGAAACAGAAGTATTGAGTGTGAAGTTTTCCAAGATAGGACAAAAAACTTTTAATGCATATCCGAATCTTAAATGGATTCAATGTAGAGCACACGGGTTTGATAATATTAATTTAGAATTAGCAGAGAATCGTAGAGTGGGGGTTGTATGTTTAGATCCAGATACATACAATGTAGCAAATTGGATTGGTAGATTCAAGAAGGGTAAAAATATTTTAATATTAGGAGCAGGGAAAATTGGTAATGCTGTTCCGTGGGATTTTGAAAGTAAGGTAACAAAGATTACCTCGCGTGATCTAATTCCTGATACTAGTCAGTTTGATACGATACTAGTCACTTCATCACCTACAGAAAAACCAATCGTGAATAGGGAACTGTTAAAAAACTTTAAAGGAAACATTATTTCAATATCAAGACCGGTTTGTATAGATAATGAGGCCGTACTTGAAGCTGTTAATGATGGTAGAGTAACAAATGCTCAAATGGATATGTTAGATCCTAAAGGAAGAGATGAGCTGATAGCAACAGGAAAAGTGGATTATCATGGTCATAAAGCATGGGAATCGCCCGGCATAAATCAATATGATGAACGATATTTTGCTATGGTGTTTCAAGAAATACAATGGTTATTGAGGAATGATCCTAAGTATGATCCACCTGTTAGAAATAGTAGAGTAGTTTTAAAGCGAAAAGGTAATGCGTTGTTTGGAGACTGAAGAATTTCCCTATTACCCTACTGATGATGTATGGAGGCGAGAAGAATTTTCAAAATTTATACAGTATCAAGGAAATTTATGGGATGACAAAATAATAAAACAGACCATGCACGGCCTTGCTCTTTCGTGGTCTTATATGCCTCATGCCTTTGATGTTCAATGTGGTAACATGAACACACCTCTACAGACCTTCCTAAAAGATAAAGAGAAAATCAAAAAGAAAATGGAGCAACTTGGTCATGTGGATTCACCCTCAGGTTTAAGAAAAGCATTGAAGGTTATGTCTGGCTCACAAGGAGTCAGTAACTTTAGACCTACCGCAGCTCAAGCAATCTATGAAAAATTTATGCCTGATGGTGGAACTACGTGGGATATGTCAGGAGGATATGGAGGAAGACTTTTAGGAGCAATAAAAACTCATATAAATTATATTGCTACTGAACCCGCAACATTGACATTCAAGGGATTAACTCAAATGGCAGAGGATTGGGGGAATCAATCAAATCTGTTTGGAACTAAACAAAAATTAGAAATAATCCAAAGTGGTAGTGAAAATTATGTACCTAAAGAAGATTCATTAGATTTATGTTTCACTTCTCCACCATATTTTGATACCGAAAAATACTCTGAGGAAATTACCCAGAGCTATAAAAAGTTTCCAACGAAGGTGGATTGGTTAGAAGGATTTTTACGCAGAACCATAAAGAATTGTTATTTTGGATTAAAGAAGAATCGTTACTTAATAATCAATATAGCCAATGTTAGTTCATTTGATACTCTAGAAGATGAAACCGCAAATATAGTTTTGTCTGAAGGATTTGAATATCTAGATACGTTTCAACTCTCTCTATCGAAAATGCCAGGAAAAAACTTACAAGGTAATATGTTTAAGTATGAACCCATTTTTCTTTTTAGGAAAAAATAATGTGTGGATTTGTAGCAGGAAATATTTTTAAAGATACTAAACACTTTCACGCCGCCTTGAGTCTCATAGATCATCGTGGAAGAGATAGTAAAGGTGTTAATTACAGTATCAAAACCCATACCTACTTAGGACATAATAGGCTTTCTATTCAAGGGTTGACAGAAGACGCAGATCAACCTATGGTGAAAGACCATTACACCCTAGTCTACAATGGTGAATTGTGGAACAGTATGAATCCCTACAAAGAGAAATTTGAGTTAAGCACGGGGAGTGATACAGAGTTGTTATTAAATATGTTTCACCTAGACCAAACTGATTGTATCAAAACACTTGATGGTATGTTTGGGTTTGCTGTGTTAGATGAACAGAAAAATTACTTGACATTTGCCAGAGATTTCATGGGTAGAATTCCTTTATACTTTTTCAAAAAGGGAAAAGAGATTATAGTTGCAAGTGAACTAAAAGCAATCACCAACTCATTAAATATCAATGCCTCAGATGTTGTACTAGCAGATCCTGGCTGTTATTATCAGTTTGATTACGTAACAGGAGAATTAACGAAAACAAAATATTACGAATTTCCGGCCATGACCGATATAGAAGATATGGAGGAAGAGGAAGTAATAGAAGGTATACGTAATTTATTAGCTGAAGGTGTAAATAATGAGTTAATAAGTGATGTACCTGTTTGTACAATTCTGTCAGGCGGTGTAGATTCCACGATCATCACTTATCTACTCAAACAACAAATTCCAGATCTTCAGGCTTTTGTAGTGAGTATGGGTGATACCGGAAAGAAAGATGACTTGTATTATGCACGAATGGCTAGTAAGGAAATCGGTGTACCACTTCATGAGGTAATTATTGATGAAGAGTGGGTAGAAGAACATTTAGCAGAAGCGGTCTACGCAATTGAGGACTATACATGGACACAAGTTTCTCCGGCGGTTGCTCAATTAGCACTTTCCAAACGAATTCATGATGAAGGATTTAAGGTGGTTTTTGGTGGTGAGGGAAGTGATGAATTGTTTGCTTCCTATGGTCATGTATTTGCTTGGAACTATAAAGACAAAGATTACATCAAGGAACGATATAAGCTGGTAGTACAACTCCATAAAAACAATTTAATACGTACTAATAAAGCAATGATGTATGGTGGAACAGTAGAATTGAGGACACCATTTCTTCACAAAGATTTGGTCGAGTTTTGTTTGAAAATTCACCCAGATCACAAAGCAACCAGCCAAAATAAAATGTGGAAACCAATGTTAAGAAAAGCTTTTTCGGGCAAACTTTCAGATGAACTTTTGTTTAGACCCAAAAAAACGTTCCAGGATGGTTGTCATACAATCTATCTCAAGAATCACAAAGACCGAATCAAGGAAGCGTATTTATCTCATTATGAACAAAAAAATCCATTAGAAAGCTTTTTTGGATAAAAGGGGTGGGGGTCCCAGATTGGGGTTCTGGCCCTTAGACTTCTACCCCCTCTTGACATTTGAAAAAAGTATGTTATAATAATAACAGTAGTTAGAGATTTCTACTTTAAAAAATCTCACCAAACGATTACTTGAAGATGATCATCAAGGATTATCAAAAGAAGTGATCTTATTTCTAAATGCTATTAGGAGAAAAAAATGGCAATACAATCGCGTCCAGCTGTCTGGACACTTCTAGACCTTGCTGCACACCTTGCAGTAAGAGGGGTTAAATCCTCAAAAATAAAAGAGATTTTTTTAGATCTCTCCTTCCAATCCGTGTTTCGGTGGCCACTCCACAAACAAGAATTCTATTTAAAATGTACACTAAATGGATTTGCAAGTAATCCAATAGTACTTGTTGATGTTGATTCTTGTTTAGCGGCGGCAAGAGTAAGAAAAGATTCCGATTCTCTTGAGTATTTCACATGGCTTAAGAAATTAGGCATGAAATATGTTATAGTAGATGGTAATAATAGGATGACAACTATTAGAGCGTTTTTTAATGATAAAGTTGGTGTACCAAAAGGAAACTATACTAACGTATATACTGGCACACCTATTACTATAAATGGTAAAAATCAATCGGTTATATTTTCAGAATTAGGAGAAAATGAACAAAATTATATGAAATCGATTCTACTTACTATGACAATAGTAACAGATATTTCTAGAAGAGAACTTTCAGAATATTTTGAAGCTCTTAATGATGGAGTTAAACTGAATGATCAAGAAAAACGTAATGCATTCTATTCTGAATTTGCAGAACAAGTACGTGATACTGGTAAGAAATATCGTGAAATTTTTAAGAAAAAAGTTAAACAACTGGATGTAAATCGCCGAGGACATGATGCATTTATTGCTTTCATGGCAGTAAGTTGTCAATCTGAACAATTCTCTACTGATATCAAAAATCCTTTGGTTAATGCGGCGTATGGTAAAAATATTGTATATCATACTCCAATTGCTGAAAATAAAGGTTCATGGGAAGGAATTTTAGACGATACAGTAAAAGTACTTGATTTCTTTACAGACAAAACGCTCACAACTCAATCTGTTGTTGATGTGTTTAATTTTATGAGACAAATTCAAGATATGGATATTCCAGATTGGAAAAAGTTTTCTGAATATTTGTATAATGTTATTCGAGATTGTTTGTCCAGTAAAAACGCTGATTGTTTCCAAGATGAACAAGGAACTTGGTTCAGTTATAGTGGTACACTACGAGGAGGTGCTAAAGGTGAGTATATGAAGGCTAGATTAGATTATATATTAAAAGTTTTTTATAAAGATAGTTTAGCAGAATCCCTTATGATTCCAAAGAAAGAAATTCAAAAGGAGAAAAGACTTTTTACTCCATATCAAAGATATCTAATTTGGAAAAAACAAGGTGGGATTGATATAAATGGTACTGAAATAAAACTTAGTGAATTAAATGATACCACTAAGTGGCAAGCAGACCACATTGTAGAATACAGAAAAGGGGGTTTAACTGAAGTTGAAAATGGACAAATCTTATCAACTGGTGATCATCATATAAAAACAAGTGAGGATAACCGTAGGAGATGGACTGAAGACATTGAAGCTAAACGACAACAATCAATCCTTGTAACATACTGATATTATTTTAAAATAATAATTCTATAAACACTTGACTTTCAGCCCGGAATAGCTTAAACTATATTTATAGTTTAAAAAGAGATAGGGATGTACCCAATTTTCTATTAGACTTTTCCCAAACGAGAAATGATTATGAATGATTATGAAAAAGTGCAGATAGAGATAAACGAATCCGTAACCTCTGATAATTTCAAAGAACATCTACGAAAAAATTATCATAATTCCTATGATGAATATTTGGATGATACCAGGGGTATTGATTTAGATGTTTACTATGAAAAGAACGCAATACCTCTTAGTGAACTCATCCCAAAGGGGATGACCATAAAGGAGTATTTCGGAAAGGAGCAGAGGCTCCTGAGAGGGGAAAATATCAGTTACGTGAAGTTCGATAAAGATGGATATCAATGATTAAAGAAATTACAATAGGTGAAGAGACAATAAAAATTGATTTGGAAGGAGCACCACTATGGAAGGTGTGGCTCCTCCACATTGTTCTGCTTGTTCGTTTCGGAAAACTCTTGAGAGAACAAAAATAAATGCAAAAAGTTTGAATAAACACTTGACATTTCCCTTAAAGTTTGATATAATGGTATTAAACAATGAGAGAGAACCTTTTAGAGATTAACTATGGAAATGAAATTAGCCAATAAAGAGTCAAAGTCAATTCTGGCGAAACTCCTCGCTTCTGAGAACTTGACTGTTGAACATGGTAATTATCAGACAGCATCATTTGATGTAAAGAATCGCGTTTTACGACTTCCAGTTTGGAAAGAGATGAAAGGGAGTCTTTACGATTTATTGGTGCTACACGAAGTTGGTCATGCATTATTTACTCCTGAAGAGGGATTCCATGATGCGAAAGGTTATGGAAAAGGTTTCAAATCTTTTCTTAATGTGGTTGAAGATGCACGAATTGAAAGAAAAATTAAAACCAAATATCCTGGCGGCCGTAAAGATTTTATCGAAGGATACTCTGATTTAATGAGAAGAGATTTTTTCGGTATTAAAAGAGAAGGTATGACAAGATTTGGATTGATTGATAAAATTAATCTTCATTATAAAGTAAAAGAACATGTAGATTTAACTTTTACAGAAGAAGAGCGTGTTTATCTTGATCGAATTGATATAGCTAATACTTGGAAAGAAGTTGTTGAAATTTGTAAAGACCTTTATAAGTATGCAAAAGATGAAAAACTTGAAACCGATATGTCTGATCATGATTGGAATGAAACTGATTGTGATGGCGAAGAAGATTGGGATGATGATAATTCTGAGGAAGATGATGTAAATGATGAGAATGATTTTCGTGATGATTCAAAAGAAAAACGAGGAGAATCAAATAGCGAAGAATCTTGTGAAGATTCTGATTCAGGAAATTCAGGAGAAGACGGAACTGAAGAAGAAGGTGATGAAGAAGGATCTGGCGCCGGAACAAACGGCGGCGAAAATTATGATCCCGAATCAAAAACGGATCGAAATTTTCGGAATAATGAATCTGATCTGTTGTCAAACGAAATGAAGACTTATCGATATTTAAATCTTCCTAATAGTGTTGACTTAAATAAAATTATTGTTAGTTATAAAGATTTGTACGAGGAGTATAGACTTTATTATTCTAAAGAAGCTCCCAGCCCTAGACGATATTTCCATGGTGAACTTGATTTGGGTGAGCAAATGACAGAGGTTTCAAAGAGATTTGCAGAGTTTCGTAACAAGAACAAAAAAGTTGTTGAATATCTCGCAAAAGAATTTGAAATGAAGAAGGCGGCAGATGAACACGCAAGAGCGGCTACCGCAAACTCAGGAATTCTTGATTCTGAGAGGCTTTATACTTACAAATATAATGAACATGTTTTCAAAAAATTGACCGTTATGCCGAATGGTAAAAATCACGGATTGATAATGTTTGTTGATTGGTCGGGTTCTATGCATCAGAACATGAAAGGAACAATTGAGCAAATGATGACTTTAGTTATGTTTTGTAAGAGAGTAAATATTCCTTTTGAAGTTTATGCTTTTAGTGATTCATATTTTAGATATGATCATTTAGAGGAAACCAAAGCAAATTATGATGAGAATCAACTATTAATGGGAGATAAAATTCGAAAATACGGAACAATTGCACTTAATCGTTTTGCACTTTTGAATTTATTTTCTTCTAGAATGAAAGCAAAAGAACTTCATGAAGCATATCTCTATATGACATTAACATCATATAGTTTTGCAAATCAGTATAGTTATACCCGCGTAGATGATGTTTATTTTTCTATTCCTGAGAGAATGTGTTTGGGTGGAACTCCTTTGAACGCAGCTTTATATGTTTCATTTTCTGTAATAAGAGAATTTGTTAAGAGAAACCAAATTGAAGTTATTAATAGTATTTTCCTTACAGATGGAGATTCTCATTCTTCTAATCAATGGTGGATTAATGAAAATGAAACAAGTCATTTTGATCCAAGAACAGAAAATGTAATTATTCGTGATTCTGTTTCAAAGAAACAGATTTTAGTTGACTGCCGAGGTCACAGACAAACGACTGCAGTAACTTCTACATTAATAAAACTTCAGAGAGAAGTGTTCAATATTAATATTGTCAACTTTTTCATAGTCAATAAAATGAGGCGTTGGGATATGCAAGATTTTTTAGAAAAAATAAAAAACAGTGAATTTATCCCTGAGTTTGATGAGGTTACAACTATGATGAAGAAATTTCGTAAAGACAAATATATGATTGTTCCAGAGTATAGAGGCTTTAATGAGCAATATACAATCTTGGGTGGAAAAAATTTAGAAGTTAGAGATGTACAATTAGAAGTGGCTGAGGGAGCAACAGTAGCACAGTTGTCAAGAGCATTTAAGAAGTTTTCCTCCGGTAAACTTCAGCAGAGAAAGCTTCTGTCAAGATTTATTGATATGATTGCAGCATAAAAAAAATTGAATAAACACTTGACTTTTTTGAGTGGATTTGATATAATAATAGTGAAAGATGAGAGATTATCGAGTCTATTTTTAACTTTGTTATGAGAGAAATTATGACATATACAGCGAAACGAAAAACCTTTTTAAGAGCAGCCTCAGATACATATGGTTATGAGGCGGTTGTTAATAAAGAACAATTAACTGAAGTCGCTGAGAGACTTGAAACGGGTTTTCCATATTGGATTACAAATGCCAAAGTTATGGGAGATTTTAAAGTTTCAAAAGGAATGTGGAAACTTCCATCTATTACGGGTGAGATTGTAAAAGAGGTTAAAGAGGTTTCTGTGGCTAAAGTTGAGAAAGAAAGTACTTTAGATATGAGTACATATTTTAATCCGGCTGAATTGATTCCAGCAAAAGATCCGTTGTTCGTAGCACACGGACATTTTAGTGATCTTACTAAAGTTTTGAGATCGAAGAAATTCTATCCAGTTTTTGAAACTGGTGAATCTGGAACTGGTAAAACTTACATGACCGAACAAGCATGTGCTAAACTCAATAGAGAATTTATCAGAGTCAATATTACTGTTGAAACTGATGAAGATGATCTTTTGGGTCACTACGCATTGATTGATGGTAATACAGTATGGCAAGATGGTCCTGTAGTCATCGCAATGGAACGTGGCGCAGTTCTTCTCCTTGATGAGATTGACTTAGCCTCTAACAAAGTTATGTGTCTACAGCCTATACTTGAAGGAAAAGGAGTTTACTTGAAAAAAGTGAACAGAATGGTAAAACCTTCTCCTGGTTTTACAGTTGTAGCAACTGCTAATACTAAAGGTAAGGGATCTGAAGATGGAAGATTTGTTTTTACTAATATTCTGAATGAAGCATTTCTCGAAAGATTTCCTATTACAATGGAAGTTGGTTATCCTGCAGCACAAACTGAAAAGAAAATCGTGAACAAAGTTCTTGATTCTCTTGGAGTTTCCGATACTGATTTCTGTGAGAAGTTAGTAAATTGGGCAAATGCTATTCGTAAAACTTTTTATGATGGTGGAATTGATGAAGTAATCGCAACTCGTAGATTAGTTCATATTGCAAATGCCTTTTCAATTTTTGGTGATAGAATGAAAGCAATTGAAATGTGTGTGAATCGTTTTGATGAAGATACAAAAACTTCTTTTTTAGATTTGTATTCAAAGATCGATGAGGAAGCAATTCTTCCTACTGAAGAAGAACAACAAGAAGAAACTTCAAATGATATGTTCTAATTGTTATACATCACAAATTACACCAATGCACGATGTTGGTCATTGGTGGAATAATCCTCCTGATCATGTTTTTGTTTGTTCAGATAAATGTTATACTGAACTTGAAAAACTTGCTAAAGATAGAACATGGATGGAACATAAACCTGTTGCTATTTTTGGTAAAAAGAAGGAGAAAGTCGAAAAGAAAAAGATGAAACCGATCGGAGCTGTTACAGATCGGCAATTTACATCAAATTTATAACAGCATAATATTAACCTTAAAAAGAAGGAGAAATAAATGGCTATTATTAGTAAAGCTATGGTGTTTCTTGGACTCTTGATAGCCGCATATATCGCGGGCGCTGAAGGTTTGACACATCATGATATATACAATTTGGTTGATTCAAGTGTTGTATATATTACAGAAGATGTTGATTGGCTTACAGTTATTGAAAGAGCGAAAGAAATTGTTAATGAACTTATATAAACAATAATAATAATATGAAAAAAATAAATGTTGAAACCCTAGTACCAAATTCTTTTAAATTTCTTGCTAGGGACCTAGATGGAAAAGTTTACGCCTTTGAAAACAAACCAGAATTAGCAATCGATATTGCATGTGATACTTGGGATGTTAAAGAAGGAAAATTTTTACAAATTACTAATCCCGTTTTCCTATCAGAAGAAGGAATTACACACACAGCTGTTAGTTCCGAATTAGGAGATTGGAGAGATTCTTTAACGGAGATAAACAATGAAAATGTGGCTTGAAGAGATAGCAACATTCGTATTGTTGTGTGGTGTGTTTTACCTTACAACAATATTCATGTTTAGTTTATAAAGTGAGAAATTATGTCTACAATGGATTGTAGAATAGCAGATGATTCGAAATTTTTCGAAGTTTGTTTTTCTAAAGCACACCCCGACATGTCTCAAGAAGTTTCAAAATTGATTGAAACAGAAATTATGAAAACGGGTGAAATACAGATTGAAACATTAATAGAAAATGCCATAGAAGCTGTCGGAGGACCAAAAAAGAATAGTACATTTGGAATGGATTTTGAAGATGGTTCTGATGCAAAGAAAAGTTGTGTTGGAATATGTTCGATGGGCAGACTTTATGCTGGTCATGTAACGAGAATAATAACTAAAGTAGGTTCTTTGAGGGTAATGATGTATGAAAGAATACAAGATAAATTCTATTATTTTTTCATACCGAAAGAATCATATTACGGTTATAAATTGATAGAAATTCCTTTTACATTTTCAGGAGAACCAAAAAGAAAAAATAAGTGGTGGAAATATGAAGTATCTAGTTTTGAAGAAATGGCAACTACCGGGAAGGAATAATGAAAAAAGCAACGATTGAAATATTACATGAAAATGAAATTATATTAGGTTCTCCTACAAATGGTCAATACCTTGTAAGAGAATATGAAGACGGTGAAGAGATGAGTGGTAGTTTCCACAAATATCTTCATGATGCAGTATCTCATGTAAGAGAATATCAGGAAATGAATCCTGAAAATTAAGATATATAAATATTAATATGAATATTAATCAGTTTATACAGAAGTATAGAAAGGTCAATCGGCTCACAGAAGACCTTGTAAATTGTCATACACCTCATGTAGTGTGTAAAGATGGATTTACAATGTCTGTTCAAGCTGGACAATCACTATATAGTACACCAAGAGATGTAGTCGATTCTTATGAAGAAGTTGAAATTGGCTTTCCATCCGAAGAGGAATTATTGATTGAAGATTTTGCTGAAGATAATAAAAATCTTTGTGATACAGTTTATGGATATGTACCATATAAAATTGTAGATCAAGTAATTGAAAAACATGGCGGGATAGATGAATCTTGGCATGGATATAATGACTTAAAACATTAAGAAATATGACATGGGTGAGCGCAATGGAGGTAGACCGGCGGGCGAGGGAGCAAAAACCCCATGCTCTACTATAGGGACATTTAAGGGGACCATGCGGGGACTCAATGGTATGCGCCACCGGGCGATGCATGGCTGAGTTTATGGGACATATCTT
>Ga0187833_10004625_pt1 | contig 13353 bp, 15 predicted proteins | sample ETNtaG_37_FD_167968 | JGI IMG/M metagenome (GOLD analysis project Ga0187833, IMG submission 167968) | Marine microbial and viral communities from oxygen minimum zone, Eastern Pacific Ocean - ETNP2014_SV_400_PacBio MetaG (Illumina Assembly) | ecosystem: Environmental > Aquatic > Marine > Hypoxic... | reverse complement strand
AATAAAATAAAGGGATTTTTGGAAAATATAAGAGATTGACATTATGTTTCCTTTTTATATAAGTTGCTTTGAAAAAATCTAACATCTTTAATTTATGGCCCGTATAGCAGGTATCAATATTCCTCAAGATAAAATAGTTCGTGTTGGCTTGACTTATATTTATGGGATTGGAAATAAACACTCCCAAAAAATTTGTAAAAACTTAAATATTCCATCTAGCAAAAGAGTAAATCAACTTACTGATGATGAAATTTTAAAAATCAGAGAATATATTGATAAAAACATCGACGTGGAAGGTGAATTAAGAAGAGAAACTTCATTAAATATAAAAAGATTGATTGACTTGGCTACATATAGGGGATCAAGACATAAAAAAAAACTTCCGGTTAGAGGCCAACGTACTCGCTGTAATGCCCGAACCAGAAAAGGTAAAGCAATAGCGATAGCTGGAAAAAAAATAACTCCATTGAAGAAATAATATATGGAAGATAAAAAAAAAAAAGATTTAATAAAAATTGATACAAAAAGGCTTGACACAAAAGACTCCAGTTTTACAGAAAAGAAAAAGTCCAGTTTTTCGATGAAAAAAAGAATTAAAAAACATGTTACAACTGGAATTGCTTATGTAAAGTCAACATTTAACAATACTATTATTTCAATTGCAGATCTTCATGGCAATGTAGTTGCGTGGTCTTCTGCTGGAAAGAAAGGATTTAAGGGATCTAGAAAATCAACTCCATACGCTGCCCAAATTGCAGCAGATGAAGTGGGAACAAAAGCTTTAGAACTTGGAATAAAAATTTTATCTGTTGAAGTTAAAGGCCCAGGCTCTGGTAGAGAAACAGCTTTGAGAGCATTGCAAGCCAAGGGTTTTAAAATAACCTCAATTAAAGATGTAACTCCATTACCGCACAATGGATCAAGACCACCAAAAAGAAGGAGAGTATAAATGGAAAAAATACAAAATATAGCAAATGATAAAAATTGGAAAGCATTGATTAAACCATCGAAAGTAGATGTTAAAACTCATGACAATAAATCGATAGCTACAATTACAGCTGAGCCTTTAGAAAAAGGTTATGGTATGACAATTGGAAATTCTTTAAGAAGAATAATGCTTTCATCTATAAGAGGTTCTGCTGTAACCGCCATACAAATAGACGGAGTGTTGCATGAATTTTCATCAATTAAAGGTGTTAGAGAAGATGTAACTGATATAGTTTTAAATGTTAAATCACTAGCGTTAAAATCTCATTCTGAGGGACCAAAAAAATTAATTTTAGACGCCTCAGGGCCAGGTGAAATAAAAGCAAATAAAATATTAGAGAATCCCGATATTGAAATCTTAAACCCAGATTTCATAATTTGTAACCTTGATGAGGGAACAAAATTTCATATGGAATTAACTGTTAATTCTGGAAAAGGATATGTTCCAGCAAATTTAAATAAAATAAATGATCCACCGTTAGGATTGATCGCAATAGACTCTTTGTTTAATCCTGTAAAAAAAGTATCTTATTCAGTAAGTACAGCTCGCGAAGGCAAAGCCTTAGACTATGATAAATTAACGTTAGAAATTGAAACTAATGGATCTATAGCTGCAGATGACGCATTAGCATATGCAGCAAGAATTTTTCAAGATCAGCTGTCAATGTTTATTAATTTTGACGAACCAAAAGAGGTTATACCTCAACAAAAACCAGCTGAGCCAGAATTTAATAAAAACTTACTCAAGAAAGTCGATGAACTAGAGCTATCAGTTCGATCTATGAATTGTTTAAAAAACGATAATATAATTTATATTGGGGATTTGGTTCAAAAAACAGAAAGCGAAATGTTAAGAACCCCTAATTTTGGAAGAAAATCGCTTAATGAAATAAAAGAAGTATTAGGTGGCATGTCTCTATATTTAGGCATGGAAATTCCTAACTGGCCTCCTGAAAATATTGCTGAAATATCACAAAAATTAGAAGAAAACATTTAAATTAAAATGAGACATGCTCTACATCATAAGAAATTAAATAGAACTTCCGAGCATAGAAAAAGTTTAATTAAAAACATGCTAAATTCACTAATAAAATACGAACAAATAACAACAACATTACCTAAGGCAAAGGTATTAAAACCGCAAATAGATAAAGTTATTACACTGGGCAAGAAGGATAGTTTAGCAAATAAGAAAAACTTATTTTCAAGATTGCAGGATAAGATAAATACTAGAAAAGTTACTAACGTTTTGTCAAAAAGATATCTAAATAGAAAAGGCGGTTATTCAAGAATAATTAAAGCTGGATTCAGATATGGTGACAGAGCACCTTTGGCTATTATTGAATTAGTTGATCGGGATATAAATGCTAAAAAGATAGATATAAAAAAAAAAACTAAAGAAAACAAGTCAGAAACTACTCCTGAAAATACCAAAGAAATAAAAAAATAATTTTTTATTATTTAAAATAAAAAATTCAATCAAATTTATTTAAATGGATAAGATTTTTCTAGTTAAAAAAGATTTTATTAATTCAAGAATTGATAGATGGATTAGAAGAAATATCCGTCAAGTTCCTCAAAGTTTCGTAGAAAAAAACTTGAGAAATAAAAATGTTACAATTAACAAAGTAAAGGTGAAAAGTTCGTATAAACTTAAAATAGATGATAAAATTTACTTAAATAATTTTAATCCAACCTTTAGTTACCATTTAAATAAGAAAAAAAAATATATACCTAGCAAAAGAGATATAAAAGATAGTGAGGCTCTCATAGTAGAGAATAATGATAACTTTTGTGTGATTAATAAACCTTATGGTTTGGCTGTCCAGGGCGGCAGTAAGATTAAAAAAAATTTACTTGATTTGATTACAAAAAACAAAATTTTTCAAAATTCTAAACCTTTTATTGTTCACAGAATAGATAAAGAAACATCAGGAATTCTTATTATTGCCAAAAACAGAAAGTATGCTCAGTTATTTACTTCATTATTTAGAATTAGAAAAATTCATAAATCTTATTTATCTATTTGTCATGGTGAAATGGAAAAAGTCAAAGGTATATTTGCCGATGATCTAATTCGCTATGATAAGGATAGAAAAATACCTGAACGCGCTATCACTAATTATAAAGTTTTAGATAAAAATAGCAATTCTACGTTGCTTATTTTAAATCCGATAACTGGCAGAAAACATCAAATCAGAAAACAATTATTTTCAATTGGATATCCTGTTATTGGTGATTCAAAATATAATTCTCCCGAGAACAAAATAAATAAAAATAATAATCTCATGTTGCATGCTTATTCTATAAAATTTATGATCAATGGAAAAAAATATAAATATACTGTTAATATACCAGATTATTTTAAAAAAATGTTACTAAAAAAAAGATTAACTTTATTTAAAAACCCTTAAAAAATTATTAATTATTTTTTGATTTATATATTTGTAGTTATTTTTTTTTATTGAATAAAGATTAGTTATTCCTTTACTGTGTATGCCACAAGGAACTATATTTTTATAAACTTCAAGGTTGTTAGAAATATTTATGGAAAAGCCATGAAATGCAATCCATCTTTTAACTCTAATTCCTATTGAGGCCACTTTTTTTGCCTTGCCATTAATATTTACCCAAATACCAATATTTTTTTTGTCATTAAATGATTTGATTCCATATTCTTTTAAAATTTTAATTATGCAATTTTCAATGTGTTTTATTAGTTTTCTAATATCTTTTCCCCGTTCATTAAGATTTAATACAAAATAAACAATTTTTTGTCCTGGTCCGTGATGAGTAATTTTTCCACCCCTTGATGTTTTTGATACATTGATTGTTTTATTTAATATTTCGTTTTCCTTTGAGCTGGTTCCCGCAGTAAATATTGGCTTATGTTCTAAAATCCATAATAACTCAGGTTTTTTTCTATTTATTACATCCTCTACTCTTTTTTCTAAGAATTTTAGAGCTACATCATAATCTACGCATTTCATGCTTTTTTTGATTTCGATTTTCATTTTAGAATTGTAATTAACAAATATATAAATTAATAGTTCAGCAGATTATTTAACACGAATATTATGGCTTTAGTAAAAAAAATAAAGGACAGAAAAGTTAATATAGAATTTAATAAAGAATTTATTAAAGTCATTAACGAAAAAATCAAAAATCAAGATACAGACTTTTTAGCTAAATCATTAAAGGAATTATTACCCGCTGATTCCGCAGATATTATAGAAAATTTAAGTTCAGAAAATAGATCTAAATTAATTGAACTTGAAGGATTTAACATAGCTCCTGAAATATTTGTTGAACTTAACGAATCTATTCAGACTGAAATTTTTTTACTTTTATCAGCAGAGTCTATTGCCAGTTTATTAAAAAAATTGGAATCTGATAATGCACTTAAGATTTTTGAGAATTTGGATAAATCAAAAAAAGAAACTGTTTTAAATAGATTGCCTCCGAAAGACAGATTTTTATTAGAGGAAGGTTTGAGTTATCCGCAGGATACAGCTGCAAGAATTATGCAAAGAGAATTTACTGCTATCCCAAGCAATTGGTCGGTCGGACAAACAATAGATTATTTAAGAGAAAATAAAGATTTACCAGATGAGTTTTTGGAAATCTTTATTGTTGATAGTGATTTTAAACCAATTGGAACGGTTCCCTCATCAAAGGTACTAAGAATGGCAAGAGAAACTAAAATGAACTTAATTTTGAGAGAAATGCAAGTTTTGATTCCAGTTAATATGGATCAAGAAGAGGTGGGTCATACATTTGAAAATTATAACCTTACTTCTGCTGGAGTCGTAGATAAAAATAATAAATTAGTCGGAATGATTACTAGTGATGATATTTTAACTGTTGTAAAGGAAGAGGCAGAAGAAGACATTCTTAGGCTTGCTGGAGTGGGAGATGAAGAGATTACGGACAGTATTTTGAGAAAGACAAAGAGAAGATTTAATTGGTTACTATTAAATTTGCTTACAGCTTTGTTAGCGACCTGGGTAATAAGCAAATTTGGAGCTACAATAGAACAAATGATTGCTTTAGCTTTTTTGATGCCGATAGTAGCCTCAATGGGCGGCAATGCTGGTATGCAAACTTTAGCTGTTACAGTAAGAGCTATTGCTACTAAGGAACTTTCTTCAGAAAATTTTACCAAAATAGTATCAAAAGAATTTGTGATTGGAATTTTAAATGGAATAATATTTGCAATAATTACTGGAATTATAGTTCAACTATGGTTTAGAGAAATTAATTTAACAATTATAATTGCCGCTTCTATGATACTAAATATGATCGTTGCAGGTCTATTTGGAATTTTGGTTCCAGTCTCGCTTAAGAAATTTGATATTGATCCCGCTATTGCTTCTAGCGTTTTTGTAACAACCATTACAGACGTGATAGGATTTTTATCTTTTTTGGGTATCGGGGCTTATTTCTTTTACAGCTAAATATTATCTATTAACCTTGTAGAGCCAATATAGTAGGCTACAAACAATTTGTATTTTTTATTTTTTTTAAATGGTCTAGTTTGTTTATTAATGTCAATAAGCTTCAGATAATCAATTTTTTTAACACCAAGTTGAAATATTTCATTTTTAATCTTTTTTAAAATATTTTTTTTCATAATTAATGATTTTTTGCTTTTATAGAGTAATTTATAAACCCTAGATGCTATAATAAAATCATTTGCTGAAAGCAAAAAATTTCTTGAAGAACAAGCAACACCATTTTTTTCTCTGATAGTTTTGCATCCAATAACTTTTGTCATAATTTGATTTTTATTTATAAATTCTTCAATAATTTTTAATTGCTGTATATCTTTTTCTCCTAAGAAAATTTTGCTTGGCTTAATTATTTTTATAAATCTATCAATTACATCAACCACCGATTCAAAGTGCCCAGGTCTAGACTTTCCGCATAATTTTTTACTAAAGGAACTAATTTTAATATTTTTATTGTAGCCAAATGGATATATTTGTTTCGTTGTTGGTAAATATAGATAATCAATTTTACATTTTTTAAGTTTTGATATGTCCTTTTTAAAATTTTTTGGATATTTTTTGTAGTCTGAAATTTCATTAAATTGGGGCTTGTTGATAAATATAGTAACAATTGTTTTTTTACATAGAGAGATACTTTTTTTTATTATGTATATATGTGCCTTGTGTATGGCACCCATAGTTGGAACAAAACCCAAATCTTTTTCTCCCCTTAATATTCGAATAAGTTTTTTTTTGCTTAGAATTATTTTCATTTGTAAATTTTAATTATTATATGTAAAAGATAGAAATGATCAAACAGGCAATTATTCCCTTAGCTGGCTTAGGTACAAGATTGTTACCTCTTACGAGTGTACTATCAAAAGAGCTTTTGCCGATCAATGGCAAACCAGTATTAGAATATATTTTGGAGGAAGGAGTAAACGCTGGTATCAAAGAATTTATTTTCATTATTTCTAGCAAAAAAAAAGAAATTAAAAAATATTTTTATAATGATTCCTTCTATAAAAAAATAATCAAAAAAAAAAATAAAGATAAAAGACTTAAGCTGGAATTTGCAAAAATAAGAAAATATAAGAAAATAATTAAATTTGTTTATCAAGATGTACCTCGTGGTACAGGAGATGCGGTTTTAAAATGTAAAAAATATATCAGGTCGAAGTATTTTTTAATGCTTTTACCAGACGATTTAATAATAAAAAATAACTGCTCTCAATCAATGATCAAATTACACACAAAATATAAATCATCCGTCATTGCAAGTAAAAAAGTCAAAAAAAAGGATGTTTCCAGATGGGGTATTTTTGATTTGAAAAAACTTAATAAAAATAGTTTTTTAATTAAAGACGTTATAGAAAAACCCAGTATAAAAAATGCTCCATCAAACTATGCTATTATTGGTCGATATATATTGCCAAAAGAAATATTTAAAATACTTCAAAATCAAAAACCAGGTAAAAATGGTGAAATTCATATAACGGATGCAATTAAAACTTTGATAAATAAAAATGAAAAAATCTTAGGACATATTTTTTCTGGAAAATATTTAGATTGTGGTACCATGACAGGATATATTAATTCATCAATAAAAATTTCTAAATTATAAATAATGAGAATTTGTGTAATAGGAACGGGTTATGTTGGTCTTGTCAGCGGTGTTTGTTTTGCTGATCTTGGAAATATAGTTCATTGTGTTGATACTGATGTTCATAAAATAAAAAATTTAAATCATGGCAATGTACCTATTTTTGAACCGGGTTTAGAAGAATTGCTTAAAAAATGTTATAAAGATAAAAGATTGATTTTTACCACAGATTTAAAAAAATCAGTATCATACTCTGATATTATATTTGTTTGTGTGGGAACTCCCACAGTTAAAGAAACCAATTCAGTAAATTTAAAATATGTTTTCAAAGTAGCTAAAGACATAAGAAGATACATAAAAAAATTTAAAATTATAATAATTAAATCAACTATTCCGGTAACTACTGGAGATAAAGTTGAAAAAATTATTAATTCAAAAGTCAGAAGAAAATTATTTGAGGTTGTATCAAATCCTGAGTTTTTAAGAGAAGGTGAGGCAATTCGTGATTTTAAATATCCTGATAGAATTATAATAGGTACAGAAAATAAAAGAATTATCAAAATTTTAGCTAATCTTTACGACCCAATTATTAAAAAGGGAGCGATATATTTTAATACATCACGTAGGAGTGCTGAATTGATTAAATATGCATCGAATGCTTTTTTGGCTACAAAAATTTCATTCATAAATGAGTTGGCCAATTTATGCGAAAAAATTGGCATTAATACAGAAGATATAGCAATAGGAATGGGACTTGATAAAAGAATTGGTAGTAGATTTTTAAGAACAGGTCCGGCATATGGTGGATCTTGTTTTCCAAAAGATACAAAAGCTTTAGTCACTACTGGCGAAAAATTTAAAGCAAATTTGTCAATACTTAGGTCCGTTATTAAGTCAAATGATAACAGGCGATCCTTACTAACAAATAGAATTTATGTAATTATGTCTAATAAATTAAAAAATAAAATAATCACTTTTTTAGGTGTAACATTTAAAGCAAATACAGACGATATGCGTATGTCATCAAGTTTATCAATGATACCAAATTTGTTAAAAAAAGGTGCTATCATACGGTATTGCGATCCTTCTGGAAAAAAAAAAGAATTCGATAAATATAGCAAAGTTAGTTTTTATTCCAATGTAGCTAAAGCCTGCAAGAAAAGCGACTTAATTGTTATACACACTGAATGGAACGAATTTAAATCACTTGAATTTAAAAAGATTGTTAGAAAAAATAATTTTAAAATATATGACATGAGAAATTTATATTCTAGTAAATTGATGAAAAAAAATAAAATTAACTATTTCAGTATCGGCAAGTAATCTACTTTAATTCAAATATAGCATCAATTTCAACAGCAGCACCAAGAGGCAATGAATTTGCACTTATTGCCGCTCTTGTGTGTTTACCGTTCTCGCCAAATACAGCAAAAATAAGTTCAGAAGCGGTATTGATAATTTTAGGTTGATCAGTAAATTCGTTTGTTGAGTTAACATATCCTGTCAGTTTAATACAACTTGCAATATTTTCTAATCTCCCGTTGCATGCTTTTTTAGACTGAGCAATTATATTAATAGCGCATAACTTTGCTGCTGCTTGACCTTGCTCAATAGTTAAATCCTTTCCTAGCTTTCCCTTTGTTATTTTTCCATTAGAATCAATCGATATTTGACCGGAAATAAACAATAAATTTGCTGTTTTTTTGTACGCTATATATGCACCTACTGGATCAGGCGCTTTTGGAATTTCTAAATTTAGTTTTTCTAAATTTTCGTAAACTGACATGTAATATTTATTAAAAAATTTAAAATCTTTATTTTTATAAATAAGAAGAAGATGACATCGAAAAAATTATTTTTTTCTTAGTTTGCCAATTTTTTCTTTCATCTTGTCAACTAATGACACTTTAGGTTTATAATCGGGTGTTTCATTGATTTCTAACTTATCTCCATTTCCTAAATCTTTAAGTGTTTTTGTATTATAGAATTTTCCTAATGCGTTGGGAGATCCGTCTTTTTTTTTGAATAATTTTTTAATACCGCATCCGATAGCATCAGGTGATATTTTATGTTTTTTGATGCAATCTTCACCTATAGCATCAGCCAATGTTTTTTTTTCTTCAGCATTAACTATGTTGGTAGAAAGTAACATTGCTGTTATTAGCGTAATAATTTTTTTCATAAATAAGTCTCCTATTTAGTTAAATCACTTAATGATTTTGCTTCGCCAAATTTTTTAAGAAAAGATTTTTTACTAATTTTTTTTTCTGATTTTCCTTTTTTGCTTAATTTATCCTTAATAGCAATTCCTGCAGCCTTAGATTTGCATATCAAGTATTTTGGTGAATTTTTTTTTAAGCTTTTACAGTCTAATGTCTCTTTAGAGTACAAATTAGTAGTAGTAAATAGCACTAATGCTAAGAATAATAGAAGCGTTTTCATTAATATTTATTTTTTTTTTTCTTGTTTCTATCATATTCTTTTCTTTTCTCAATCAATATTAAAGCTTCTTCCATAATAATTTCACTGGGGTCTTTTTCTTCAGGAATAGTGGCATTTAGGGATTTATACTTTATATATGGGCCAAATTTTCCTTTCATAATCCTGACAGGTTTTTTATCTTCGGGATGTTCACCTAAATCTTTAATTAAAGAAGAGGAGACCCTAACAGGCTTAGCTTCAGCTATAAGTGTTATAGCTCTGTTAAGGCCTATTGAAAATATTTCTTCGACATTTTCTATTCTTGCAGATTTGTTTTCGCATTTCAGATAGGGGCCAAATCTTCCTGAATTTAAAGTTATTTCTTTTCCATTTTCAGGATTAATCCCCAAACTTTTAGGTAAAGAACATAGAAATTTACTTTTGTCTAAATCAATACTGTCTATAGATATACCTTTTGGTATAGAAATATTTTTAAATTTACTTTCATTGACTTTTTTACTTTTCCTCTTTTTACTTTTATTTTCTGTTTCAATTAAATTTGAATCAATCTCATATTGTAAATATGTGCCGAATCTTCCATTTTTTAAATATATGTGTTTTCCATTATCATTCTGTCCAAGAATTTTTGGTTCTGCTAAATTTGATTGTTGTGCAGCCTTAGTTTTTGATAATGGTCGTGTAAATTTACATTCAGGGTAATTTGAACATCCAATAAAGGCACCACCTCTAAAACTGTTTTTTAAACTTAATTGTCCACTGCTACACATTTTACATTTTCTATTTACTTTTCCATTTGCGTCTATGTCGAATATTAAATCTCCCAAACTATCATTTAGTAAATCCAAAACTTCTCTTGTTCTTTTTTCTTTAACTGCTGAAACATTTTTATTAAAATCGTACCAAAATTGATTAAGAACTTTTATCCAATCTTCTTTTCCAGAAGTTATATCATCTAATTGATCTTCCAATTTAGCAGTAAAGTCATAGTCGACATATTTAGTAAATAATTTTTCTAAAAAAGCAGAAATCAATTTTCCTCTATCAGTAGGAAAAAATCTTTTGTTTATAATGTCAGCATATCCCCTATTTGAAATTACAGATATAATACTGGCATAAGTTGATGGTCTACCAATTCCTAATTCTTCTAATTTTTTTACAAGAGTTGCCTCAGAATATCTAGGAGGTGCTTGAGTGAAATGTTGTTCATCAATAAAATTTTCTAAATTTACTTTGCCTTTATTTACATCAGGAAGTATTTTTTCTTTATCATTTTCGTCTTCAATTTTGTATAATTTTAAAAAACCATCAAATTTAATAACAGATCCACTTGCTTTAAATGTATTTGATCCATCTTTAGAAGCTATTAAAATTGTTTTTCTATCAAATTTAGCAGGTTGCATTTGAGAAGAAAGAGTCCTTGACCAAATTAAATTATATAATTTTAATTGATCTGAACTTAAGTATTTTTTTAATTCTTCTGGAGATCTGTTTACATCCGTTGGTCTTATTGCTTCATGTGCTTCTTGGGCATTTTTTGCTTTTTTTCCAGAATAATTTAGCGGTTGAGCAGGCAAGTATTCTTTGCCAAAATTATTATCAATATAAGTTCTAAAAAGCGGAATAACTTCATTCGAAATATTCGTTCCGTCAGTTCTAATATAAGTAATTAGACCAACAGAATCTCCATCAATATCAATTCCTTGATAAAGTCTTTGTGCGATTTGCATAGTTCTTGAAGCACCAAAACCTAATTTTGCAGAAGACGATTGTTGCAATGTTGATGTCGTAAAAGGTCCTGAGGGATTCCTATTATAAATTTTGGATGTAATATCAATTATTTCGTAATCTTTACTTTTAATGTCTTCAATTGCTTTATTTATATCGTTTTTATTTTTAAATGAGAATTTTTCTACTTTATTTTCATTTAGTTGTGAAAGATTTGAGTAAATTATATTTCCATTATTGGTTTTAAAATTTACATTAAGTGTCCAAAATTCTTCAGGTTTAAAAGTTTCAATCTTATGTTCTCTTTCTGTGATTAACCTTAAAGCCACAGATTGAACTCTGCCTGCAGATTTTGATCCTGGCAGTTTAGTCCATAGTATAGGTGAGATATTAAAACCTACAAGATAATCTAAGGCTCTTCTTGCCATATAAGCGTCTACCAAGTAAGGCTCTATATTTCTTGGATTTTCAATACCTTTTATTATTGCTTTTTTAGTTATTTCGTTAAATACAACTCTTTCAAATATTTTATCTTTAATTAATTTTTTTTGTTCTAATATTTCCTTAACATGCCAAGCAATGGCTTCTCCTTCTCTATCTGGGTCGGTAGCCAGTATTATTTTTTTTGAATCTGCAGCTGTATCAATTATTTCATTTAAATATTTTTTTGAAAAAGTGTCAATTTCCCATAACATTTGAAAGTTATTATTTGGATCAACCGATCCATTTTTTGAAGGAAGGTCTCTTACATGACCATAACTTGCTAAAACTACGTAATTGTTACCCAAATACTTGTTAATTGTTTTAGCTTTAGCTGGACTTTCAACGATAACTAAATTCATTGGATATAACTCTTTGGAATTTAGTGTCAAAAATACTTATATTTGTCAAACTTAAGATTTTATTTATTAAGAAAAATGGCTTTTTATCTATAGTTTTATTTTAAGTTCAGTTCTATTTATCAAGTTAAATATATTATTTTTGTGTGTATAAATTATTAGAATTAGAAAAATAAATAATAATAATTTTATATCACTAACGTTAGAAATATTTGGATCAAAGACTTTTATTACGTTTTCTTTTATAAAAGATATTACAAATACAGTTATGGAAGCAAAAATTGAAGATAAAGAAGAATATTTAAATATTAAGGCTACAGTTATCCAAGTTAATATAAATAGTAATGTTAAACTATATGATAGAGCAAATAAAATACCTATAAAAGTTGCAACTCCTTTTCCTCCTTTAAATTTTAGCCATATTGGAAAAAGATGACCAAGAAAGACCAGTAAAGCAGACAATTGAATTAATTCTGAAAAATATTGTTGTGCAATTATAACAACGAAATATCCTTTTAATATATCCAGAATAAGAGTTGTGAAGGCTAAATATTTGTTTCCGGTTCTGAGAACATTAGTGGCTCCAATATTTTTGGATCCTATGCTTCTTATGTCTTTACCGCTGAAAAATTTAGTTAAAATTAAACCAAAAGGAATTGATCCACAAAAGTATGAAAAAACTGCAACTAAAAAAGTTTCCATTACCACTAAGCTCTTGCAAAAGCAATTTCACCTTTTGTAAAGGTTTTTATAATTTGTCCTTGTAATTTTCTATCTTCAATAGGGGTGTTCTTAGACTTTGACAATAAATTGTCTTTATTAACTACCCAAGGCTTGTTGATATCTACAACACATAAATCAGCATCAGCACCTATTTGAAGACTGCCTTTATCTATTCCAAGAATTTTTGCAGGATTTGAAGTAATCGAAGCAATTATTGTATTTAATTTTAATGAATCATTATGAAATAGCTCCAAAGCAAGAGGCAGTAAGGTTTCTATCCCAGTAGCTCCGGTTGCCGCTTTGGCAAAAGTTAATCTTTTAGATTCTTCGTCTTCTGGCTTGTGGTCAGAGACTATAACTTCAATTAATCCTTCGCTAATAGCATTAATTAATGATAATCGGTCTTCTTCAGTTCTAAGTGGAGGAGAAAGTTTTAAAAACGTCTTAAAGTCACCAATATCGTTTTCATTTAAAGACAAATTATTTATGGAAACTCCTGTTGAGAAGACTTTACCCTCTTCTTTAGCTCTTTTGATCACGGATA